>JACCDT010807014.1_pt1 | contig 14481 bp, 18 predicted proteins | sample 7446291 | NCBI WGS metagenome assembly JACCDT01 (sample SAMN15323446, study PRJNA562643) | freshwater metagenome | isolation source: river surface water | place: USA:Blue River Watershed | collected 2017-08-17
GTTTCACCATTGGCAGGTGTGTTGTTGACAAGCGTGATGCCCATGCGGCGCCCGTAGTTGCGACCGACGCCTTTCTGCCCCTCCTTGATGATGTCGACCCAGTTGGTGTTGGCGTCGTTATCACCGCGATAGCCGTAGTCGCCAGCGATCTTGATGCGCTCCATGAGCAGCGCACGCCCTGGGTCGTTGTCGGAGTCGTCAGTGTTTTTGCCTTCAAGGCGGGGGATTGCGACGACTTTCCAGTTGACGCGGTAGTTGGTGGCGTTTGGGATCGCCGAGTACACACCGAATTGGGTGCTGCTGCTTGGGGTGTATGCCTGGCAGAAACCGGTGTCGGCTGCAGCGTTGCGCGTGGGGCAGAGGTAGATGTCATCGTTGTTTTCGATGTCGCCAGCCGCCAAACCTCCTCTAGTGCCGTAGCGACCGTTGCCCGCCACCATGCGGTACACCTGATTGCTGTTGCGCTTCCAATAGAAGGCAAAGGTGTGGGCGTAAACAGCATCGAGTGGGCTGGTGCCAAGAAAGATGCCGTTGAGATCGGGTACGGGCAGACCGTTGCCGAGACCCTGTTCGCCCACCACCATCAGCAGCTTGATGGCTTGCTGGGAACCAAGGCTGAACGCACGGGACCACACCAGCCGTGGGGCGACGAGGATGCCGCCAGTGGTGCCGGTGTATTTGCCGAAGACGACGGGGATCGGGTCGCCGTAGTTGGCGAGGTCGGCGATGGAGTCAAAACCGCTGGTAGCGGTGAAGCGATCACCACCACGACGGCTGCGGAGTTGGCGTTGACGGATGCCCTCTACTTCAGATGGCGCCTTGGGTTTGGGCGTCAGCAGGTAACTGATCGCGGTAAGCGCAACGCCGACGGCAAGGCTGGTTAGGACTGCGGTTGCTGTTGCTGCTTTGCTTGCCGCAGCACCTGTTGCCGCTAAATAGCCAGCCGCTGCAAGCGGTGCAACAGCCTGAATATCAGGAATATGGTCATACTCAGCAGGGCGAATTGCCGCCCGACGCATTGCCTCGTAAACAAAGTATTGATACTCCTCCTCTGTGCAACCAAGGGTTGCAATTAGCTCCCTTTCATACGGAAGCAGCGGAAGCTTTTTAACTGCTGGAGTGAACACCAACTGACCCTTTCCACTTCTGTGTTGATGTAGAGCACTCCGTTGAGCCATACGACGGCGAATGCCCAAGGGCCTTGGGTCATCAACAACACATCACCATCGTACTCAGGTCGATCTATTCGATAGCCCCAGCGGATTAGCTCGCGCAAGACAGTACGAGTGGACGCTTCGTACCAGCCGTCGTTGAACGCGGGCGTGGGAATACGGAGGCGGTCCAGCACTGTGTAAACGAGGTGGATGCAGTCGATCTCGCCGTTGCTGCCGTCTGCGCCAAGCTTGTAGCGCATTCCGACGAGATCAGCGCAGTCGCACATTGGCGCTGGTGGGGATATTGCCAATCAATGCCTGCGTCAATCGGCGCAGTGGGACGTCAGCGCCAACAGCATCGAGGATCGTGTTCATGTTGAGCGTCAGGCTGGTTTCATCCCACTGCCCGGCGGAAACCTGACCGTTGTATTGGTGCATCAGCACGCCCGCCGTGGTGTCGTTGGGATCGAGGGCCATCACGTAAACCCGCGCCAGCCAGCGTTCGTTGACGGCGTTCAATGCCCAAGCGCGGCTGAGTTCGTTGTTGGGGAAGACGAGGCTAGCTTCGGTGTTATCCCCGTTGCGGTTCACGCTCACGCCGCTAAAGCCGAAGGGCAGGAAGCTGTACCGGTTGGACTGGTACACCGCGTCAGCCTTGATGTGGAAGTTCTGGAAGTAGAAGGTCGAGGTGCCGTCTGGCTTTTGCAGGCGGAGGTAGTTGCCGAGTGCAATGTCCATCAGATTCCGACGCGGCGGCGAGTGCTAGGTGATTGCTGCAGGCGGCGTAGCGCCAGTTGCTGTCCGCGTTCGGCACCTTGTGCGGCAGCTTGCTGCAGACCAGCTTGGAACTGATCGGCGGTGACGTAATCCACCGAGTTGATGCGCTCCACGGTGTAGCGAACGTCGATGCTGGCTGGTGCCATTGTGGCGGTGCCGCTGCCTTCGGTATCGCCGCCTGCCGGGATTACGGCGGAACCACGTGCGCCAGAGGCGTAGCGGGACATGGCGCCGCGCATCTTGCTGGCTGGGATGACGTATTCAGCTTCGCCGCCTTCTCCAATCAAAGCTCGGGTGGGTCCAGTAACAAAGCCACCCTCGGCAAATGCCATACCGGCAGGCATTTGAGACAACGGCACATTCATGCCGGGCACTAACGCACTTTGGGGTGCCGGATTTAGTGCCCTGAATACTGTCAAGAACAGTTGCTGGGCAAGGATCTGAGTAGCCATATCAATAAACGCTTTTCCAATGCTTTCAAACATGCGTCCAAACGCTTCAGCAACTGTTGTAGTTCCTGTAATAATTCCGCTAATAGAATCGCTAAAAGCTTTCGAAACTTCAGTAGCAATAAATCCGTATTTTTGATATGCTTGTTGCTGTCTAAGAAGGGTTATTTCTGCGGCGTTTAGTTCTGTTAAATATTGCCTTTGTAGATCAAGTTCGGCTTTTTTGTCTGCAATAGCTCTGTCTTTTGTCGCAAGCTCTTCTTTGCTTGCAGTTGCTGAAATATTTGCGCGTTCCAGCTGTAAATCGCTAAGAGTTCTCTCGAGCGGTGTAATAGTTTCGTAATACCGCATTTGTTGATCCATATACTGCTGGACTTGCTCTATGGAATTGCCTCCGAAGGGGTTAGCTAGCTGAGCCTGGATTCCCGCCAACCTGCTGCCTTGCTGCTGGCGTATGTCTTCAATACGCCGAGGTCCCTCTAGTGCGGCAAGCTGTCGTGCTGTCTCTAAACGGGCGATGTCTAGTTGTAGTAAGCGGGTTTTTGTGTCTACTTGTGTTTGTAAGTTTGCTTTTTGGTTGTAATAAATTTTTTCCAGTAAATTTTTTTCTTGTTGAGTAATGTCTTTTGCTAGGAGTTTTTGTTGTAGCTGAAGGTCTAGGATGCGTGATTCCAAAAGAAGGCGAGCTTCTTGTTGTTGTACGCTTTCTTTTAGAGACGCAATTTCTCCTGTTACGGCTGCGGTTCTTGCTACGTCAGCGTCGGCAGCGCTTAAAGTTGTTTGGATCAGCTCAATCTGAAGTCCCAACAAGGATTGGTCAATATCTCGTTGTTCTCTGCCTTTCTTGACTCTTTCTGCGTCAATCGCTTTTAATTTACCTGCATACTCTAGATTAGCAAGCCTAATCATTGCTGTATTACGTTCTGCGTTGTACGCTTGACCTATCCAACTATTTTTAATTTCTAGTAATTTGTTCTCGTATTCTTGTAGTGCTACAGCTTTAGCAGCTTCTACGTAGGCACGTCCATTTTTTTCTAGTGTCATTCCAACCAAAGATAATTTCTTACCCTCAAGAGTTACCTGTGCTTGAAGTTCTTGTGTCTGAGCGGCTGCCTTTCTTTCGGGTGTAAGATCCGTAGAAACACCAGGGCGTTGTATATTTGCTCGTGATGCAAACTGTTGATATAGCTTTTGAACTTCTTGGCGTTTCTGTGCTTCATTAAACAAATTCGCACCTTGCAGTATTTGTTGCTCTTGCTGTTGTAGAGACTTTTGATCTGTTGCAGATAAACCTTGCAAAATATCTGTTTGTTGTGCAGCTTGCCGATTAACCGTATTACCGATAGCCACTACGCCGGTAAGCCACGTAAGAATTTCAGCTAAAGGTCCAGCAACCGCAGCCTGCGCTTGCAAAGAAAATTCCGCAAAAGCTTTATTAAGCTTGTCGCTGGCTGCTCCGGCGGCTTGCAAATCTTTAAGTCCGCTTACACCTATTTTTTTGATAATTTCGTCCTGTATAGCAGCTGCAGCTTCTGTAACACGACCGGCTTCAATTAAACGTTCGATGTATTGTTGTTGGCTGCGGCTAGCAATTAAACCAGCATCGGCAAGTTTTTGGAAATTTTTAATCGGATCGTTCAAACTTTTTCCGCTTTCTATGGCTGCTTGGGTAAACGTGTCTATCGCAGCACCAAATGCTGTACCGACAAGAGACAGACCGAAACCAAACTGACCTCCGGCTAAACCGCCAGCGGCACCACCGAGACCGCCGCCCAAAGCTGCGCCAGGGCCTTGGCCGAACAAAAGCGGGAATGCGCCACCGATAACGGCGTTACTTAGTGCCTCGCGGCGTCTCCCTGCCTGCGCACGCTTAGCCGCTGGAGAACCGGGGATATTTTCTGCTCCTCCTATAGGACTGAATTTTCCTGCAAGTAAAGCTCCCTGTTTGGCGATTGCTAACTCGCGTTCAGATAAACGAATAGTTTCTTCTTTTGCGTCATTTACTCGTTGTTGTGCCCGAGCTGCATCGGCTATAGCTACGACGGAATTTTGATCTAATCGCTGCAAATTTTCTGCTAAACCGGACAGTTGTCGCCTGGTAGATACCATCCTATTAAGAATTTCTTGTTTTTTATTTTCTAAATTAAGACTTGCTTCCTCTGCTTTTGTTCTAGACAGAGCAACAGGAAAACCCATTGCTCCAGCGGCAGCCAAAGGAGGCAAAGGTCCTTGCACAGCTGTTCCGGACTGGCCCGCTAAAAATCTTGCTTTATCGGCTTGTTGTTGCACAAGGTTTAAGACTTCTCTTGTGCCTTGCACCAAAGCTTCTTGACTTTGAACTTTTTTGTTTAGTTCTCCAGCGCTTTTTTCTTCTAAACGCAAGAGTGCTTGTTGTAGCTGCAGCTCGTCCTTTCGGGCTTGGATTGTTCGCTGTACACGTTCGGCAACAGGCGATTTTTGTCCTACAAGGGCTCCAATGGGAGACGCTTCGCCCGGACCAATGGGACCGCCGTAACTGCCAGCAGCGCGACCTCCGACTTCTCTTCCAATAGCAGCCAAACGTGTTTTGCGTTCTTCCTCGTTAATGCTTTTAAGTAAAGCTTGGCGTTCACGTAATCCAGCATTTAAGTCAGCCGTAGCATCAATGTATTTTTTAGCTGCAATAGTAGCTTCTTCTGTGTTCAGTGCTGCAGCATTAAAAGCGTTAGCAGCCTTTTGAACTGTATCCTGAAGATTACTAATGTTTCTAACAACACCCCCCGAGCCAATGTTTTCTATATAACTATTCAGACTAGTGATTAATTTTGACGTCGCAGAAATCTCGTTCTGGAGTCGCTTGAGATCTTGTGCGCCGCGTACCGCAATTTCGATATCGGCTCTGTAGGCCACGGCGCTGCGTCACACTCTGGTACTTCAGTTTACGCGACAAAAAAGCCGCCGGGTTAGCGGCGGCGTTTGGCCTTTTCAATTTCCTTTTGCTGGTCTTCGTTCAGGATTTGGAAGTAAGCGCTCCAGCCAAGGAGTTCTTCGGCGGTCATCATGCTGCGGACTTGGCCGAGGCTTAGTCCCAGCTCCTTGGCGACGCCGAACTGGAGCATGAGCCAGTTGTCCTGGCGAAGCTCCTTGGCTAGCTCTTGGGGTCGATGGGCTCGGCGTCGTCGGTCAGGATTGCCAGCATCAGGGCTTGGAGATCCTTGTCCTTGACTTCGTTCTTGAGGACGTCAAGTTCACCGGCGCTGAACAGCTTGGTGCCGTTTTCGTCCAGAGCTTTGGCGATCAGCAGCTGGAGTGCGAAAGCATTGGCGTCGTCGGACTTGGCTTGCTTTTGGGCGCGTTCACGCTCAGCCATGGTCAAAGGAGCCACCCACATCTCAAAGGTGCTGCCATCGGACAGCTCCACTTCTTTTTTGACCGGCTCCAAGTTCGCTGCTTTGCGCAGGCGATCAATGGCGCGGACCGGAATTGAGGCAGGCATGTAGTCCTGTGCTTTCTCGGTCTACTGTAGCGGACTAGACACAAAAAACCCCGGCGGTTAGGCCGGGGTCGCTGAACCAACTGCTCCAGCAGATTATCAGGACTTGGAGAAGTCGAAGGTGGGGGTGCCGGCGGGGCGGAAGTTGACGGTCACCGATTGGGCGTCGTCGGGGTTGATGTTGAGGCTGGCAGAGGTCAGCACAGCATCAAAGCTGATCGAACGGCTGAGGGTTTCGCTCAGGGTGCCGCCGCTGAATACGCGGTCGGTGTAGAGCTTGAAGGCAGCACCGTTTTGCTGGCGCTGCAGCACGTCCTCGATCATGCGGTTGGACAGGGCGGCGTCCTCGTCGGTCATGTAGACCGTCGCGGTGCCGGTGCCATCGCCGAAACCGGAGATGTAGCTGCGGAAAGGCACGTACTGACCAGGGGTTTGACCGATGGTGGTGACGTCGATTTCGGCGCGGCTGATTTCAAAGCTCCAGTCGCGGACTTGGCCGACTACGGCGAAGTCGGCGTAATACACCTCGAACTCGTTGGGGGCGACAGCGGTGCCGTCGTCGGTGATGGGGAGGATGGTCCCACCAGGAGCGGTCGAAACAGTCAGAGCACCAGTATTAGCGGTGTAGCTCAGAACGTAATAAGTGGTGGCGTCCGAAATAGGCGCAGGCAGAGTACCAGTGCCGGAGCCGCCGGTTTGGCTGTTCACCACGCGGAATTTAACCGGGTCGCCAGCCTTAAAGTTCAGGAAGGGGGCAACCGTGATGACGTCAGTTCCGGTATTGACGTTAGTCTCACCGAAGTTGCCGGTGGTGCCGGCGGGTTTGTAGTAAAGCGCGCCGGACGTGCCGGACAGGACAGTGGTGGCCATTGGCTTACCAAAGACGACGTTGTGGGCGGGCACTGCCCGGCTTAATACAGGTTAGCGCCCACCACAAACATTTCCTATGACAGCACAGTTGCTACGTAGGAAGTCTCGATGCGCCCCACAAAATGGGGCGATTCTTCTGTGGCAGAAAATGTTGGGCCGTTAATCTCACCGACTTTGAAATACACGCCTGTGGTGCCCTTGGTGCTGTTGTTGAGTGTTTCGAGAACGTTTACGGCGGTTGTTAGAAGTGTTTGGTTGCGGGCGGGGCCACGACCTTTTTCTGTAAAAATGCGGATAACAACTGCGCCCCGCGCGTTATCAACGCTAGACGTAAGCGTGGGCTCGTTGGTAATGCCGAAAGTAACATTGACGCGAACGTATTCAGTGGTGGTGTTAGGCGGAACTGCCGTGATGTTGTCAAAGTAAACCGGTACCGGAGGTACCAGTGCATTGAAGGCAGTCAACAGCGGATTTTCAACTGCCGCACGGATGGCTTGGTAGTTCATAGTCGTACTCGGCCCAATTCTGCATCTAGCTCAATTCTGATACGTCGGTCGATAGCGCCGCCACGCACATAGTTCGCGTACCAGTCCAATGGTGCGGTGGAGCGATTAGGACCTTCATCATCGCCGATGAGATCGCCTCGAATACCGCTTACCCGAATACCACGGTCATATTCCTTTAACGGAGTTGTGCCGGGATCGATGTAACGGCCTTCAACTAGATCACGGGCTTCGTCGGAGTAAGTAGAAAAATTCGAAATTGTGTACTTAACGTCATCAAATGCGAAGCCTCGGCCGCTTAGCAAAGGAGCTGGAACACGTTGCGGTAGTCCTGGAGAGCCGCTGCCTGCAGTTCTACGGCCATCGGACGTTTCTATTTGCCACGAGTTAGAAAATCGGCCTGACCACACGGGACCAGCTTCCTGTAAGTCGACCACGATTTCTTCGGCTGCACGAGCTGGACCTCGGCTAAATGCCGCGACCGCTATGCGGTCTAAATTGTCGCCCAATCGGTCAAGCTCGTTTAGTAGTCCTCTATTGCGTGCCATTACTGGGGCCTGACAATTAAAGAGTGAAAAACCGGATTATCCCCTCGATATGAGGTGACATTTACAATCTTTGCCTCGCGTACAACGCCGGCTTGGGTGTATTGGATGCGGTCGGCTTCGGTGGGGTAGTACGTTCCAAGTTCGGCGGTGCCAATGATCACCTTGAGGTCGGTCGTTTGGTACAAACCTTCGGATTCGCGGGGGTTTACGCGGGTAATGACCGCTTTTAGGGGTACGTTGGTGTCTGCGCCAGTGACTGCTCCCGTTGTGGGGTTGTAGGTGCGGGGAGTGCTGGTTTTGATGTACGTAATGGTCTGGCCCCAGTCGTTGAGGACTGCGGTTGGTACAGGAGCAAATACTTCGTCGATGCGGCCCATATCAACCTCGGAACAGGCGGACGGCGTAGTTAGCGGCGCCGCCCATGCAGTAAGGGCCTAGGTAGGACTGCAACCACGGATAGACGTCGAAGACGTTGTTGATTACGCCCGTGGTCTGACTGGTCTTGTTGTACTTGACTTTGAGTTCGCCGAGTTCCACTTCGTCGTAGATGCCGGTGGTACCGCTGGTGCCGGTGATGGCGTCAGTGTCGTTGGCTAACGCACGCGCCAGTTCGTAGGTGGCGATCTTGATGGGCTCTGGAATTAGCGTGCAGGCCAGGTCTACGCCGTCGACTTTGTAATCTTCGCGTGGCCACTTCAGTGCTTGTGTTGTGGTACAGCGGTTGCCGTAAAAGCTCAGTGCGTCGATCCAGCGTGTGGCGGAGATTAGGGCGCGGTTTTTGGTGTCGTCGCTTTTGTCGCCCCAGGAAGTGCTGTCGGGGACAGTTTCGAAATATGCGTTTGCGGCAGTCAGCGTTACATAGCTGTTGGCCGACGCTCCGCTCAAAGTGGCATCAATGACGGCGGCCACGGCTTACTACATCCTTTGTTTGAGTCTAGCGCCAGTGCGTGATTTCCTTTGTTTGATGGGTGGGCTTAGTAGGGCGGCGTGATAAACCTCGGCGCCTTGCATTTCGACGTCGGCTTGGGCTTCAAGATGCTTGCCGTATGGGACGTCAACGTATGAACGGGTTTTATCATGTAGTACGAAAAGACGGACGGTTCCCATGCCTGCTCGCAAAGTTGCCAACACTGAAAGCAGTGTAGAAACGCCTGTGGCGTCGGCTATTCCCGGTGCTGTAGTGCGCTCCCTTGAGGTTGTCGCTGAAGCGGTTCGCGCCAAGGTTGCTGCGGGTGAAAATGCTGAAGCGATCCAGCAGGAACTGGCCGTTAGTCCGCACGTGTTTCGTGAGCTTTTGACTCACTCGTACAAAATGGTGGGTCGCGCTCCAGAGATTTTTGAGTACCAGGAGAAAATTCGGATTGGTGAGATTGAGGGCTGAGTAGCCAAAAGAAAAGGCCCCCAAAGCGGGGGCCTTTTTGCTGCGTACTGAAGATCAGTATGCGGTGGTATCGAAGGGTGTGTTGACGAGCAGGCGGCACAGGGGCACTTGCTTGGCGGCGCTGAACACCAGGCTCCAGGAGGCGGTGTCGGCCAGGTTGCCGGTGGTGGCAGCGTTGGTCGGGTTGTCGCCAGCCACGTTCCACTTGGTGCCTGTCACGTGGTAACCGTAGTGGTAATCCACGGCCAGGATGTCCTGCATCGACAGGATGTTGCGGTCTGCAGCCAGACGCAGATCCTGTTGGATGCCTTCGGACACAACGCCCGACTTGAACAGGTAGACGGGGTACTTCACCGCGTGGGTGGAGGTGCCGCCGGTCAGGTAGGTCAGTTGGTCGTCGATCACCACGCGGAGACCAGCGAAGGTCGCCACTTCGGGTTGAGTGATGCCCACACCGCCGCCGCCCCAGACGATGGCGCCGGAGGCAGCCAGAGCGGAGGTGCTGAAGGTCAGCATCCCCACCTGCTGGAGGTAGTACGCCACGTTGGAGTGCATGGCGATAGCGTCGAGCTCATCGCCGCGCTCACCCAGTTTGGCCTTGGCGGCCACCACGTTGGCGACGTTCAGGAAGTTGGCCTCGGTCATCGAACCGGGCACACCAGCGAACGACTTGTTGGTCTGGTTAGCACCCAGCACACCAGCGCCGCTGATGCCGCCGAACAGACCCAGCAGTTGGGCTGCCAGGGTGGCGGTCTTCAGCTTGTTGATGGCGGCGGTCAGCTGGTTGCGGACGTGGCTGAGGGGGTCAGCACCAGAACCGAGCTTGCTGAGGTCGTCTGCCGCATAGGCGAAGCCGCGGTGCAGAATCGTCATGATCTGCTCGTCGGCAGTGACGTTCTGGGCGGTCAGATAACCCAGGCCACCGTTCCAACTGGAGGTGGAGAGGATCTGGGTTTCAGTGGGGGCGATGGGATCGAAGAACGGCACGCGTACGCGGGTCCCACCAGCACGAGCGTCAAGCGCAGCGTTGCGCTGGATGATGCCGCTTTGAACCCACTTCGATTGCTCGAAGATGCCCTCAGCGGTGTACTGAAGGAATTCGGGGCGGGTTACAAGGTTCGAGAGAAAAGTTCCCCCGAAGTTGCTGTTAGAAGCAGACATTGGGTAGCTCCAGTGGAGTCAAGGTTGGGGAGGTGCCCCACAGGGGCTAGATGCCGGCCTCTGCTCGAAGTAGTCGAGCCTTGTCGGGGTCAGTGGCGAGCATCACCATTTGCTCGGTGATGTTCCAGCTGTCCTTAGACCAAGGGTTGCTTTGGCCGGGGAGGGCGGTGGCGCGGGCACTACCCGTGACACCCATCCCAGCGCGGTTAGTTGCTGCGAAATGATGCTCGTAACCGCTGCCGGGGTTTTTCAAGTTGGCGATGTATTCACCAACTGGAACTTCGACGCCGCCGACAACAGCCACAGGCTGCCCATCTTTGGCACGTAAGTTCTCCTGCAATAGACGATACAGCTGATCGGGCGCCAGTGCACCAGCCTGTGAAAGTTGGGCGATGGCGGCAGATTTCACTTGTTCTTGCGTATAACCTTGGCGGATTTGTTCCACCTCGGATTCTTTTGCTGCTAGCTGTTGCTTGAGTTCAGCAACAGTGTTTTGGGCTTCTTCCCAGAGGGTTTTGTACTCGCCGGACTCGGCAAGTTTTGCTGTTTTGGCTTGTTCTTGGGCAAGGCGGACTTCCTCCAGTTGTTTTTGGAGGGTTTCGCGGTTTTCGCGGTCCTTACGACGCTCAGCAATCAGTTCTTGGTTTTTCGCACGAAGGGCTTCAAGTTGAGCGGCCAGATCCAGGCTGTCAGCCACAGGCTGAGGGGCACCAGTCTCCACAGGAGTAACTGGGGCTTGCTGTTCTTCGGGCACGGTGATGTATTACTTGGACAAATGTACTTTAGCAGTTAAGACTCGGTGGATTCTTCGGGAGAATCGGCCTCTTCGGTGGTTTCGGCGGGTTCGGCTATTTCAATAGCAGAACGTCCGGCGGCTTCCATTTCGTCTTCGATGTTGATGTTGTCCGGGAGGACTTCGCCACGGCGGAGGACTTCCAGCAGCATGGCGTCGCTGATTTTGCCCATCTGGTTCAGTTGCGCCAGCACGGAGACGTCTTGGCCGATTAGGCGGTAGTAGTCGAAATCGCGGTCGATTGTGATTTCGGGTGGTTCGATGCCCACGTATTGGGCGGCAAATTCAAATGCTTGGTTGAGGGCGCTCTCCAGTTCTTGGCTGATGATGGATAGGACGCTGTTGCTTTGGGCTTGGTCGATGCGCTTGGCCTCGGCAGATTCGGCGACAAATTTTTGGCCGAAGAGTTTGGTTACGCCAAGCGTTGACATTTGGGCCTCCAGTGACTGGAGTTCTTGCATTTGGGCGTCGAAGCTGGTGGCGTCGGCTTGGACGTAGTACGCCTTGTTGCCCGGTTGCATGGCGATGGCGTAGTTGACGCCCATCGTTGCGCTGCCGGTGGTGTCGTCCCAGCCCTCTAGGACGAGGGTGGGCATTGCGGCGATGTGGAGGGCGTGGATTAGGTCCGCTTGGCGTTGGTAGTGGGTGATATTGAGGTTGGCGATGTCCAGCAGCGGGGGTTGGGAGATCAACGCGCCACGCCGGTTGCTGTAGATGGGGACAAGCGGGATTTCGCTCAGGCTGTAGCCGCCGCTTTCGGTGAGTTCGACGGTTTCGGTGCTGCGGCCCAGGGTGTAGAGGTCGTAGCGGCCGGGGTAGATGACGCGCATCTCCTCGACTTGTTCTTCCCCAAATTCGTTTAGGGGGCGGACGTCGTAGTCGTGGATGCGGACTTGCAGGAGGCGGTTGGTGACGGGTTCCTTACGCCAGCCCCAGATTTGGGGGGCGTCGACGTGGACGAAGTAGGGGCGGCGGCCTTGGGCGCGTTCCTCAGCAAGATTTCGCGCTCCCATTGCTGCGGGGTAGTCCACCAAAATCGCGCTGTGGCCATAAGTCAGGCTGCTAACAAGGGCTCGGCGGGCGTATTCGTTCATATTGGAGCCGATGCCGTCGATGTTTTCGGCGAGTTCCAGCCAGTAAGGGTCGCCTTCGATGTGGATGGGCTTGCGCAGGATGGCGCCAGCGGCGGTTTCGATTAGGCGGCTGGTGTAGGGGCTAAGGACGCTGCGGTCGACGCGGGTTTGGTAGGCGTCGTTGTCTTCTCGGGGTTCTTGTGGGAGATATGTTTCGCACATATCTCGTAGATAGTTGGTGCCGTTGGTGACTGCAGCCATCACGCTCCAGTCCGGCATCATCGCGATGACGTCGAGGCTGCGGACAAAGGGGGATTCGCTGACTACAGCTCCAGTCGGTGGGATGTTGGCGCTGTAGACCACGGCTTGACTCCTACTTTGTACCTATTTTGGCAGAGACTTAATCGTCGTCTTCCTCTTCGTCGTCGGGGTCGGAGATTGGCACCAGCACTTCAATGCCTTGGGCGAGCATGGAGACAAAACCGCCGAGGATTTCGGGGTTTTGGGGTGATTTGAATACAAATGTGGCGTGGGTCAAGCCGTCTTCAGCATCGATTTCGATGTGAACACAGCCGCCGTTAACAGTTTGGATTGCCATTAACCGTGATAAGCGACGGCGATGATAGGGATAACGCTGGGTGTGCCAGAGCTGATGGATGCGATACGCATACGAACGCGATGTGCGGGTTTACCCGTGTAGAAATACGCGAATTGGCCGTTGGAGTTGATTGTTTTGCTGGTATCGAGTTCGAAATAGGTGCCGCCGCCGTTGTAGGAAGCTTCGAATACAAGGCTGAAGTTGGCGCCTCCGGTGACTACGGCAGCAAAAGTGAACTCGCTGGAGTCGGCGTGGATCTCAAACGAGTCGTTTACGGCGGTTAGAGGCGTTGACTGATAGTGCTCTACCAGGTTGGTGCCACGCGTTACGGTGAGGGCCATGGCTATTTCTTACGTTTTTTGGCAGTTTTGGCGGCTGCTTTGAAGGCAGCAGCGGTGGGAGCACCCTTAGTGCCAGGCTTGCGCATTTTTTCGCCGCTACCGGCAGCGATGCGCTTGCGTTTGGCAGCGATATTGGCGTAAAGGCCGGGATCGCCGGGTTTTTTGCGTGCCATGACTACTTTTTACGCTTTTTGGCGGGTTTTTTGGTCATTCCAGCCTCGGACATTGCAATAGCAATGGCCTGTTTGCGGGATTTAACCACCGGACCTTTCTTGCTGCCCGAATGCAGCTCTCCTTTGCCGTACTCGCGCATGACTTTGGAGACCTTTTTCTGGGCGGCGGTCTTCTTTTTCGCGGCCATCACGCTCCAGTGGGGTATTACCACACACGATAGTTGGTCTTGCCGAGACTCTCTGGTTTGGCGAGGTTGAAGGTTTGTAGGCAGAGGTAGCCCAAGGCGTCAAAAGCGTGGTCTACGCCAAGGTTTTTATTGGGGAGGCCGGTGCCGGGGGCATAAGTAAGTGTGCGGAGGGACTTGATTAGCTCTTTGCACTTGGGGTGCATAAAAAGGCGGCGGGTTCCGGTTGCGTCGAGGAGGGCGGTGTTGACGCAGGTGATCTTGTCGCGGATTTTCCAGGGGTTGCGCGGGCTGGATACCGTGAAACCGGATTTGCGGAGGATGTTGTGGTCGGTTGCTCCAACGCCGCTGGTTTTGCGGGCGCCGCCGGTGGGGTCGGGGCAGGCGATGATGCGGCGCTCCACGCCGTAGCGGGATTGGATTTCTTCGCAGAGGTCCCAGGTGGTGGCGCCGCCGGTCATGATGATTTCGTCGAAGACCCAGAGGACGTCGCCCTTTTTGACGGCGCAGACGGCGCTCATTGGGTCGACGTTGAAGTCGACGCCGATCAACAGTGGGAGGACGGGGAGGTCTTGGACGCTCTTTTCGATGTTCTCATCGCTGAAACTGATGGCGACTAGGCCCGAAAGGTTCTCGAAGCTGGCTTCGAATTCTTGGCGGAATGTGCGGGGGTCGAGTTGGGAGCGGGCAGCTTCGATTTCTTCCGGTGGGACGTTATCGCCGTCAATAGTGGTGAATTGCCAGCGCTGCCAGTCTTTGTCGCCTTCGTCCGCATAGCACCAGAGGTCGTAGAACCAGCTGGCGGTGCCGTCCGGGGTGGAGATAAACAATGCCCAGCCCTGTTTGTCGGCGAGGGCGGGGCGGATTACTTCGAACCAGACTTCGCTGTCCATGAAGGCGGCTTCGTCCAGCACCACGCCAGCCAAACTGCGGCCGCGTAGGGCCATGGCGTTTTCAGTGCCCTTCAGTTCGATCGTGCTGCCGTTCACTAGCTCGATCTTGA
>JACCDT011222607.1_pt1 | contig 14480 bp, 16 predicted proteins | sample 7446291 | NCBI WGS metagenome assembly JACCDT01 (sample SAMN15323446, study PRJNA562643) | freshwater metagenome | isolation source: river surface water | place: USA:Blue River Watershed | collected 2017-08-17
CACCGGGTACGGATCACCCCAGTTGTTGTCGGGAATGTTGGCCAGACCAACCAGCTTCAGCGCCGTGCCAACAGCGGAGGTACGGGTGGACGCATCCAGAGCATACTGGGACGTGCCGTAAGCCGAGTTGACATCGCCGCTAGCGGCGGTAACATCGAAGTTGAGACCCAGGTCACCGGCCGTGACGGAGGCATCAGCCTGCATCAGGAACAGCGCGAAGGGGTTGTCCACGACGTAGGCGGTCGGACGGTCGGAACCGTCGTACAGGCCAGCCGAGGACGTATCCGCCGGGATCGAGTTCTTAAGCTGGGGCTGCTTGGTCGTGGGGTCGATCCACGCGAAGCCAACCGCCGCACCGAGCAGCGGACCGCCACCAGTGCCAGCCGAGACAATAACGCCACCCGACAGCTTGACCGGAGAACCCTTACCGAGGTCCGGGCAGTTAGCGCCGTTGGGGAGCGGATAAGCGCGGACTTCGTTACCATGCGTGCCCAGGGCAGCAATGGCGCGAAGGCCGAACGGTGCAAAAGACTGCGGCACCTTCTATCCTCCTATGGTTGTTTATCCAAACGAGGGACGTCGCCCCCGGGAAAAGCGTTTCGAACTTTCATTGGCAAACCGCTGCTGCCGGCCCGTGCTGTCGTCGTAGCTCACCGTCTTCATATCGAAAGCCTGCTCCGCTTGGATGGACCGGTCTTCGGCCCACTTCTGGATGGCTTCCGCCCTACGTCGAGGCAGCTTCGCAAGAACAAGGTCGCCGTTGATGGCAGCGCCCGCCAGTGCGGAAATCTTACTTTCGAGCCCGGGGAAAACGTAACCGGCCGGAACTTCTTCCAGCGGGACGAATGCCCACCCTTCTCGCATGCGCTGCGAAATGTTGCTGAAGTCGTCCTGATCCCCATTCCTAAACCGGACCCAACGGTAAACGTACTGGTCGTCGTCAGGCATGGCAGGGATTTCTAGCGCATTAGGGGGATTATACTCTGATTCCAAAGAATTTTCAAGAGGCTCGTCAACGGCATTGCCGGGGAGCTGGCGCTTTGCAGGCATTACAGAATCTCCGTATACTGGCTGGTGGTCTGGGCAGCACGCTCGGCACGAGCCTTTTCACGTGCGTAGTCCTCGACGCTGATGCCAAGGTGGTTGGCCATATCGCGGTCGGCCTGGGTGATGGTGACCCGGATTTTGCCCGGGGTAGCGGTAGGAGCCGACCGGTTCTGGATGGTCGGGTTAGTGGCAGGCTGACGGGCCGGGGCCGGCTTGCCGCCCAGCTTGGTTGGGAACTCGGACTTAAGGCGCTTGTCCAGTTCCTCGAAGTAGTCCGGGTCGTCAGGCGCAAAGCCGTCCGCAACCATCTGCTGGTCGATGATCCGGGCGCCGGCAGTCATCACGGGGTCCTTGTTGAACCACGTCTTGTTGCGCTCATACCACTCGACGGCGGCAGGGGAGGGCGCCTTGCGGGCCGGCTGACTAGGCGGTGTCTGCGCGGTCTGCTGCGGGGTGTCCGACCCAGATTGCTGAGTCGGCTTCGTAGGGATGGCGCGTCGGTCCCGCTCGATTTGCTGCTTTTCGGCAGCGAGGGTCGCCATCTTCTGCTGGACCTCGAAAATCTTCTCGCGGTCACCAGCGTCGAAAGCTGCGTCGAAGTCGCGGCGCAGGGCCTGCATCGAGGCGTCGATGCTCTTGGCGTAAAGGTCGAAGCCGATAGCGGCGCCGTCGTTGGCGTCCTGTTCGAACTTCTTGGCACGCTGCTCGGCTTGGGCCAATTGGGCTTGCGCTTCGGCCAGTTGTTTGGCATAAGCGTCTCGTTGGGCCTTGAGCCGTTGGCTCCGGGTCAGCTTCTTAGAGCGTTCGCCAGAGGGGGCTTCGACCGTGGCATCGTCTTCTTCGTCTTCTGGCTCGGGCTCGGGAGCCTTGGCCTTGACGGGAGCGACGGGCTCTTCTACGATTTCGGTCTCGACAGTTTCGAGGCCCTCGTGAACGATCTCGATGTCAGAAGCAGCATCGGCGTCGGAAGCCTTGCCCGGGTTGTCCAGGTCAAGTTCCTTGTAACCACCTTCACTCATGGGAGTTTATTCCTTGAAATTGGCGTCGAGGTACTCGGGCTTATCGACCACGAGTTCGATGGAGGACGCCTTGACGAGGAGGAGCTTCACGCCCTTCCACCAGATTTTCTGGCCGGCGAACTTGGCGTAGACGATGTAGTCGCCCGGCTTGACCCAAGGGCCCTTCCGGTAGATGTCTTCGTCCACGAATGCCAGTTCGCCAAGGGCGAGAACGCGGCCTACCGTGTTGAGGTATTCCCGGTCTTCTCGGAACGTGTCGGGAAGCAGGATTCCGCCAGCGGACTTGCGCCGAATGGGCACGGGCCGGACAAGAATCCCCACGCCGGGAATCCTAGGCAGCGGGCTCGGATCAGGAATTTCTTCCTGGGAGACCCACTGGTCGTTGGTAATCGCCCCATCCATGGGCGCGCGAGCGGTAATCATCAGTCCCTTTCTTCCACAGGAGTTTGTTCGAAGAGGTCTTTGAGGATAGTCACGGCAAGACCTAGGCCGTGTATGGTGCCGCAAGCCTTCGCATATTCGTCGTAGGACTTGGCGGCACCCCGGGCTAAGGCATCCTTCTCCCGGTCAATACGTTTCTGGACTTCTGCTGCGTACTCTGATAGTAGTCTCATACAGACCCTTGGTTAGCCCTCTGTGCTAGGGTTGCAGCTTGAAGATCCGCTAGTTTGGCCGAACTATCAAGTATTTTTCCAGAAGCCGCGATCTGGTTCTTTTTCTTCTTGTCCTCCGAGTCGAGCAGCATGGAGGCTTCCTTCAGATCCAGTTCGCGGTTCTTGAGGGCGATCTGGGCAGCCTCGCGAACATCCTGCGACTGGATACGGGCAGCCGACAGAGCAAGCTCCTGCTTGTTCAGTTCGACCATCTGCTGCTCCACAGTGGGGCCAGCGCCGCCCATGCCCGACTGGGCCGACATCATCAGAAGCTGCGTAGCAATCTGGGCCTGCACGTTCTCGTCTTGGATGGGTATGCCCATCTGCTGGGCCAGAAGCGCCGCCTGCGCCACGAACATCAGCACCTTGTGTTCAGCGATGTTGGAGTTTAGAAGCTGGAGGCCGACGGCGATGGTCGGGTCGTTGGTGCCTTGCATCTGAGGCGACTTCAGGAAGGCTTCCTTCACCGCAATGTGCGCAGTGTGGTTCTGACCCAGTTGCGCCTTGATGGGCTTGCCCGTCATAGCCGCTTGGATTTCGGTCAGCGGGTCCGCACTGATGGCCTTGGCAGCCGGGTCGATCAGCAGCTTATCGATGTTCTCGGTGCCCATCGCATAGTAGAAGCGGCGCAGCGCCTCGTTCATGTCGTGGAGTTGCGGGAAGCGAGCCGCCATCTCCAACTCGACCTGCGCGCGGGCGACACGCTGCGACTCCGTCATGGCATTGGGATCGGAGGCCGGCAGCACATCGACGATGGACGGATCGAAGTCCGTGCGCTGAACGTACTGGTTCTCGGAGTTGACGACAAAATTCACAACGTCCGGCAGGTTCTCGAAATTCAGTTCCCCGATCAGCTTGAGGAACTCGCCCTGCGACTGGTGGAGGCGCTTGTGGATCGAGGAGTAGAAGCGTTGCGACGTCTCAAGGAGGGCCAGCGTCGTAGCGACAGGGCCGTAGTTGGAGGCGCCGGCCACCACTTCGTCGGCAGCATCGGCGAACTTCTGACCGCTATCCACCATGAACTTGAGCAGCGAGAACAGGGTCTGCGAGGGTTCCTTGGCCGGCAGCGGCACGAACGCCTTCGACAGTTCGTCGGGCGACAAGTTCACGTCGCGCCATTCACCGAAGCCGAGAGGGGTGTCGGAGTCGGAGAACTTAGCGTCCTGCGACTTGAAGCCGGCCTGCCAGTTGGCGAATTGGCCTGCGTCGACGAGAGCCCGGAGCGAGACGGTGGCGGAAGCGGCAAGGTCGCCGATCAGGTGGACGTAGCCAAGGGACCAGAAGCCGAAGGCCGGGATGCAGTGGTCGACCGTGTACCAAATGCGCTTCTGAAGGGCGGCATCGCCTTCACGCCAGTTGCGCTTGATGGAGTAGACGTTGCCCGTCTTCGTGTTGAAGTGGACGATGTAGGGCGCGGAGCCGCCTTCGGGCAGGAACGGGTCGGCCCCTTCGAGGTCGAGGTAGCAGTGGGCCTCGCCGACCGTGAAGCCCTTGCGTTCCAGCGACAAATCAAAGCCTTGGGCGCGGGCGATGGCCTCGGTGATCTCGTTGGGCTCAAGGGTTTCTTCGGAGTCGTTCTCGTCCGGCTTGATGAAAGTCCCGCTGTCCACGAGGTTCTTCATCTTGCGGGGTGAGAGTTCCATCACCTCGATGTACTCTTCGGCGTCCTTGAGGTGGGTCGCGGCCGGGTCGATATAGAAGTTTTCGGCGTAAACGACGGCCGGGTCAGGCGTGCCAGTGGTGGCGTTCCAGCCGGCCTTGCGGATGCCGACGCCCATGAAGCCGACGCGGAACAGGTTGCGCTCCAGATCGGAGTAGAAGCCGGCCACCTGATCCACGAGTTGGTGGTTCATGTAGGACTTGACGCGGGCGGCAGCCTGTTCGCGGGTCGGGTCGGTGTAACCCAGAATGCGGGTACGGACAGGACCGCGCGCGGGCCAGAGTTCTTGGATGGCCTTGGCCTGGAACTTGACCACGTTCTCGATCAGGAGGGGGTGGACCGCCGTGCAGGCCCCGTCGACTTCAGTGTTGCCCTCGCCCTCGGTGTTCAGGCCAAGCCACTGGATGCCCTTCTTGATCTTCTCTTCCCACTGTTGACGGGAGTTCTTGAAGGAGGTATGGACGTCCTGACGGGCAGAGCCGATGTCGTCGACGACGGCCTGATCCAACATAGGAACGAGGTTGGCCCCGAAGGACATGTCGACCTCGATCACCTCCTCGTCGGGAATGACAATGAGGGTTTCCTCCGAGAACTCGAATTCGAGTTCGGGCTGGTCGTCGTCGGCGAGGATCGGGTTATCGGACATTGGTCACTTGGCTCCAGTAGCTACGGAAGGGCTTGCGCCGGCTGGCGCGGTCGGGCTTGCTGACGGTCTCTTGGGTCAGTTCATAACGACGACGCAAGTAGAGGAGCGCCATGACCATGGCGTCGACCGAGTCGTCATGGGCGCCCTTGGGGAATTCCAAAGCCTCTTGCAGCAGTTCGGCGGCGTACTTCTTCTTGAGAGGTATCCAAACGCGCTGCCGCTCGATAATGCCTGTAACTGCATGAGCGCGGGCTAGCTTATCACGATCAGGCTGGAAAGGCAATACCGGCAGCTTGTTAAGCTTCAAGTCCTGTATGAGGGACTGGCCGGAAGCCTTGTTCTCAATTACCATCTTGTCCGGCCTGAAGAGGTCATGCTGCTCTTTGGCGATGGTACGGAGTTGGGGGAATGTCCACCGGCCCCGGACCTGGTTCAGGAGGATGGCGTTGGGCTCCTGATATTCGTAGCCTTGGTCGTCCGTGTAGGAAAGGTGGAAGATGCCCCAAGTCTGGATGACGGAGTAGTCGGCCGTGGCCTTAGTGGAGAAGGCCGTGTCAAGGGTCTGGATGATCTCGTCACACTCGGGGGGTTCGTCTTCGTCCCAGTCCTGAAAGTCGTCCTTTGTGAAGACGTTGCCGTCGTCCCCGACGGGGGTCTGCATGTACAGGGCGCCCCAATCCGAGCGGGCAAGGCTCTCCCGGGTGGCCGTCAGGTCGTCCATGGTGATGTATTCGGGCCAGTAGGACGTGCCCTCGGGCAGCATCAGGTAGTCGGCTGCGGCCTTGTCGAGGATGGCCGGAATCGATATGACTTCCCATTGGTCGACCTTGGCGTTACGAGCAGCCTTGTCGAGCAGGAAGCCGGAAAGGTCCCGAACATGCCAGCGGGTGTTGACGAGGATAATCCGGGAGTCGGGCAGCTTACGGGAGCGGAAGCCCGGGCCGTACCAGTTGTTGACCCGTTCGCGCTCGGTGTCGGACTTGGCGGTCTGTTCGGAGAGGGGGTCGTCGAGGATGCCCAAGTTGAAGCGGTAACCGGCGATGGACTTGCCCGCGCCTGCTGGGAGGAAGGAGCCACCGGAGGTCAGCTTCCAGCCGGTGACGCCCGACATGTCGTCGCGGATCTGGACGCCCGGGAAGATTTCGAGGTATTCGGGGGAGCGGAGCAGGTCCCGGATGCGGCCCGAACACTCGACCGCTTTGTCGGTGGTGTGCGAAATCCACATGATGCGCCACGTCGGGTTGCGGCCAAAGGACCACGCGGCGAACAGCATGAGGAGGACGGACTTCATGGAGCCCGGCGGCAGGGCCAGCATGAGACGGGTGACGGAGCCCTCGTCAACGTCTTCGAGGGTAGCGGCAATTGCCTCGATGTGGCGCCCGTCGCGGTAGTCGTTACCGTCCAACATAAGGTGAGCTAGCAGCTTGACGAAGACGTAGAAACGGTCAGCGGCCTCGATGACGGCCTTCTGGTGGAGGGCCTCTGCTAGCTCTGCCTTAAGTTGGAGGAGAGCGTCCTGACTAGTTGATGCGGAGTTTGCGCTCAAGGTCCGGCTCGGCTTCACGCAGGATGGCAGTCAGTTCCCCGATCCGCGTGTCCAGTTCCTCCTTGGAGTGGACAGTGCGGTGGGTAATTTCCTTCTTGTCCACGAACATGCCCAGATACTTGGCAAGGTTCTCCATGGCGCGGTTGGCGTTGGTAAAGTCGCCAGTCTGCATGGCTGCCGTGGCAATGTCGTTGAACCACTTGACGACGTCTTCGATGTTGATTTTCATGCGGGCTTTCTCCTCGATTTCGAATGCGGTCACTAGATCGTGGAAGTGCGGAAGGGCTAGGTTCTTGTTGGCTATGCGGAGCAGGATGTTGTAGTTGTTGGTGTCGTAGCCGGCGAGCCGGGCCGCACCGCACTTATTGGTCCGGCCGTTCAGGGCGTACTGGCGAGCGAACTCGACCTGTTTGGGCGTCAGGTTCTTGAAGCGTTCCACCTTGTCCCAATGCGCGTGCCACGTTTCGCGGAGTTGGTCCTTGATGGAGCGGATCGCCTCGACGTGTTGCTTGGTGACGGCTCGCTTGGGCTGATGGATATTGAGTTCCCGTAGTTCGCGACGGTACTGCCTTTGCCGCATGCCTTGCGAGAGACGGTTGGGCTTGCGCGCACGATCCGCCTTCTCCTTTTGCACAAGGTAATCCGGCTTGGGCTTCGTCGAAACTACGGGAACGTAGGGCTCGTCAGGCTTCTTTTTGCTCATGCGCGGCTGTATCCTCCTCGTCGACACGGACGATGGAAATGCGGGACCGGCCCTTCTGCGTCACACTGCTGGAACGCCCGGCACTATAGAAGCGAAGGCCGTGACGTTCGAGGGCAGGGCGAATGCGCCGGAGTTCCGCAGCAAAGCTGTGGGAGGTCTGCGGCAGCTTCTCGCGGGGGCCGATGTTCATTTCCAACTGGCCGATCAGGTCCGAATAGGTTCCAGAGAACTCCTTTTGCTTTTCCATCATACGCAGCATAGCAGAGGCCATGCCGTGGAACTCCAGCATGTGGCTCTCGGCGGCCGACCGGTTCCGCTTGTAGACTTCCATGAGGCGACCCTCAGGCCACCCGAAAGCCTGTTCAGCGGCCACGGCCCACACCGCGAAGGCGGACATGCGGGGCTTTTCAGCCAGCACCACATTACCATAGTTCTGCGTAGCAATCAACGCAGCATTCATAAGGGAGCCCAGCAACTGGGCATGATTGGCGTGGAAGGCGTCCCAGAACTCGCTGTCATCCCGCCGGAACTTGGGATCAATGCGGGGCAGATGCACGTGGATGGAGCGGTCCACAAGGTCGCCCCGTTCGACGACATCCGGGATGCCATTCATGGCAACGGGCCGGCAGACGCGGACAGCGGACTCCTCGGCGTTGGTGTAGAGGGCACGACCGCCTTGCGCCCCGGTGCCGGTGCTGATGACGCACAGCGCATCGGACATCTTGTTGGTGATGTGAGAGACGTTGTCGAAGGCAAGGACGAAGGAGTTGCGGACCATGGCTTGTAGGTCGCGCTGGTCCTCGGGCGGGGTGCGCATATCGAGGGCATGCGGATCGATGATGCGGCGCATCAAGCGCAAGATGGTGGACTTGCCGGAGCCCTGCTCGCCCGAAATGGTGAGGACGGGGTAGGGACCCTCGGGGCGCAGGCAGCCCAGAATCCATGCCACGAGGAGCATGAGGGTGTCGTCATCGGCGGCCACGAATTGCTTCAGGAGGCGCGGGAACTCGGAGGCCGGGACGGAAAGGTCGGGCTCGACGAGGGGCAGCATGCCGGCGCCGCGAAGCATGCGGATGTGGGTGGGACCGCCCGGAACCTTGGTGATGCCATTGGCGCTGATGTGCCAGGCGTCGTTGGCATCGTTGCCGATGTCGAGGTACAGGTCGCCCAGCTTGCCGCCAACGCGGATGTAGTCCTTGACCTTCTGGCCCTTGGAGCGTACCCAATGGGAGAAGTAGGTCTGGGCCGCAGCGAACAGGTCGCCGTTGGGAAGGTGGCCGGCGGTGTCCACACAGAATGCGGAGAACCAGCCACGGAAGTCACAGTGGCCGGCAGGCGCGATGGATAGGGTGCGGCGGATGCCAGCTTCGGTGTAGTCTAGGAACAGGCGGCCGTCTTCGGTGGTCCACGGCGTCAGGTGAAGCTTCGCGTCGTTGAGGAGTTGGACGCGGTTGATCTTGTCGCTCATGGCTGCTCCTTGGTTAGGAGCCCACTCTAGCCGGGGTGAAAAAGGAATGCAAGCAGATTCTCACCTTCCTCACTACACCACAGTCCACGTCGAGCCGGACGGCACTTCGACGGTCACGCCCGTGGCAATGGTGACAGGACCAAAGGTACCGGCGTTCTTGCCGGACGGAATGGAATAGGATACCGAGACGACCGTGTCGTTCAAATAAAAGGCTTGGTTGGTGCCGCCACCCGTTGCTCCACCGCCACCACCGATTGCACCCCACGTCGCAGAGGTGTAGCCTTCGAAGGTGTTGGAGCCACTGTTGAAGCGGATGATGCCGGGCGTCGGCGAGCCAGGCCGGGTGGCGGTGGTGCCGGAGTGGACGAGGAGGCCGGAGGAGCCGGTGAAGTTGACGGTGCTGGTGACGACGAGGCCGCCGACAACGCTGACGCCGATCTGGTCGGCCGAGACTGCAACGGCAAGCTGACCGGTCATGCGGTCGCCACCACGGAGGACGCGGAGGGAGGTCGCTGCCGAGACTGCGTTGATGGCTACGGTGTTGACGGAGACCGCAGCGGAGACGGTGCTGACTCGAATTTCGAGCGCAGAGACCACATTATTAATGGAGGTGATGGCGGCGGCATTCGTGACACCGGCAGCCGAAGCAGAGCTAACGCGGATTTCGAGCGCCGACACGACGTTATTGACAGACGTGATGGCAGCCGCATTGGTGACGCCCGTGGCGGATGCGGCGCTGACCCGGATTTCGAGAGCAGAGACTACGTTGTTGATAGAAGTGATAGCGGCAACATTGGTAACGCCGGTAGCAGAAGCGGCGCTGACCCGAATCTCAAGGGCAGAGACGACGTTGTTGATCGAGGTAATGGCTGCCGCATTGACAGAAGTGATGGCCGAGACGGCAGCAAGCTGGATGTTGAGTGCGGAGATGGAGGCTTGCGCGTCGATGAGGGCCGGGGAGTTGGTCCAGACCTTGGCGCTGACGTTGTAGGCGAGGACTTCGCCGTCGGCGAGGGAGGTGCTAGAGGAAGTCTTGACGTCGTGGAGTTCGCCGAGTTCGTAGCCGTTCTGCACCTTGACGTAGATGGAGCCTGCGCCGACAGAGCCGCCCTTGACGATGTAGCCCATCTGGACCAGATGTTCGGGTGCTTCGGGCTTGGTGGGCGTCAGTTCACCGGCCGAGACCGGGGACAGGTACACGATGTCGCCGTCGGCGTAGGCAGCGGTGTTGACGTTTCGGACGAGGCCGTCGGTTGCGACGTAGCCAGAGTTGTTGACGGAGACCGTCTCCAGCATAATGCCGAAGATGGTCAGGCTGTCGGCATCGCTGTCGGCCTGGGCGAGGGCACCTGTGAGGCGCTGACCTTGGGCGCCTGTGACTCGAACGGCCTTGCCCTTGGGTAGGGTGACGCCACTGTTGTTGTAGACTTGGGCGACGGTGCGCTGACCGATCAGCAGGTTGACGGTGCCGGTGAGGCCCAGATCGAGAGTGCCCGACTCGATGTCCCACGTCAGACGGCCCGGTGTAGGCGCGTAGCTGGTTGTGGTGTTGAAGTCGATGTACTGGACGTTGGTAAGGAAGTCGCCGTTGCGGAAGGCTTTGGTCGAGACAACCGCGTTGACGGAGGTGAGGGCAGCGCCCAGCGAGACGGCTGCGGCCGAGACTGCACTGACGCGAACTTCGAGAGCCGAGACGACGTTGTTGGTAGACGTAAGGGCAGAGCCGAGCGATACGATGGCTGCCGACGCATTGCTGACCCGGATTTCTAGGGCCGAGACAACATCGTTGATGGATGTGATGGCGGCTGCGTTAGTGACGCCGGTCGCAGAGGCCGCGCTGACGCGGATTTCTAGGGCGGAAACGACGTTGTTTACGGAGGTGATTGCGGCAGCGTTGACGGAGGTGGCGGCCGAGACGTCGTTGACTTGGACTTGCAGGGCGCTGACGGAGGCCGAGACGTTGGCTACGCGGATTTCGAGAGTCGAGACGCGGGATTCTAGGGCGACGAGGGCCGAAACGTCGATGGCTGCGAGCGCCGAGTTGATAGCGGAGATGGAGGCTTGGACCTGCACCACCGTAGAAGAAAGCGCCGAGACGACCGCATTGGTGCTGACTACGGCCGCAGAGACAGCGTCGACACGCCCCGAAAGGGTGTTGACAGTGTTGTTGATAGAGGTGATAGCTGCGGCGTTAGCGAAGGCGACGGCCGAGACCGTGGCGATGTTGGCAGCGTTGGCGGAAGTCGCAGCAGAGACTGTGTCAAGGCGTGAGGAGACTGCCGCGACATTCGAGGAGAGCGTGCTGGTGGCGAAGATGGCGACAGCAGAGACGGTGGTCTGGAGGGTGCCGCTGTTCTGCACAATAGGCAGAAGCTCGACGCCCGTAAGCGGACCCGCCGTCGTAAGCTGCGAGATCTTTTTCGGGTCAGCCATTCAGGCTAGCCTACTCCGCAGGAGCAATCGTGAGTTCACCCGCCGCCACCAGCGCCATGATGTTCTGGTAGTCGGTATTCGCCGGGTCGAGCGGCACGAAGCTGGTCACGCCGTTGATGTCGCAGCGGATGCCAGCCAAGTTACCGAACGGGTCGTTGTAGTATTGGGCGTTGGTGTACATGGCTCAGAGTTCCGCCGATGCTGTAACTGTCGCATTAAGCAGGCGAGTATCGCCGGAGCCAGACGCCACCAATTCTGCTCTGGCCCCAAACACACCGGGAGATGAAACAACGGCAGTGGCATTAAATATTCCACTTGTGTTAAGTGTGGTTGTCGGAGCGGCTCGCATATTTACCGGCCAGTAAATGGCATTTTCAAAAGTGCCAGCGGCAGCCGTAGCTTGTGCTCTGACGTTAAAAATAGTCACGCAATAATACCTCTGGCACAACGCCAGTTCCTGCCCGAACTGCCTGCGCTCAAACGGCGTTGCGACGGTGCCAACCTCAAGCTGGACGCCGGTCAGGTCCCAGGTGGCATTGAGCGTGCCAATAACCGACACGGCACTAGTCGCGGAGTTGAGGTCGGAGCCTGCCCATGCGCCAGCAGTACCGCTGTAGGTACTGCCAACACCAAGACCGAAAACAACCTGGATGCCCGTGGAGGAGGTCGAGTTCCAAGTTCCGCTCGTGTCACCGGGGATCGTAACGGTCTTCTGTTCCCAGGTGTTGGCGGCGCTAATGGTGTAGGTGAACGGGTAAGAGCGATTGCTCTGGTTGTTGACCGCGCCGCCAAAGGTTCCGGTCAAGCTCGACCGCACCCAAAACGACAGCGTGACGGTCTGAGCCGATGCCGTCCCCCAGCCCAAGTCGGCAACGTTGAAGCCCTCGATGCGCTGCCCAACGATCACCCGCTGTGTCGCCCCGAGAGACGCATCGGCAGTCGTCGCCGTGCAGCGGAGAGCGTTGGAAAATCCGCTAGGCGCGGACGTGATTTGTTGGGCGGTCATCACGCCGTCCGTGTCCTCAAATGAGAACCAGCGATCTACCGTGTAGGCGACAGCGGCAGACATCGTCACGCTCGCCCCAGCATTCCGCTGGTCGATCCGCATGTCCCCATTGATGATGCGGTTCCGCAGGAAGGACGAGCCCATCGCCGCAGTGCCTGCGAAGGTCGCGTTGCCCGAGGCGTCGAGGACGATGTTGTTGCTCGCGGAGGCGGCGGACTTGATGTTGGTTGCCTGTAGCGTACTCATGCGGGCATCCCCAGTGCGGTCTTGATCTGGTCGGGCGTCGCCGCCGCGTCGATCTCGGTTTGCATGACAGCGTACTTGGCCCGGATGGCGACGCGGTGCGCCTCGGCTTCAGCCTCGACCGTGCCGGGCAGGCGCTTGGCGATGGCCTCGTCGTGCGGCGCGAACTCAGCAGCGCGCATCTGGCGGCGCATGTCGTGCGCGATGGCCTTGGCCTTGTTCACGTTGATCGTGATCATTCGGCGTACTCCCATGCGCCACGGAAGGTGCGGTCGGTCGGGATGCCCTCGGCGCTGACGATTTTCCAGGGCTTGCCAGCAGGCACGTCCTTGGCAGCAAGGGCTTCCAGCGTGTTGCCCTCTTGGGCAAGCCACTCAGGGGCTGGGATGAGAACGGCAACGCCGCCGTTATCGGTCGGATAGATGATGCGCTGATCGGTCATGGTTCTGGGCTCCTATCAGCGGAAAATAGCAACGGAAATCAAAGCTTGGTCCACCAGTGTATTGTTCGTGGAGTTCTTTGAGTACACGCGCTGGGCCGTGGTGCTTTTGTTGTTCGCGGATACTTCCAACAATCCCCCGGCTTCATCTGTGCCGTTTGAGCCGACGGCGGCATAGTTTGTGTCTGGCATTGCCGTGCTCAGATTGACCGTGTAGTCACCCGTTCCGTTATCGGAGATTGAACTTACGTTCCCGCTCGCCCTAATCGCCACCGTGCCGGTGCCGTTGAAGTTCACCCAGGCCCGGCAGCCAAAAGCTCTGGCGACAGAGCCGTAGCCGCTGTTGAACAAGAAATTGCCAGAGGCGTCGAACTCGCCAACCTGCACGCCACCTTCAGCAAAACCGATGCGATCAGCACCGGGGAAAAACATCCCGGTGTTGGTGTCGGTGCCCTGCACGGCAGGCGTTGCGGCAGAGCCGTCCGTGCCCGAGATGCCGGTGCTTCCATTGATGATTACGGGCATTATCGGGCCTCCACAGCGTCAAGCTGCTCTTGCGTGGGGCGAGGCAGCGTCGGGTGGTTCCAGGCGGCGATGTAGTCGCCCCGGCCATCGCTGTCGTTCTGAAGGCGGATGACGGTCAGGAAGTCCTGCGTCACCAGCATGGGGTAGATCGCCATGATCTTGTCGTAGAGGGTCATCATGCAGCCCTCACAAGAGCGCCAGACATAGACACAAAGTTTCCGGTGCAGTTAATTGTGCCGGTAGAATTGGTAGAGTAGATAAACATCTCTACATAGTCTGTAGAACCGTTGAAATACATGAGCATAGAGCCATCAGCACCAAGCGTCGTCGCTCCAAACTGAAAGTACAAACTTCCGTTTCTCCATATTGCGACATATGTAGTTCCGTTTGCTAACTGCTGATTTACGCAGGATATTTGATAATACCCAGCTACATTTGGCGTAAATCTATAGTTTGTCGCGCTGTCAAAGCAATTGTTTGTATCAAATTGCTCGGCATTTAGCGGGGCTTTTGTCCAAGTGGAGCCCGACACGGACGCATTGCCGCTAACGGAAGCCAAGAAAGCAGGCCCATTGCCCGCCACGCCAGCCGCAAGCATCCCCTGCGTCACAGCAGCCGTGCTGCCCGTGGTGACGACAGTGCCGGTGTTCGCCGGGATGGTCGTGGTAAAATCGCTGGCCGTGCTGGGCACGTCGAGGGTGACGGAGCCGCCACCGGAGGAGTTGAGCTTTACGGGCATGTCAGACGATTGTCCATGTGGAACTGGCAGGAACAGTGACAGTAATGCCGCTGTCTACCGTGATGGGACCGAAGCTGCCGGAGTTGAATCCGTCAGGAATGCTGTAGTCGGCGGTGACAGTCTGGCCGTTGTTCCAGAAGATCTGGTCAGTTCCGCCACCGGCCGCACCGCCGCCAATGCCGCCCCACGTCGTACCGTTGTAGCCCTCGAAGGACGCCCGGTCCGTATTGAAGCGCAGATAGCCAGCCGCGCCAGTCGGACGCTGCGCAGAGGTGCCGACCGGGATCAGAATGGCGTCGGTGCCGGAGACCGCGAACTGCACAGCAGGCGTGCTGGTATTGACGCCGACGCGG
>JACCDT011591425.1_pt1 | contig 14472 bp, 12 predicted proteins | sample 7446291 | NCBI WGS metagenome assembly JACCDT01 (sample SAMN15323446, study PRJNA562643) | freshwater metagenome | isolation source: river surface water | place: USA:Blue River Watershed | collected 2017-08-17
GTAGTCAAGGAAGTGGTCCCCATGTATTTAACTGTGGAAAATCCAGTTACCGAAAAGGTAGGGGCTCCCGAATTGGTGGTACTGGTCAATACCAGCGTATAAGCCCCCCCATCTTTAATATTGTTTAAGGTATATCCTGGGGCAGTACCTCCTGCACTTGTATAGGCCAAGTTACTCTGCCCAAAATCAATGGTCGAACCAGTCCCTGCATTAAAGGCAGCGGTATTGGTCGCTGCTTTTTGAAATTGCTTGGCTCCGTCTATCGTTTGATTAGTGGTCAGATCCACAAAGTTTTGGGTAGTCGAACCCGTCCCTCCGCGTGCAATGGCAATGGTGGACCCATTCCAGGTGCCTGTTGTGATCGTTCCCAGGGTGGTAATATCAGTACCCACCAACTTGCTCGCCGCAATACTTCCTGCTAGCATGGCATTGGTAACCTTACCCGCTCCAATGCTGGTAGCCAATCCTGCTCCCGAAGTGGTCACGTCTCCCGTAAGCGCCCCAGGAGTTTGTAGCGTACCCCCGCTGACGGTAACAATCCCTGTTCCTGCAGGCGCAGGACCTGCCGGTCCTGTAGCGCCAGTTGGACCTTGAGCACCCGTAGCCCCTGTGGGTCCAGTAGGGCCTGCTGGGCCTTGAGCACCCGAAGCTCCGGTAGATCCCACCAAAGACACTCCTGAAGGCCAAGCCCCACTCACTTTTGGCCCAAATAAGGTGTTGGTTGCGGTATTGATGTAAAAATCACCATCCACTCCAGTACCCGAGCCTGGGTTGGTGGTTCCATAAGCTACTGTCTTTCCGTTGGTTCCTGCTGCACCAGTAGGGCCTTGCGGTCCTGTTGCTCCTGTAGCACCCGCTGGACCTTGAGGTCCCGTAGCTCCTACTGCCCCATCTGCGCCATTTGTTCCTGCTGGACCTTGAGGACCAGTTAACCCAGTTGGTCCTGCAGGACCCTGGGGACCGGTAGCACCTGTCGCTCCATTTGTTCCATTAGATCCTGCCGGACCTTGAGCACCCGTAGCTCCTGTTGGACCTGCTGGGCCTTGGGGACCAGTGAGCGATGCGATGAATGCGGATTCAGTGCCGGTATTTCCCAAATTGAGCCAAACCTGATAAGCAGAAATTCCATTAGTTCCGTTGGCTCCACTCGGGCCTTGAGGACCAGTTGCTCCGGTTGATCCCGTAGCACCTGTCGGACCTTGAGGACCTGTAAGTCCCTGAGGACCGGTAGCACCCGCAGGGCCTTGAGGGCCTGTGGCACCGGTAGCACCGGTAGGACCTTGTGCCCCTGCAGCACCAGTAGCCCCTTGAGGACCGGTGAGTGAATTTATAAAAGTAGATTCCGTACCCGTATTTCCTAGATTCAACCAAACCTGATAAGCAGAAAGTCCATTGGCACCATTTGTTCCATTTTGACCCTGAGGACCGGTCAAACCGATAGGACCCTGTGGTCCAGTAGCACCTGTCGCGCCCTGGACTCCTTGAGGTCCCGTAGGACCCGCGGGACCTTGAGCGCCGGTAGCACCGGTAGCACCTGTTAGCCCTTGAATTCCTTGAGGACCAGCTGGACCCGTAGGGCCAGTAAGTCCAATTGGACCTGCAGGACCCGTAGCACCTGCCACCCCTGCTGGACCCTGGGGACCAGGGGATCCCTGTGAGGCCAATAAGGCCCAGTTAGTCGGATCATTAAGGGGGTTAGAATTCGAATTACTTACTGGATTGATACAAAACCAAGAAGCTCCATTAAAACCAACTGCATCGTCTACGGCATAGGTAGCAGAGGCAGACCAAGCTCCCCTCCAATTGAGTCCAGCAGGACCAACAGGACCTGCTACTCCTTGAGGACCTTGGGATCCCGTAGGACCTGCTGGGCCTTGTGGACCCGTGAGTGAGGCCAACCATTGCGACTCAGTCCCCACAAAACCCGTACTGACGGCCACTTGGTAAGCACTTGGACCATTTTGACCATTGGCGCCATTGGCACCTGCTAGGCCTTGGGGTCCTTGAGGACCGGTGGCACCCGCGATACCAGCAGGACCTTGAGGCCCTGGAGCTCCATCGGTACCTCGAACACCTTGCGGACCGGTGGCACCTGCTGTGCCCTGAGGGCCACGTAGGGCTGCAATGAAATCCGCCTCAGTTCCTGTATTTCCCAAATTTAACCACTGTTGATAGGCACTGATGCCATTCGTTCCATTGATCCCGTTGGTCCCATTAATTCCCGCAGGACCTTGGATCCCTTGCGGGCCAGGTGCTCCTGCTACTCCTCGTAAAGAGGCTAGCCATTGTGCCTCTGTTCCGACAAAGCCAGCCGCTACAGCTACTTGATAGGCACTTGAACCCGTATTCCCCACTGGACCGATAGGGCCTGCTACCCCTGTAGGACCTACAGGACCCTGAGGGCCTTGAACTCCAGCTGGACCAGTAAGCCCTATTGGGCCTTGATCGCCGATAGGCCCGATAGGGCCTTGGATACCTGCCGGACCAACAGGTCCTGCTGGACCTACTCCCCCTTGTGCACCCACAGGGCCTACAGGACCTTGAGGACCTGCTGGTCCGGCTGGTCCAGGAGTCCCAGAATTAGCCGCATAGAGTGCAAATGGTACTGCTGTAAATTGCTGACTACTGATTAACACAAAGGTGGAGCAGCTGCCAGATTTGTCAAAAGAGACCTCTAAAAACTTGGCTTGCGCATTCCACACAATTTGGGAAAAGGAATTGGCTGTACCTCCAGTACGGCTACCCGTACCAATAATCACATTGACCATGCCAAAGGCATCCGTACGTGTGGTGATTACCTCTTCATACTCCGTGATTCCTGAAGTGTTTTTGAATACAAACTTCAAACACAGGTCCTTATCTCCCAAAGGATTCGCTCGATTATCGGTTCCTGGCAATACCTGACTGTCCATAATCACCGCTTGGTAAGTAATCCCTGGCACCTGGGCCCACGCAGGCACTGCTAGCACCCACATCCAAAAAATAAAAACTAACTTTTTCATATCAATTCAATTGAATGTACAAACCGAATAAAACCCCATGGGAAAGAAAGCGCACTTGCTCTTCCTCAGGACCTCCCAATCGGGAGCTTTTTGAATAGTTGTAGGTTAAATTCAAAAAAGCACGCTGAAATACGGGATAAGAAGCAGAAATCCCCATACCCGTTTTTGCAAATAGTCCCTTAAAATCATCCTCCCCTTTCAGCGGAAAACGAGAGCTGTTGATCACCTGGGTGCCAGAGATCATTCCCGAAAGGCCTAGTGCCCCACGAATCCCTAATTCCACCTCTCCAATATGAGCCAAAAACGAAAGGGTATTGGTCACTCCTCCGTAGGTGGTTTCCCAGCTGTAATTGTTGTTTTGATTTCCACTGTAAGAATTGAAGGAATCCAGGTTGAGGGAAACTTCATTTTTAAACCAATTTGGAGAATAAGAGCGCTCTTTTGCTGGCTCACCCTCTTTTGCAATTTTTGGAACAAAGGGAAAACCCATACCCATTTCGATGGAGTTCCCCATTCCTGGCGTGAAATTGAGCAGCTTGGCTCCATCCGAAGATCGAAAATCATAGGTAGTGGAGTTGATTCCAGTTTTGATAAAAATCTCTTGTGCAACCAGGTTTAGGCTCAGTCCGAAGAGAAGAAGGCAGGTTAAAAAAAAGGTTCTCATGGTTTTTTGATTATACGGAGTTGAACAAACTTATTTCCTGATTTCAAATGTGCTACATATACCCCAGATGCTAGGTCTGGAAGATTCAGCTGGATTTCCTTGTTTTTTGGCTGATGTGTTGTTTCATAGACCAATTTTCCCATCGCATCATAAATCCGAACTTGCGTAGTTTCTTGAATATCACTGGTAAATCGAAAGGTAATGCGATCCGAAAAAGAATTGGGGAAGGCTATCGCCTCAAAGGGACGCTCGATTTTGGTGGAAAGCGCAGAAATCCCGCGCAAAAAACCTTGACTAAAGCGAAGGGAGCTTGTGGCAAAAACCCCTACTACACTACTTTGGCCAATACTTTGTTGAACTGCAAGCCCTTGGACGACATGCGCATTGGTCCCCATAGCGACCCAACTTTGATTACGCAAGGATTGTCCATGGATTGGAAGGGCTAAAAAAATAGCCACTAGACCAAAAATGAAACTGGCGGAAATTGTTTTGAAAGTCATACCCAGTTTTTCTTCTATTGGTAAACAAGAAACAGATAAAAAAACAACAAATCTACATGGAAAGAAGCCGGATTTCTTGTTTTTCACATATAAAATAATTTTAATCATATAATATTTTTATATAAATAAAAATATTTATATAATTTATACGATTATTTTAATTATATTTTTAAAAATGAAGAACAAGATAAGCGATAAGTACACTTGTAATTAGGCACTTAGCCAATTAAAAATTCTGGCAACTAAAAAAGTGCAGCAAAAAATCAACCTGCTTTTTCAATCAAAAATTACATTCCAGCTAAAAAAAGGAAAGTAGAAGTTCACCTAAATTGACCAACTACTTTCCCAAAGAAACCCTGTGAACTCACTTCAGCGCAACTGACTTCTTAAAGTACATTCTAGAAATAAAGATACCACTATCGTCATCTTTGCCCCCAAAGCTTTCCACGGCACTGGTAACATGTACTAAAGTGTATCCTTCAGATTCCAATTCCATAATGCGTGCAGCAATCATCGCATCGTTGGAGGCAATGTTCTGGAAGTTGATCCCTGTAGCACTGAAAAAGTTGAGTAACTTGGCTTCATCAAATTTATCCACCTTCAATTCTTTTCGACTTACTGACCTTTGCGAGGAAGTCTTTCCATCTACCCGACTGGTCCTAAAATCCTCAGTATTCACATCGGTCATATTTTCAACCATTCTGGATCTTCCCAGCCCCATAGGAACTATGGATTCGACTACGGTTACAATTCTCCACTCATTAAAATCTTGAGTGGTCATTTCTTGGGCTTTAGCAGTAAAACTGCCTACTACTACTAATAAGAATAGAGCAATTAGCTTTTTCATAAGTTAAATTAAGTTTTTGGTGTGTTTTTTTATTACGGATTTTTTTAAAGGTAGTTATAAATAATTCTTAACTGTAGACCGAAGGTTGATTGAACTAGGAAACAGGAACCTTTATTTTTTAAACTAAAGATTCCAGAAGATTAAAGAATCAATTACTTGTGCTTAAAAAGCAGGTTCCAAATTTTATCATCCAAATACACTCGACAAGTATCGTTCACAAGTGATGCGTCTACCTTAAAATTTTCTTGAGTGCCTAAAATCGTCCGTTGATACGTCAAAGACCAGTTCTTTACATCTAGTTCTTTGATCCCTACCCGCTTGAGTGCATAGCCAAAATCCTGGTTCCCCAAGGAGGCTGCCAACTTCTTTTCCCCAAGTTGTTGCTTCATTGGTCCATAAAAAAATTTTACCATTTGGGCATATTCCTGTTTTTGATGGAGCACCTGCATGTACCGCAATACATCCATATTGTAAAAACACAGGGGGTTTTTGAATAAGCAAAAATTGGCAGATTCAGAAAGGCGAACGTCCCTACCAGTTCCCATAGGAGTTAAAAGTAAAAATAGAGAAGCCAAGATGAGAAGTGACGATTTAACCATAACTGAAGGAAATTGAAAAGTCCCTAAAAATACCAAATTATCTGGTTCTGAGCCTGTAATATTGGAAGAACTGTCCCCCAAAGTGTCCCCCGAAATGAAAAACCCCCTAATTACGTTACGAAAAAGTGGTTGTGAGTTTCTTGAACAGGACTCGGATGGGTGTCCGAAAACGCCAGTGCGCCGTGGCGTAGTGGAGATGTGTCCTTATTACCTCACAATTTGTTAGAAACAAAAAAAGGATGCCGAAGCATCCTCTCTCAATGTAGCGGGAACAGGACTCGAACCTGTGACCTTCGGGTTATGAGCCCGACGAGCTACCAACTGCTCCATCCCGCGATATAGTGAGGCAAAGGTAAGGACAAACTCTCAAAAATCAAGTACCTTTGCAAAAAAAGTCTGAAATGATCTCTTCATCCCACAAGGCAGGATTTGTCAATATCATCGGAAAACCCAATGTAGGGAAATCTACCCTGATGAATATTTTGGTGGGAGAACGCCTTTCTATCGTTTCATCCAAAGCACAAACCACGCGCCACCGCATCCTAGGATTGATCAACACCGAGGAATACCAAATCGTGTTCTCAGACACCCCTGGTATGCTGAAGCCCAAGTACGAACTCCATAAAAGCATGATGGGATTCGTACACTTGACCCTTGAAGATGCGGACGTGATTGTATTTGTCACCGATCTCTTTGAATCGGACGAGGAAATCGAAGAAGTCATTCAAAAAATAAATGCGTCAGGAGTACCTGTACTCCTAGTGATCAATAAAATTGACCTGGCGAAAGAAAGACAGTTGGAAGAAGTGACCGAATACTGGACCTCACGTATCCAAGCGGCCACCGTTATCCCAATTTCGGCCTTGGAGCAATTTAACACCGAACGGATCCTGCAGGAAATCGTAGATCGCCTTCCTGTACACCCCCCATTTTACGACAAAGAGGAACTTACAGATCGCCCGGAACGTTTCTTCGCATCAGAGATTATTCGCGAGAAAATTTTTACCAACTACAAAAAGGAAATCCCCTACAGCACCGAAGTAGGGATTGAAGATTTTCACGAGGAAGAATCTCTGATACGAATTAGAGCCACCATTTTTGTGGAACGAGATAGCCAAAAAGGCATCGTTATCGGAGACAAAGGAAAAATGCTCAAAAAAGTAGGCACAGAAGCACGCGCAGACCTGGAGAAGTTTTTCGGGAAAAAAGTATTCCTAGAAACCTACGTCAAGGTGGAACAAGATTGGCGAAAAAATAAATTAGTATTAAAAAAATTCGGGTACGACCCCCCTTAAACATGGCAAACATAGTAGCAATAGTAGGCAGACCCAATGTGGGCAAATCCACCCTTTTCAATCGCCTGGTGGAAGAGCGAAAAGCCATCGAAGACAACCTTAGCGGGGTAACTCGAGACAGACATTACGGACATGCGCAATGGTCTGGCAAATATTTCTCCGTCATCGACACCGGCGGATACGTCACTGGTTCAGATGACCTCTACGAAGCGGAAATTCGGAAACAAGTAAAATTGGCCATCGAAGAAGCTGATGTAATTCTTTTTGTGGTGGATTGCCACGATGGCTTGACAGATTTGGATGAAGAATTCGCTAACGAATTGCGAAGCAATAAAAAACCACTCTATGTAGTCGCCAATAAAGCCGACAACCAGGAAAAGTCCTTTATGGCCAATGAGTTTTATTCCCTAGGCTTGACAGACTTGGAGATTTTTCCAATTGCAGCCGCAAGTGGAAGCGGCACTGGAGACTTGTTGGATGCTGTCGTCTCCCATTTTGAAGAGGATGGGGTAGAAGATCCTGATGCAGACATTCCTAAAATATCCATCCTGGGTAGACCGAATGCTGGCAAATCCTCCTTCCTCAATGCCCTCCTCGGTCAAGAACGCTCCATTGTGACCAATGAGGCAGGCACCACCCGTGATGCCATCCACACCCGATACAAGTTTTTTGGTAAAGACTTTATCATTACCGATACTGCAGGTATCAGAAAGAAAGCCAAAGTAAAAGAGGACATTGAATTTTATTCAGTCATGCGCTCTCTTAGAACCTTAGAAGAATCGGATGTGGTCATCGTGATGTTGGATGCTACACGAGGCCTGGAAGCACAAGATGTCAATTTAATATCCTTAGCGATTAAAAATAATAAGGGCGTACTCATCATGGTCAATAAGTGGGATCTGATCGAAAAAGACCACAAGACCATGAATAAAATCAAGGAGGACATGCTCGACCGCCTTGGCGAACACAAATGGATTCCCATTATTTTCACCTCTGTTACTGAAAAGCAACGGATATTTCAGGCTATTGAACTGGCAGTAAAGGTGTACGAGAATAAAACTAGACGAGTAACTACATCCAAGTTAAACGATATTCTACTTCAAGAAATTGAAAAATATCCTCCCCCAGCTTGGAAAGGAAAATACATTAAGATAAAATACGTCACTCAATTGCCCACCAAAAACCCAGTTTTTGCCTTTTTCTGCAACCTCCCACAATACATTAAAGATCCTTACACCCGCTTTTTGGAGAATAGATTGCGAGAAAACTTTGATTTTGAAGGCGTTCCTGTCAAGATAGTTTATAAAAACAAATAAAAAATTTTAACAACCACTTGCACAATTAAAATTAATACTAGTACATTTGTGTTGTAATTAAGAAAACCATAACAAATGAAAAAGGTATTTGCAATTTTCGCAATCGCTGGTTTGATCGCTACCGCTTCTTGCGGTGGAAAGTCAACTGAAGAGCAAGCTGCTGCTGATTCTATCGCTGCTGCTGCTAAGGCTGATTCTATCGCTGCTGTAGAAGCTGCTGCTGCTCAGGCTGCTGCTGATTCTGCTGCTGCTGCAGCTGCTGCTGACACTACTGCTACAGCTCCTGCTGCTCAGTAATCAACACCAAGCGTGAAAAAATTAAGAGTTCCGATGGATCGGGACTCTTTTTTTATGTCTTAAAATGTCTACTCTATCCACTGAGCTGCATCAACTATTTCAAAAGCATCTTCCCGAAAGCGCAATTCCTTATTGCATCCAACTTTGGGAAGAGCACCCTTTCCATTTTTTTGTAAAGCCTCCACGAAACACCAAGCTAGGAGACTTCCGCTACCGAAAAGACCGATCCATCCAAACGATCACACTCAATTCGGATCTCAATCCCTACCAATTCCTGCTGACATTCATTCATGAAGTAGCACACCTCAGGGCTTTCGCTCGCTTTGGAACTATGCATGCTCCACATGGAACCGAATGGAAGACCCTATTCAAACAACTCCTTGAACCGCTGCTCATCAAATCCATCTTTCCAAGAGATATCCTCGTTCCCCTTAGGCTGCACATGAGAAATCCATCGTCAAGCTCTGCTCGGGATTTATTTCTGATGAAAGAAATGAGCAAATACGATACGAAGCAACCTGAAGAAGCTGGCTTTTTCTTGGCAGACCTAGCTCCTCAATCAACTTTCGAATTGGCCGGAAGAAAATTTAGAAAAGGCGAAACCCGGAGAACTCGGATTCTTTGCGAAGAGCTGGCTACAGGAAAAAAATTCTTGGTATCTCGATTGGCAAAAGTAATTCGACTAGACTAGTCCTTTTCTTCCCCTATCTGATGGGATGGCTGTGAAAAATCCTTGGGTTGCGGCAAATCTTGTAAGGAATTGATTCCAAAATAATCCATGAATTTTTGAGAAGTCCCATAAATCAAGGGCCTTCCCACGCCATCTGACTTTCCTTTGATCTCTACCAACTCTTTTTCCAATAACTTCTGGAGCGAATAATCGCAGGAAACCCCTCTGATTTGCTCTACTTCGCCTTTGGTAAGCGGTTGCTTGTAGGCAATAATCGATAAGGTCTCCAGCTGAGCGGTAGAAAGTTTTTTTTGAGAATGCTGTCGCAATAAAATTTGAATACTGGGCTGGTAGGCCGGCTTGGTCAAAAATTGATACCCTCCCCCCAACTTTTCCAAGGCAAAGGCAAAATCCTCTTCTCCATATTTAGCGCAAAGATCCACCAGCGCTGCCTCCACATCCTTTGACGGCACCACAGCAGCAAACATTTCACTCAAACAGGACACGATTTCATCTACCCCAAGCGGTTCGGGGGAACAAAAAATCAAGGCTTCAATATGACGATGCAGAAAATCCACGCTTATTTTTTGGCCATCTTGGCTTCAATAGAATGCATGGTGTGTGGCACAGCCTTTAAGCGCTCTTTGGAAATCAACTTGCCCGTATCCACACAAACGCCATAGGTTCCATTTTTGATTCGAATCAAGGCATTCTCTAAGTTGATGACAAACTTTTGTTGTCTTGCTGCCAACTGATTCAAACTTTCTCGCTCCAAGGTGTCTGCTCCATCTTCCAATAGTTTGGACGTAGAAGAAGTGTGATCTGTCCCACTATCATTCTTTTTACTCATCGTCTCCTTTAGCGATTGGAGTTCTTCCTTCGCCAAAGCTAACTTCTGAAGAATGATTTCTTCGAATTCCTTAAGCTCATCTTTGGAATAAGCGGTCTTTTCTTCCTTACTCATACACTTCCTGATTAGGGGTTCACTGGTGAGACTTTCTAAAAAATAATGCTCTAAAATACAGCAGTCTTTTTGAAAACCAAAACAAAGAAAGGATTATAAATGCCCTCCATTTTTTGCATGGATTCCATTGAATTACGACACTAGTCCAGGCGAGAAGCCACCACAAACGTCTTTTTGAGCACGGTGACCTTCCCGCTCAAATCCCAGAATTGCGCCACCAACAGGTAATATCCTGGCGGTACCCTTCTACCACTTGCAGTAGTACCAGACCAAGAAAATAATCCTGAGGAACCTAAAATTTGCTGCTGCCCTAGCACGGCCATTTCTCGGCCTGCCGCCGAATAAATAGTAAATGACCCCACCCAACCCACCTGCTCCAAGGAATACCGAATGGTCATAAAATTAGGTCCCCTGCTCCCTTCCGGATCAAATACTTGAGGCTCTACTTCTAGGAGTTGTTCACTTTTGACTAATCCCAAGACCGTAGAATTTCTCCTTCCTGGAGTTCCATAATCGGCAGCACTAGAAGCAGAATGCCAATTTCCAGACTCAGCTGCTGATAAAAATGGAGCAATACGCTCCAAGGACACGCCTTTGCTCGTACGGAGCAAGGGATGATGTAAAGCGGCATGGTACGAAAGAGATTCAATCACCTGACCCCCCGGAGAAATAAGCAGCAAGGTGCCTCCTCCGATGGGTAAACTCGGAAGACCTTTTACTTGCCTATACTCTCCAGCAGCAGACTGGGGATAAGCCAAGCGCAAGCGATCCGAATCTGTACTCAGTGCCAAATGCCCTAGAGGTGCAAAAATCAGCCCTTCCTCTCCAAAGATCCGAACTTGTTGTGGAGCTCCTTCGCCCACTTGCATCGCCAGAGACCATCCTTCCAAGGATAGGTATTTTTGGGAACTGGTATTGTGGATTTCCACAAATTTGGGGTCTCCAGGTCTAGGATCGGCCAAAACCTCATTAATTATCAATTCGCCCGGCTCTGCTGGCTCTCCCAAAATTAGCGAGGTTTCAAATCCACCAGGCTCCCCTACACAAGGCTCCAGCGCAGCCACCTTCAATTGGTAGGGTTGACTCCCTTTAGCGGGAGCTTGTAAAAACATCTCAATTCGTTTTCCTGAAGCTACTACCCAACTGGAATCTATTGGCAAATCAGGAGTAAATGCGAACGAAGCCCCCTCAAGCCCTGGTTGTATGGCTTGATTTAATGCAATGGTGATGTTCATGGAATCGGAAAACCAACTCCCCACTACTTGAAGCGACCCTGGATCCTCCTGACGCTTAAAATTTGAATTTTGAGACCCCGGAGTGCCTCGTTTCAGATCACTTGAAGGCGTCAACAAGGAACTCCCATCGCAGCGATAATTCGGATCCGGCAACTCCAAACTGTATCCTCCATTTGCATAGGCAGCACCTCCCCAAGACGCCAAACTGTAACTCAGTTCATCAACTAGTTGGCCCATGGGCGAATGCAAGCGAAGGGCGGTTCCAGAATTCGGGAGGATGACCCATCCATCAAGCGGCAGCACCTTTCCAAAAGGATGTAAAAGCCCAGCTTGCGATACCGGACACAGGAGAACCATTTCCCCAGGCGCAATCCAGTAGGACGGTAATACTACCTGCGCTGAGGACGTGGAAAAGATCAACCCATCCAAGCGCAACTCTTTTTTCAAAGGATTCATCAACTCCACATATTCCACAAAAGGCAGGTCCTGATCCTGACGAGGGGCAGCCATTACCTCGTTGATGACTAGAGACTTGAATCCAAAAGCGCTGGGGTCGGTAAACCTAAACTCAACCAGCGTGTCCACCAAAAAATTACCGTACAGATCCGGTACTTGTCGCGCCAAGAGGCTGTACGGTTTTTCTTCCACCAAGTCCCCCTCAAAAGCCAATACCAACACCGAATCTGCTAACCTACGCGTCTCCAAAGGCTCCTTCCCTTCCAAAGCGTAGGCCAGTGGTAATCTCGAAAAAACAGGGTCTACTGGCTCTGAAAACACGATCATCACTTCTTTTGGCCCAAAGCCCTTGATTTGCTCAATCCGAGGTGCGACTTCATCTACTACTTGATCCTCCAAACTAAACCCATCCATCACCCAGCGCGCCGCACTGCCAGTGCCTGGGCCTATTCCAACTTCCAAACTTAAAAACACCTCCTCCAATCCCGAAAACGGAGCAGGCACTTTCAAATCCATCTTGGTAAAGGCGGTAATGGCATTGGGAAATTGATTGACATCGCCTACTGGCATTCGCTCTTCGTAATTCCCTTCTAAAGTCCTCGACCAAGAGGTATAAACTAAGGCTGGGCGCGTCCCTGTTCCATTTTTTAGGGTTTTCGCCCAAAAAACCACATGCGGATTCGCTAACTGTTTGGGTTGAAGCCGCACCCAAATGCGCCCTGTAAAGGTACTAATGGGCTGAACAGCCAAAGCAGCGGAACCATTAATGCCTCCCGAGGAGAGGCGAAAAACCCGGGAAGCAGTGCTCCGAAAGTCATTGGCATACCATCCCGGCAAAAAGGGTTGGGGATAGGATACGGCCGAAAATGCCCCTTCAAAATCTTGGGTTTGGGCCAAGGCTGCTGGAAAGGAGAGAAGGAGGCGTACTCCGAGCAGAAAACTTGCTAGTCTAAAAAATTGATTCATGGCTAAACGATTAAAAAGTAATAGAAATATACTCAGAATTTTTCAAAACCTAGACGCCCTAAATATGTTTTGGTATAGCCAGTATAATCAGGCACGAATCCGTATTTTTGTACTCTCAAAACCTTCAAACCGATACCCCATGAAACTTGCTGTCGTAGGCGCCACTGGACTAGTAGGCACCGAAATTCTGGAAGTACTTCAAGAACATCAATTTCCATACACCGAACTCCTCCTGGTAGCGTCCGCTCGATCCAAAGGAAAAGAGATTGCCTACAACGGTAAAAAACACGTGATCATGGACTTGGAAGAAGGGGTTGCCGCCAAACCGGATATTGCCATTTTCTCCGCTGGAGGAAGCACCTCCTTGGAATGGGCCCCCAAATTTGCGGCGGTAGGAACCATTGTCATTGACAACTCCTCTGCTTGGCGCATGGATCCCACCAAAAAATTGGTGGTCCCCGAAATCAACGCCAAGGAACTCGGCCCTGAAGATAAAATTATTGCCAATCCCAATTGCTCCACCATTCAGATGGTCTTGGCACTTGAACCACTCCGACAGCGCTATGGCATCAAACGCATCGTAGTCTCCACCTACCAGTCCGTAACCGGCACAGGAAAAGCCGCAGTGGACCAAATGATGGCCGAGCGCGAAGGGAAAACACCAGAGATGGTTTACCCACACAAAATTGACCTAAACGTCCTTCCACACATTGACGTGTTCCAACCGAATGGATACACCAAGGAGGAGATGAAGATGATCAACGAGACCAAAAAAATCTTCAGCGACGACTCCATTCAAGTGACCTCCACTACAGTTCGTATTCCCACCATGGGCGGACATTCTGAAGCGGTCAATGTGGAGTTCAAGCAAGATTTTGACTTGGCAGAAGTCAGAAGTCTACTTGAAAACGCCCCTGGAATTATCGTTCAAGACGATCCAGCTAACTTTATCTACCCTATGCCGATCAATGCCCACAAAAAGGATGAGGTGTTTGTAGGCAGATTGCGCCGCGACGAATCCCAACCCAATACACTCAATATGTGGATTGTAGCAGACAACCTTCGTAAAGGAGCAGCCACCAATGCGGTGCAGATTGCAGAATACCTTCTGGAAAATAAACTAGCCTAATGAATATCGGCGAGTACCATAGCGCTGAATTCAGACAATTTGTGCAGGATCATCTCAATGAAGATCCTGCACTTTTACTTTTTAAGTACCAAGGGAAAGTTGGATTTGACCTCAAAGCTGCCGTACAGCAAATTGCTGCCCGACAGAAAGCTGCGAAAAAATTGCCTACCTGGTCGAAAAATCTAAGCCTCCTCTTTCCTGCGAGCATCTCGGTCGAACAAAGTTCTTCGGAACAAACAGCTGCCTTCAAGTCTATGGGTCGTAGGGGAGACTGGATGATCGACCTTACAGGAGGCTTTGGAGTTGATTGCCATCACCTCAGTCAGGGTTTTGAAAAAGGGGTGTATTGTGAGCAGCAAACCGAACTTTTCCAAATCTCAACCCACAATTTAAGCACTTTAAATCCAGAAAAATTCGTCTTTGTGGAGGGCGATGGATTGGATTATTTGCGAAAAACCACCCAACACTTCGACCTGATTTATGCCGACCCAGCACGTCGAGGTACGGGCAACCAGAAGTTGTACAAGCTCCA
>JACCDT010401323.1_pt1 | contig 14466 bp, 10 predicted proteins | sample 7446291 | NCBI WGS metagenome assembly JACCDT01 (sample SAMN15323446, study PRJNA562643) | freshwater metagenome | isolation source: river surface water | place: USA:Blue River Watershed | collected 2017-08-17
CGGCTTCGGCCGAGGGCTCCAGAAAGAAGTCAAAGGGGTTGTAGACCGCCATCTCGGCGACCAGATCGACCGTGACCTTGAACGTGGTGGTCTTCTCGGGAAAGACCAGCCGCGCCTGGTAGTTGGCAAACGGGTCCTGCTGCCAGTTGATGAAGTGGTTTTCGGGCTCGACGCGCAGGCTGTACGAGAGCACGCGGCTGCGGCAGTGTGGCGCAGGGCGCAGGCGCACCACCTGGGGGCCGAGCTGGATGGGGCGGTCGTAGCGGTATTCGGTGACGTGGTGCAGGGCGACGTGGATGGACATGGACAGGCTCGGTAGGTGCTGCTTTAATGTCAACAAATAAAGCAAGAGCCGCGCCAGTTTCTTTTCAGCCAGACGGTGTGGCCAACAGGGAGGAGCAAGATGCCTGAACAAAGGCAAGAACGCCATGGCTTGCGCGCTTGGTGGCATGGGATGGCCTTGGCCGGTGTGAGCGGGGTTGCGTTGCAGCTTCAACAAGCGCAGTTGTATGAAGCTGCGGTCTATATGGGGGCGCTCGTGCTTTCGGGGCTGCTGCTTGCGGGGGTGATGCGGCTGGCCTGTGGAGCTTGGCATTGGCTGGCCCTGCCGCTGGTGATGGCGGGCTGCTGGGCCTGGAGTGGCTGGTTGGCGGTTCAGCGCTTGCCCACTTTGCCTGCCGAACTCCAAGGGCGAGACTTCGATGTGCAGGGTGTTGTCACGAACATGCCCCAACGCGGTGCGCAGTCTCTGCGTTTTGTGTTGTCACTCGAGCAGTTCGCGTTGGTGCCTAAACAAGGGGTGCCCGGATTGCCTGCGGGTTTTGTGATGCCCGAACGTCTGTCGCTGAGCTGGTATCCCGGTCGCTCAGCTTTGGACAGCGCTGAGGAGCAGGTGCTGATTGTGCCGGATGTCCATGTCGGTCAGCGTTGGCGCATGCGTGTGCGACTGAAAACGCCCCATGGTCAACTCAATCCCTCAGGCTTTGATTACGAGCTGTGGATGTGGGAGCGGCGTTTGCGTGTAAGCGGTTATGTGCGCATCACACGCGACGGCCCCGCCCCCGAGTTGATCGCTTCAGGACAGGGCTACCGTCTGGAGCAATGGCGTCAACAGGTGCGCGACAGTTTGTTGGCCAAAGGACATCTCTGGCCCCAATTGCAACCCGTGTACGGCGTGCTGACGGCGTTGGTGACGGGAGATCAGGCGTCCATTCAGTCCGAAGACTGGGATGTTTTCCGGATCACAGGTGTCGCGCATTTGATGAGCATCTCGGGTTTGCACATCACCATGCTGGTGTGGCTGATGCGTGCCTGGGTTTTCCGTTGGTGGCGCTGGAGCGTGCGTACAGTGCCTGGCCTGGCGCAGAAGCCCTGGGTGTTGCGCTGGCCAGTACAGGGGCTGGCGGCGCTGCTGGCTTGGGGCATTGGATTGGCCTACGCTTTGTTCAGCGGATGGGCTGTGCCCGCGCAACGTACGGTGATCATGCTGGGCATGGTGATGGCGCTGCAGCATTCGGGGCGACGCTGGCCCTGGTCTCTGGTGTGGCTGTGGTGTGCGTTTGGGGTGTTGCTGTTTGACCCTTGGGCTTTGTTGCAGCCAGGTTTCTGGTTGAGTTTTGTGGCTGTGGGCGTGCTGTTGTCGCGGGCAGGTGTCTTGGCTCAGTCGCAGTCCGTGACGCATGATCAGCATCCGGGTGCACCAAAAGCGGGCTTGTGGCTGCATGTGCACCAGTTTGGCGTCTCGGCGGGTAGGCTGCTACGCGAGCAGTGGGTGATCATGCTGGCGCTGGCGCCATTGAGTGTGTTGTTCTTTGGGCAGTGGTCTCTGGTCGGTTTGCTGGCCAATTTACTGGCCATTGCCTGGGTCAGCTACGGGGTCACTCCGCTGGCTTTGCTGGGCGTGTGGGTGCCGGGTTTATGGGACCTCAGTGCCTGGTTGATGTGGCCTCTGTGGCACATCCTGCATCTTCTGGCACAGTGGCCCTCGGCCGTGCTGTTGTGGCCAGTGCCGCCATGGCCGGTGGCAGCGGCGGCTTTGTGTGGTGCCTGGCTACTGATGAGGCCTTGGGATATGGCCTTGCGTCTGTGGGGGCTGCCCTTGTTGCTGCCATTGCTGTTTTGGCAGCCTGAACGGCCGGTCTACGGTGAGTTTGACGTTTGGGCACCCGATGTGGGGCAGGGTAACGCTGTGCTGGTTCGGACCTTGACGGGCACCTTGCTTTATGACACCGGGCCTCGCTATTCGGAGTACAGCGACGCTGGCGAAAGGGTTCTTGTGCCTTGGTTGGACCGATCACGAGAGCCCTTGCGTGACTTGGTGCTCAGTCACCGCGACAGCGACCACACCGGCGGGGTGCGCGCAGTGTTGATGCGTTACCCGGATCTCACGCTCTGGAGCTCCATGACCGTAGCTGAAGACCTCAGTCGGGTGCGTGAGCTGCGCACATGCGAGCAAGGTCGCAGTTGGGAGCGCGATGGGGTGCGCTTTGCGTTCCTGTATCCGCTGCCCGGCTATGAACAACTGGGGGCTGCAACCAATGCAGGCAGTTGCGTGCTGCGTATCTCCAACGGGAGACGTACAGTGCTGTTGGCGGGCGACATCGAGACATCTCAAGAGGCGCAGCTGCTGGAGCATGCGGTGTTGGCACCGGTAGATGTACTTTTGGTGCCGCACCATGGCAGCAAGACCTCTTCCTCCGAGGCATTCTTGCAAGCCGTCGATCCGCGCTGGTCCTGGGTTCAGGCAGGACACATGAACCGCTATGGGCACCCGGCTGGTGCGGTCATGGCGCGTTATGCCGCTTTGGGTTTGTCTGTGGTGCGCACGGATCAATGTGGCGCACTGCATTGGCGCAGCGATGAGCCCGGGCGCACCGATTGCTGGCGCCAGCAAGCCAGACGGTATTGGCACGACACACCACCTTGACGTGCTTTCTTGAGGGCAGTCAAGCTAAACGGGTACGCATCTTGCTAAGCTCTGGGCAGGAGTAAACGCGATGCGTAAATTTGACGAAATGTACAGCCGCCTGCCCGAGGGCAAAGACAGTGGCGAAGTCCGGTCCCATTACAAAGCCTATGCCCAGTGGCTGGCCGGGCAAGACCACGGCACCATGCAGGCCCGTCGGGAAGAGGCCGAAGTCATTTTTCGTCGCGTAGGCATCACCTTTGCCGTCTACGGTGACAAGGATGAAGACGGCTCCGGCACCGAGCGTTTGATTCCGTTTGACCTGATTCCCCGCATCATTCCCGCGCATGAGTGGAAAAGCATGGAGGCCGGGTTGGTGCAGCGTGTGACCGCGCTCAACCACTTCATTCACGATATTTATCATGACCAGGAGATCCTCAAGGCCGGGGTTGTCCCGCGCGACCAGATCGAGAACAACGCCCAGTTTCGCCCCGAGATGGTGGGTGTGGATGTGCCCAACAACATCTATTCGCACATCAGTGGCATCGACATCGTGCGGGCACCGGACAGCGCGGGCAATGGCGAGTACTACGTGCTCGAAGACAACCTGCGCGTGCCCAGCGGTGTGAGCTACATGCTCGAAGACCGCAAGATGATGATGCGTCTGTTTCCGGACCTGTTCAGCCGCCACCGCGTGGCCCCGGTGGCGCATTACCCCGATTTGCTGCTGGAGACCTTGCGCGCCAGCAGTCCGGCTACCACGGCCGAGCCCACGGTGGTGGTGCTCACCCCCGGCATGTACAACAGCGCTTATTTTGAACACGCATTTTTGGCACAGCAAATGGGTGTGCAACTGGTGGAGGGGCAAGACTTGTTCGTGAAAGACAAGTTTGTGTACATGCGCACCACGCGCGGCCCCAAGCGGGTGGATGTGATTTACCGCCGTGTGGATGACGACTTTCTGGACCCCGAAGTGTTCCGCCCCGACTCCACCCTGGGTTGCGCCGGTTTGATGGAGGCCTACAAGGCTGGTCATGTGAGCATTTGCAACGGCGTGGGTACCGGCGTGGCGGACGACAAATCCATCTACCCCTATGTGCCAGACATGATCAAGTTCTACCTGGGTGAGGCGCCCATTCTCAAGAACGTGCCGACCTACATGTGCCGCAAGCCCGAGGACCTGCAGTACACCCTGGCCAATCTGAAAGACCTGGTGGTCAAGGAGGTGCACGGGGCAGGAGGCTACGGCATGTTGGTTGGTCCTGCCGCCAGCCAGGCGGAGATTGAGAAATTCCGCGCAGCGCTGCTGGCCAATCCCTCGCGTTACATCGCCCAGCCGACGCTGAGCCTGTCAAGCTGCCCGACCTATGTGGACAGCGGCATTGCGCCTCGCCACATTGATTTGCGTCCCTTTGTGCTCAGTGGTCGCACGGTGCAAATGGTGCCCGGTGGCCTGACCCGCGTGGCCTTGAAAGAGGGCTCTTTGGTCGTGAACTCCTCGCAAGGCGGGGGCACCAAAGACACCTGGATTTTGCAAGCCTGAGCGCACCCCATTACAGATTCGAAGGACCGCAAGATGTTGTCAAGAACCGCCGATCATTTGTTCTGGATGTCGCGCTACATGGAGCGCGCCGAGAACACGGCCCGCATGCTCAACGTGAGCTACGAAACCTCCATGCTGCCGCAGTCTGCCGCTGCTGCGCAGGCGGGCTGGGAAGGTATTTTGTCCATCAGCGAGCTGCTGCCGTCCTATCGGGCGTTGCATGGCGAGATCACGCCCGAAGGCGTGACCCAGTTCATGGTGCGTGACGAGGACAACCCCTCGTCCATCGTGTCGTGCCTGCGCGCCGCCCGCGAAAACGCGCGCGCCGTGCGTGGCACGCTCACCACCGAAGTGTGGGAAACCCAGAACCAGACTTGGCTGGAGGTCAACCGCATGCTCAAGACCCGTGAGTTCGAGCGTGACCCTGGTCAGTTTTTTGAGTGGGTCAAATTCCGCTCGCACCTGTCGCGTGGTGTGACGGTGGGCACCATGCTGATGGACGAGGCACTGCACTTCATGCGCCTGGGCACGTTTCTGGAACGCTCGGACAACACCGCACGTTTGGTCGATGTGAAGTTTCACGCCATGAAGGGCGACTACTTTGGCGCGCCCGTGCCCGAAATGGCTGCACCTGAGTCCGCGCAGGAGTTTGATTTCTACCACTGGAGTGCCATCTTGCGCAGCGTCAGCGGCTTTGAGGTCTATCGCAAGGTCTACAGCGATGTGATCAAACCCGAACGGGTGGCCGAGCTGTTGATCTTGCGACCGGACATGCCCCGCTCATTGCATGCCAGCATGAACGAAGTCATGAGCAACCTGAGCATGGTCACTTCCGACAGCGCCAGCCAGACCTTGCGCCATGCAGGTCGCCTGCGCGCCGAACTGGCGTTTGGCTGCATTGACGAAATTCTGGCCACCGGCCTGCACGCCTACCTGACGCAGTTTCTGGAACGCGTGAATGTGCTGGGTGCGCGCATCAGCCGCGAGTTTTTGATGCCGCAGCCTTTGGGCTGATGGTTTTAGTGGGTGTTAGGCGGCCGATTTGCGGTTGGCCCACCAGCCTTGCAGGTAAGCGCCCGCAAAAATACCGGTCAGTGCCCACAGCATGTCCATATTGCCTGCGCCCAGGCCAGCAATGGCCGGTCCAGGACACACGCCGCACAGCCCCCAGCCCAGGCCAAAAATGACCGAGCCCAGCACGGTGTCTCGGTCGAGCTTGGCTTCGCGCAGCATGAACTGCTTGTCCATGACGGGGCTGTCCATCCAGCGCGGGGCCAGCTGGTAGCACACCAGGGTGATGGCCACTGCGCCGCCCATGACCAGGGTAAGTCCATAGTCGTTGCCAGTCAAAAAGCCCAGCACCACTTCGGGCGAAATCATGGTGGACAGGGCCAGGCCGTAGCCAAACAGCATGCCGCCGGCCAGCACCACCAACATGGCGACCCAAGGTTGCAAGCGCTTCATACGGCACCTCCGCTGATGAACGCAAATACGCGGGCGGTGACAATGGCCACGGCCATGAAGATCAGCACCGCCACCAGCGAGGGGCGCGAGAGGCTGGCCAGGCCGCAAATGCCGTGGCCGGACGTGCAGCCATTGGACAAGCGTGCGCCGTAGCCAACCAGCAAGCCGCCCACCAACAGCCGGGCCGGGCTGACCAGGGTGTGCTGGGCCTGTTCAGGGCCAGACAGCCACCACCACAAACCTGCACCCAGAACCAGGCCAATCGCACAGACCAGGCGCCACAAACGGGTTTGCACCAAAGGGGCTTGTTGAAAGTAGGGCAGGCGCGACACATAAGACCAGCTGGAGCTGAAAAACGTGCTCATGCCGACGATGCGGCCGAGCAGCAAAAACATGAGTGAGACGCCTGCGCCAATGAGCAGGCCACCAGCCAGGTAGTGGCCCCAGCCGTGTGGGAAAAATGTTTGCATGGTTGTTTGGGAGGTTCGGGAGTAGCTAGATTGTGCCAAAACGTGTCGATTTTGCTGACGGCCTACACTCGGGCGTATGCGAGGTAAGTAAAGTGCTTGTGCAAAACGTGTGGTTGATCTGGTTTTTGCTGGCGGTGTGCCTGGGTGTCATCGGGTACGCCGGCTACAAGCTGTGCTACTACGGCGATGTGATTGCACAGATCAGTGGCCTGTCGCGTACCTGGGTGGGGCTGGTGCTGTTGGCTACGGTGACGTCCTTGCCCGAGTTGGTCAGTGGCTTGTCTGCTGTCACAGTAGCCCAAGTGCCCGATATTGCAGTGGGCAGTGTGATGGGCAGTTGCGTCTTCAACCTGCTGCTCATTGTGGTGTTGGATCTGCTGTACCGCAAAGAATCCATTTTTACCCTTGCCCGCTTGGGTAATGTGGTGTCTGCGGGCTACAGCATTGCGCTGATTGGCTTTGTGGGGTTTAACTTGCTGTTCTACCGCGACGCGGGCGTGCCGGCCTTGGGTCACGTCGGTTGGTACACGCCTTTGTTGGTGCTGCTGTATGCCTTGGCTTTGCGCTCGCTGTACCGCTATGAGCTGCAGCAGGTGCCGGACGCCGCCCCTGACGACAGCCCGGAGCTGGCCAGCTTGACGCTGGGAGCAGTCATGGGGCGCTACCTTGTGGCTGCCTCAGCCGTGGTGTTGACGTCCTTGCTGTTGCCCTTTGTGGCAGAAGCGCTGGCCAAAGCGATGCAGTGGCAGCAAAGTTTCGTGGGCACCTTGTTTGTGGCGGCCATTACTTCGGCGCCTGAAGTGGCGGTGACGCTGGCAGCCTTGCGCATGGGCTCGGTGGACATGGCGATTGGTAACCTCTTTGGCAGCAATTTGTTCAACATGGTCATCCTGGCCGTGGATGACCTGGCGTATTTGCCTGGGCCCTTGTTTTCCGATGTGTCGATTGCTCACGCTGTCTCTGCTTTCTCGGCCATGATGATGAGTGGTGTGGCCGTGGTGGGCTTGATCTTGCGTCCGGTGTCCAAAGCGTTTCGTACAGTGAGTTGGATCAGCTTGCTGCTGTTTGCCATTTACATCCTGAACACTTTGTTCATGTACCTGCATGACCACTGAACCTGTACCTGAGGCGGTCGTAACCGACGCGCATTTGCACGATCCGGCAGACCTGCTGCGCGAACTGGGCAGCGATGCGCATCAAGGATTGACCACTGCACAAGCGCAGACGCGGCTGCTGCATGTGGGTGCCAATGCCTTGATTGAGGCCGGGCAGCGGCATCCTTTGCGTATTTTGCTGGCTCAGTTCACCGATTTCATGATCCTGGTGTTGCTGGTTGCTGCCATCATTGCGGGACTGATCGGTGAGCCACAGGATGTGGTGGCGATCGCCGTGATTGTGGTTCTCAATGCGGTGTTGGGCTTTGTGCAGGAGTACAGGGCCGAGCGGGCCATGCTGGCCCTGAAACAAATGATGGCGCTGCAGACCCGCGTGGTGCGCGATGGGCTGGTGCGGCAGATCGATGCCACGCAACTGGTGCCCGGCGATGTGGTCGATCTGGAGGCGGGAAATATTGTGCCGGCGGATCTGCGCTTGCTGGACTTGTGGTCCTTCAGGGTCAATGAGTCGACCTTGACGGGGGAGTCTTTGGTGGTGGAAAAAAGCCTGTCCACACTGCAGTCGAGCGACCTGGCGCTGGGCGACCGGCTGAACCTGGCCTACAAAGGCACCACCGTGGCATATGGGCGTGCACGTGGGCTGGTGGTGGCTACGGGCATGCGTACAGAGCTGGGCAAGATTGCGTCCTTGCTGGACCAGGAAGTTGGTAAAACACCTTTACAAAAGCGGCTGGCCGCGTTTGGGCAAAAACTGTCAGTAGCGGTGTTGTTCATATGTGCAGTGTTGTTCCTGGCTGGCTGGTTGCGCGGCGAGATGCCCATGACCATGTTGCTGACCGCCATCAGCCTGGCGGTGGCTGCGATTCCTGAGGCTTTGCCTGCTGTAGTCACCATCACCTTGGCTTTGGGGGCCGCGCGCATGGTTCGCTACCGAGCCTTGATACGGCGCTTGCCTGCGGTACAGACCCTGGGATCGGTCACCACCATTTGCAGCGATAAAACCGGGACCTTGACGGTGAACCGGATGCATGTGGATGTGCTGGACGTTGCGGATGCTCAAGCGCAGCGAGAGGCATGCAAGGTTTTGAACTTATGCAACGATGCCGTGCGAGGCGCCCAGGGCGTATGGGTGGGGGACCCCACCGAAACGGCTTTGCTTGAGTTTGCTGCGGGGCAAGGTTGGACTCCGGAGCAGGATCGTCGACACTGGCCACGGATCGCTGAGCTGCCGTTCAGTGCAGAGCGTGCCCGCATGAGCACTTTCCATCAGGATGGTGATGAGGTGCTGATGCTTGTCAAAGGCGCGCCAGAGGCTGTGGTGCCGCGCTGCACGCAGCTGTGGGGCGGCACAGGTGGCCCGCATCTGGATGCCACGGCATTGCATGAGCAGGCCAGGGGCTTGGCCCGGCAAGGGCTGCGCGTGTTGGCCTTGGCGTGCCGCACGTTACCGGGCTTGCCAGCATCGGGCCATTTGGATGCCTCGGAGTGCGAACTGAGCTTTCTGGGCTTTGTGGGGCTGATCGATCCACCGCGTCCGCAAGCACAAGAGGCTGTGGCGGCCTGCAAGGCTGCAGGCATTCGTGTGGTGATGATGACGGGCGACCATCCCGCCACCGCGGCGGCGATTGCCCGACGTCTGGGCATCATGGACGGCAACGACAAGGTCATGACCGGCAGTGAGTTGCAAGCCCTGTCATTGCCTGACTTTGAGCGTGAAGTCAAACAGGTACGGGTGTATGCACGGCTCAACCCCGAGCAAAAAATCAAAATTGTTCAGGCGCTGCAAGAGCAAGGCGAATTGGTGGCCATGACAGGTGATGGCGTCAACGATGCGCCAGCACTCAAGAGGGCAGACATCGGCATTGCCATGGGACAGGGCGGAACAGACGTGGCCCGCGAAGCCGCGCACATGACGCTTCTGGACGACAACTTTGCCACCCTGGTTCACGCGGTTCGCGAAGGCAGGCGCATCTACGACAACATCCGAAAGTTCGTCAAATTCACCCTGCCCAGCAACGCCGGCGAGATCTGGACCCTGGTTCTGGCCTCGTTTTTGGTGTTGCCAATACCTTTGCTGCCGATCCATCTGTTATGGATCAACCTGGTGACCGATGGTTTGCCGGGCTTGGCCTTGGCGGGTGAGCCGGCAGAGCGCGGAGCCATGCAGCGGCCGCCACGACCACCGCAGGAAAGCATTTTTGCGCTAGGCATTTGGCAGCACACGGTTTGGGCAGGCCTGCTGATGGGGGGCCTTTGTGTACTGGCCGAAGCCTGGGCAATGGAGAGGGCAGGGACGCATTGGCAAAGCATGGTGTTTACCGTCTTGACCCTGTCGCAGCTGGGGCATGTGCTGGCTGTGCGCAGTGAACGCGAAAGCCTGTTTTCGCAAGGTCTGTTGTCCAACAAGCCTTTGTTTGTAGTGGTTTTGCTGAGTGTCGGTTTGCAAATGGCTGTGCTGTATGTGCCTTGGCTTCATCAGGTGTTCAAGACGGCCCCACTTTCCGCCTTTGAGCTACTGCTGTGTTTTGGGCTTGCAGGGGTGCTGTTTGTGGCGGTGGAGATCGAAAAGGCCATGGTCAGGCGCGGCTGGATCTATAAGCGCTGAACTTGCAGGCACAATAGAGGGCGTGCCCCGGTGGTGAAATTGGTAGACACATCAGACTTAAAATCTGCCGCCTTTTAACGGGCGTACCGGTTCGATTCCGGTCCGGGGCACCACAGGAAGACCATCATGCCCAGCTACTCCACCCCTTACGAAATCCATGTTCACGGCGATGTCCCTTTGCGCGCAGAGGTCTCCGCAGCCGCTGTGCAGGACGCGCTCAAGCCCTTGTGGCAATACGCTGGCGCCCGCTCGCTGGGCGAGGGCGCGGTCAGTCTCTACGAAGAAGAGCCCGGCTTGCGCTTTGATGCCGCTGGCCACAAGCTGCAGATGTGCTGGACGGTGCGTGGCGACGACGATTTTCGCCAGGTGCTTGATGAACTGTGCATGAACCTCAACGACTTGTCTGCAGCCGGTGCGCAGATCGAAGTCACGTTCTACGATGCCGAATTTGACGACGAAGACGAGGCCGGTGGCGCAGAGGCACGCGATGATTTCGTGATGCTGTTCGTGGGGCCAGACCCCGCGGCCATCATGCAGGCGCAGCGCGACTTGCTGGTGCACGACGTGGTCAACATGATGGAGCGTCACTTTGACGCCTCGCAATTGGGTGGTGTGGTCTCCGAGATCGATAAATTGTTCAGCGATCGTTTCAACGACTTGGTCAGTTCACTGGACCTGGGGCGCTCGCCGCGCGGCGGCAATAACGGGCATGGTGGCGGTGGCCGTCGCCCACGCCATTTGCACTGAACCGCACTGGCCCCACGCATTCCAGCACGGCCATGAAATCCTTGTTTGCAAACAGCCTGAACCCGGGCGTCAAGCCCCGGGAGCTTTTGGGCTGGGCGATGTACGACTTTGCCAACTCAGGGTACACCACCGTGGTCATCACCGCGGTGTTTGCGGCCTACTTTGTGGGTAGTTTGGCGGGAGGGGCCAGCTGGGCCACATTGGCCTGGACGTTGGGCCTGAGCGTTTCGTATGCAATCGTGATGATCACCATGCCGGCATTGGGGGCCTGGGCTGATCGGCATGCCGCCAAAAAACGACTGTTGCTCATCAGCACCGTGGCCTGTGTGGCCTCGACCGCAGCTTTGGCGCTGGTCGGTCCTGGGCAGGTGGCTCTGGGTTTGTTGCTGCTCATTGTTTCCAACACCTTTTATTCCTATGGCGAATCGTTGACAGCGGCTTTTTTGCCTGAGCTGGCGCGGCCACAGGCCATGGGCAGGGTCAGTGGCTGGGGTTGGGCACTGGGGTACCTGGGGGGGATGTTGACTTTGGGTATTTGTTTGGCTTATGTGCTTTCGGCGCAGGCCAGACAGGAAAGTGCGGCCCAGTTTGTGCCGGTGACAATGCTGATCACGGCTGCCATGTACGCTGCTGCGGCCAGCGTGACTTTCTGGTTGTTGAAGGAGCACAGTGCCCCCAACCCAAGCAGTCAGGGACAAAGCTTTAAAGCCAGTTTGATCCAATTGCGCCAAACCTGGCGTGAGAGCCGACGGTATACCGATTTCCGGCAGCTGATGGCCTGCGCAGTGGCTTACCAGGCGGGTGTGGCGGTGGCCATTTCATTGGCAGCCATTTACGCGGAGCAGGTGATCGGGTTTGCCCCGCAGGAAACGATGGTGCTGCTTTTTGTGCTCAACATCGCTGCATTTCTCGGCGCCCTGGTGTTTGGCCATGTGCAAGATGTGGTGGGTCACAAGCGTGCCCTCGGCTGGACGATTGTGGGTTGGATCCTTACATGTATTTTGGCTGCAGCGTCGACCACCAAGGGGATGTTCTGGGTGGCGGCAGCCATTGCAGGTGTCTTTCTGGGATCCAGCCAATCTGCGGGTCGTGCCATGGCCGGCATGTTGGTGCCGCCTGTGCGCTTGGCCGAGTTCTTCGGGTTGTGGACTTTTGCCATTCGGCTGGCCAGCATTGTGGGGCCGTTGTCCTATGGTCTCATCACCTGGTTGACGGGTGGTAACCACCGTCTGGCCATTGTGTCCACTGCGGTGTTGTTTGCGTTGGGCCTGTTGCTGCTCCTGCCGGTGGATGTGGCGCGTGGGCACCGCAAGGCGCAAGACCATCAAAACTTATGACCAAGACACAACTTTCCATGCTGGACCTTGTGGCCGTGCGCGAAGGCAGTACGGTGGCTTAAGCCATTGCCACCGCCGTGCAAACCGCACAGCACGCCGAGCAGCTGGGCTTTACACGCTACTGGTTGGCTGAGCACCAAAATATGCCGGGGCTGGCGTGTTCTTCCACTGCAGTACTGGTCGAGCCTGTTTTCTGCGCAGCTTGCGACGCAGCGCGGTTTGCCCTATGCCTTTGCGTCCCACTTTGCGCCACGCAAGCCGATGAGTTGATGCTGGTGTGCGACATATTTGACCCCGCACTGCGCTTGCGGGCGCTCGATATTGCAGCGGGCTTTTTGCAGTAGATGCGAGGGTTAAATCGTGCTGGCCAGGTGGCAGTCGCCGGCTGGCAGTTGCAGCCAGCGATGGGCGGCTGCTTTCAAGCCCGATAAATCGCCAGTGGTGTACAGCGCCACGCGCGCGTGGGCATGGGCTGGTGCAGCCTGCGGGCTGAGCAGGCTTGCAGCTTCAAGCTGTCGATGTGTCTGGCGCGCTACGGCTTCGCCGGTCGACATCAGTAGCACTTCACCGCCCACCAGCTGTTGTAACTCTTCTTGCGCAAACACATAGTGGGTGCAACCTAGCACCAGCGTATCCATCTGACCAGGGGCCGAGCCAAACTCGCCTAGCTCCTGGATGTATTGTTTGAGCAGCTGGCTCACTTGCGCCCGGGCTTGCTCGGCATGTGCGGGCAGGGTGCTTTGCTCAATCGCCAAGGCCAGACCGTTGCAGGCCTTGACTTCGAAGTGTGTAGCCGGGTCCATGCTGGCGAGCAGGCGAGCGAATTTTTCGCTGCCTACAGTTCCACGGGTGGCCATGACGCCAACACGACCGGTACGCGTGCATTGCGCTGCGGGTTTGAGCGCGGGCTCGACACCAATCAAGACCAGATGCGGGTAGTGTGTGCGCAACTCGTGAATAGCCGCGGCTGTGGCCGTGTTACAGGCCACCACCAGAGCCTTGATATGGTGTTGTTCGATCAGGTACTGCGCAATCGCCAGTGAGCGTTGGCGCACAAACAGATCGGTTTTTTCGCCATAGGGTGCGTGGCCGTTGTCGGCCAGGTACACAAAGTGCTCGTGGGGCAGGGCAGTCAGCAGCGACTGCAACACGCTCAGACCGCCGATGCCGCTGTCAAACACCCCGATGGGGGCACGGTTGGGCGCGGTCATCACGAGGCGTGAAGCGGCGTGGTGATCCATGTGTTTGGGCTCAACATGGACTGCCACGCTTCGCTGCAGTGACGGGCAAATGAATCAATTGGCCTTGACCGAAATGCCTTTGAACTCGCCGCTGGCGATGCGCTTTTCCCACTCGGCCGGGCCGGTAATGTGCGCGCTGGTGCCGCCCGCGTCCACCGCCACGGTCACGGGCATGTCGACCACGTCGAATTCGTAGATGGCCTCCATGCCCAGGTCGGCAAAGCCGACCACCTTGGCACCCTTGATGGCTTTGGACACCAGGTAAGCGGCGCCGCCCACGGCCATGAGGTAGGCCGACTTGTGGTTCTTGATGGACTCGATGGCGACCGGGCCGCGCTCGGCCTTGCCCACCATGGCGATCAGACCGGTTTTGGCCAGCATCATGTCGGTGAACTTGTCCATGCGGGTGGCGGTGGTTGGGCCTGCGGGGCCAACGACTTCATCGCGCACGGGGTCGACCGGGCCGACGTAGTAGATCACGCGGTTGGTGAAGTCCACTGGCAGCTTTTCGCCCTTGGCCAGCATGCCCTGGATGCGTTTGTGGGCGGCGTCGCGACCGGTCAACATCTTGCCGTTCAAGAGCAGGGTCTGGCCTGGCTTCCAGCTGGCCACTTCCTCTTTGGTCAGCGTATTCAAGTCGACTTTTTTGCTGAGCTGATAGTCCGGAGTCCAGTTCACGTTGGGCCACAGGTCCAATGATGGCGGATCCAGATACACCGGGCCGGAGCCATTCAGCACAAAATGGGCGTGGCGGGTGGCTGCGCAGTTGGGGATCATGGCCACGGGCTTGGAGGCAGCGTGGGTGGGGTACATCTTGATCTTGACGTCCAGCACGGTGGTCAGGCCACCCAGGCCCTGCGCGCCGATGCCCAGGGCGTTGACCTTCTCGAACAGTTCCAGTCGCAGTTCTTCGACCTGGTCGAGCTTTTCGCCGCGGGCGCTCTTGGCCTGCAGCTCGTACATGTTCAGGTCGTCCATCAGGCTTTCCTTGGCCAGCAGCACGGCCTTCTCAGCCGTGCCGCCAATGCCGATGCCCAGC
>JACCDT010746648.1_pt1 | contig 14455 bp, 17 predicted proteins | sample 7446291 | NCBI WGS metagenome assembly JACCDT01 (sample SAMN15323446, study PRJNA562643) | freshwater metagenome | isolation source: river surface water | place: USA:Blue River Watershed | collected 2017-08-17
GCAGGGCGGCGGCCAGGGCGGGGTGCTGCAGCGCTGGTTCGGCCAGTCCGTGCGCCTGGCCGGCTGGTCGCCCGTGATGCACGTGAGCTGGTGGGAAGCCGACGCCTGGTGCCGCTGGGCCGGCCGGCGCCTGCCGACCGAGGTGGAATGGGAGCTGGCGGCCCACCAGGCTGCCGGCCGCGGTTTTCGCTGGGGCGACGTCTGGGAGTGGACGGCCAGCAGCTTTCACGGCTACCCCGGCTTCCAGGCCGATCCCTACCGCGACTACTCCGAACCCTGGTTTGGCACGCACAAGGTGCTGCGCGGCGCCTCGCTGGCCACGCGCCGGCGCATGAAGTCGCCCAAGTACCGCAACTTCTACCTGCCCGGGCGCGACGACATCTTCTGCGGCTTCCGATCCTGCACGCTCTGAGCCCGCGCGGTCGTGCGGGACTTTGCCGCGGGCTGGCGGGTGGTGGCCGGCTTGGGTCGGCGGTAGTTCCACCAGGGCAGCAGGCGGCTCATGGCCTGCACCTGTCCCATCTGCGGGTCGGCCTCGTAGCCCGGCAGGTCCTGCAGCGTTGATGACCAGCCCGTGCTCTGCAGCACCTGGCACAGGGCCTGCACGGCCGGTTCGTCCAGGGCCGACTTCAGGCAGACCAGGTGGTAGTCCTCCTGCACCAGGGGCACGAAGTCCAGGCCGCGTGCGCGTGCCGCGGCCTCGATGCCCAGGCCCGCGTCGGCCTGCCCGGCGGCGATGGCCTGGGCCACGGCCGCATGCGAGGGCTCGGTGTGCCGGTAGCCGCGGATGCGGGTGCGCGCGATGCGTTGCTGCTTGAGCAGCTCGTCCAGCAGCACACGGGTGCCGGTGCCCAGGGCGCGGTTGACAAAACGCGCGCCCGTCTCGGCCAGGTCGCCCAGGCCCTGCAGGCGCAGGGGGTTGCCGCGCGCCACCATCAGGCCCTGGGTGCGGCGGGCAAAACCGATGATCTTGTGCAGGCCCGGCTTGAGCAGGGGCTTGTAGGTCTGTTCCGCCAGCGAGCCGGCGGCGGGTTGCTGCAACGTGTGGAAGCCTGCCATCACGCAGCGCCCCTCGTTGAGGGCGCGCAGCGCGTCCACGCTGCCCATGAAACGCACGTCCACATGCAGCTGCTGTTCACTGGCCGCGTGCATGCGCAGCGCGCTCAGCGCATCGTCGTGGCTCGCATAGAGGGTGAGCACATGCACGCTGTCATCGAAGGCCAGGGCATAGGCGCGCTCGAGGTCGGCGCGCAGCGACTCGATCTGCGGTGACAGCCGCGCCTGCGCCTGGCGCTCGGCCCACAGCAGCTTGGTGCCGAATTCGCTCAGGCGCGCCGCCTGGCCCTTCTCCCAGATCAGCAGCTCGTTGCCCAGTTCGTGCTCCCAGCGCTTGAGCTCGCCCCAGACGTGGCGGTAGGAGAGGCTCAGCAGCCGCGCCGCGCCGGAGATCGAGCCGCTCTCCTGCACGGCATGCAGCAGGTCCAGCAGGGGATTGCGGATCAGGCCCGCCTGGGCCTGGCCCTGCGAGGCGAATGTGTAGTGAAACTGCAACCTATGCACGATGGTTCATATGGTAGGGGTTTATGTCAATCCCTACGATACCCGAGAAACTTTCGTGCCTTTATTCGAGATGTCCACCCTGACCGACAGCGCGGCCACAGCGCTGCAGCTCATCACCTCCCTGGATCCCGCCCTGCTGGCCATCGTCGGCCGGTCCCTGGCCGTCAGCGCCACGGCCTGCGTGATCGCCTGTGCCCTGGGCGTGGTGCTCGGCGCCTGGCTGGGCGTGGCCCGGTTCGCCGGGCGCGACGCCGTGCTCACCGTGCTCAACACCCTTCTCGCGGTCCCGTCGGTGGTGGTGGGCCTGCTCGTCTACCTGCTGCTTTCGCGCTCGGGCCCGCTGGGCCATCTGGGCTGGCTCTTCAATTTCGAGGCCATGGTCATGGCCCAGGTCATCCTGGTGCTGCCGGTGGCCACGGCGCTCACGCGCCAGGTGATTGAGGACGCCGAGCGCCAGCACGGCGAACAGCTGCAGTCGCTGGGCGCCGGGACCGGCCTGCGCGGCCTGCTGCTGGCGTGGGACGAGCGTTATGCGCTGCTCACCATGGTCATGGCGTCGTTCGGCCGCGCCATCTCCGAAGTGGGGGCCGTCATGATCGTGGGCGGCAACATCGATGGCTTCACGCGTGTGATGACCACGGCCATCGCGCTGGAGACCAGCAAGGGCGACCTGCCGCTGGCCCTCGCGCTGGGCCTGATCCTGCTATCCGTGGTGCTGCTGCTCAACGCCGCCATCGCCCTGGTGCGTCGCTGGCGCGAGCGTGTGGAGGGCAGCGGGGGTGCCATCGTGGGCGGCGTGGGGGCCGCGGCATGAGCGCGCTGCTCAAGGTCGTCGCCAGTGCAACGCCGGCCGCACCGGACCCGGCGCGTGCGGGCCGGGCGGTTTTCGAGCTCCAGTCCGCCGGGGTGGCCTTCGCCTCCTTTCGTGCCCTGCACGACATCAGCCTGTCCATCACCGCGGGCGAGTCGGTCGCCCTGGTCGGTGCCAACGGTAGCGGCAAGAGCACGCTGCTGCGCCTCCTGCACGGCCTGCTGCGGACCACGTCCGGGCAGTGCAGCCGCGTGCCCGCGGCGCAGCAGGCCATGCTGTTCCAGCGACCCTTCATGTTGCGCACCTCGGCGCGCCACAACGTGGCCCTGGCCCTGTGGCTGCGTGGCACGCCCTGGCGCATTGCGCGTGTGCGGGCGCTGGCGGCGCTGGACCGCGTGGGCCTGGCCGACCGGGCCGACCGTCCGGCGCGGACGTTCTCCGGCGGGCAGCAACAGCGCCTGGCCATGGCGCGGGCCTGGGCCCTGCGCTCCGAGGTGCTGCTGCTCGACGAACCCACGGCCAGCCTGGACCCGCACGCCAAGCGCGAGGTCGAGCAGCTCATCGCCGAATTTGCCGCTGGTCACGCGCTCAGTGGCGCGCCCATGACCGTGGTTTTTGCCAGCCACAACCTGGGCCAGGTCAAGCGCCTGGCCACCCGTGTCATCTACCTGGAGCAGGGGCGTGTCCAGGCCGACCTGCCCGTGCGTGAATTTTTCGATCCCCATAGGCTGCAGGCGGTGTCCCCTGCAGCGGCCCTGTTTGTCAAAGGAGAACTCGCATGACCGCCATCAAAACCACCCTGCTCAAGGCTGCTCTCGGTGCCACTCTGGCCATCGCCAGCCTGGCCGTGAGTGCCCAAAGCATCGTGATGTCGTCCACGACGTCCACCGAGCAGTCGGGCCTGTTCTCGTACCTGCTGCCTGAGTTCAAGAAGGCCAGCGGCATCGACATCAAGGTCGTGGCCCTGGGCACAGGACAGGCCCTGGACATGGCGCGCCGTGGCGACGCCGACGTGGTCTTCGTGCACGACCAGGTGGCCGAGGATAAGTTTGTCGCCGACGGTTTCGGCCTCAAGCGCCAGGCCGTGATGTACAACGATTTCGTGCTCATCGGCCCCAAGGCCGACCCGCTGGGCACCAGGGGCAAGGACGTCGTGGAAGCCCTGAAGAAGGTGGCCGCTGCCAACGGCGCCTTCATCTCGCGCGGCGACAAGAGTGGCACCCACGCCGCCGAGCTGCGCTTCTGGAAGATGGCCGGACTGGACGCCAAGGGCAGCGGCTACAAGGAGTGCGGTTGCGGCATGGGCCCGGCGCTCAACATCGCCGCCTCCAGCGGCGCCTACATCCTGGCCGACCGCGGCACCTGGCTCAACTTCAAGAACCGCGCTGATCTGGCCATCCTGGTCGAGGGCGACAAGCGTCTCTTCAACCAGTATGGCGTGATGGTGGTCAACCCGGCCAAGCACCCGCAGGTCAAGCAGGCCGAGGCGCAGAAGTTCGTGGACTGGATCGTCTCGCCGGCCGGCCAGAACGCCATCGCCGCCTACAAGATCGGTGGCGAGCAGCTGTTCTTCCCCAACGCCGGCCAGTGAGCGCAACATGCAACGCATCCTCGCGGCTCTGGGCCTGGGCATGATGCTGGGCGCCTGCGCCATGCCTGAGCGGCCCGCCGTGTCCGCCACGCCGCTGCAGGTTTACGCCGCCGGCAGCCTGCGCGAGGCCTTCACGGCCATCGCTGCAGACTACGAGGCGCGCACCGGCCAGAAGGTGGCCCTGAGCTTCGGTGCCTCCGGCCTGCTGCGCGAGCGCATCGAAAAAGGCGAGGGCGCCCAGGTCTTCGCCTCGGCCGATACCGAGCACCCGCAGCGCCTTGCGGCGCGCGGCGGCTGGCAGGCGCCCCAGGTCTTCACACGCAACAGCCTGTGTGCGCTCACGGCGGCCAACATCGAGACTACGCCGTCTACGCTGCTGGCCACGATGCTGCGCGCCGACGTGCGCGTGGGCACCTCCACGCCCAAAGCTGACCCCTCAGGTGACTACGCCTGGGCCCTGTTCCGCAAGGCGGACGCCGTGCAGCCCGGGGCCTATGCGGCACTCGACGCCAAGGCCCTCAAGCTCACGGGGGGTGCCGATTCGCCCAAGCCGCCGGCAGGCCGCGGCACCTATGCCTGGGTCATGGACCAGGGGCAGGCCGACGTCTTTCTCACCTACTGCACCAATGCCGTGGCGGCGCAGAAGGAAGTGCCGCGCCTGAAGATCGTGCAGGTGCCGGCCGAGCTGCAGGTGGGTGCCGCCTATGGCCTGACCGTGCGTGACGGTGCCCCGGCAGCCGCGCGCGACTTCGCGCGCTTCCTGCTGTCCGAGGCGGGCCAGGCTCCGCTGCAGCGTCTGGGTTTCGGCCGGCCGTGAGAGCCCTGCTGCTCCTGCTCTGTTGCTGGGTCGGAGCGGCACAGGCTGCTGATCCCGTGCTGCTGCAGGTCGGCGGCATGGTGCAGCAGCGCCTGCAGCTCAGCGCGCAGGACCTGCGGGCCCTGCCGCTCAAGGACTACACCGAGAAGCGCAGTGTCATCGTCGACGGCCGCGAAGTCTCGCAGACCCTGACCCTGCGTGGCGTCCCGCTGCGCGCGCTGCTGGACCGGGCGGGTCTCGCGTCCGACCGGCATTCGGTGCGCCGCGCCTACGTGCTGCTGACGGCCCAGGACGGTTACCAGACGGTGTTCTCCTGGGGCGAGCTCTACAACAGCCGACCAGGGGACGACGTACTGGTCCTGCTCCGGCACGGTGACGACGACCTGCTGGCCCGCGACGGCCTGCCCTCGCTGCGCGCCCTGCAGGACCTGCGCCCCGGTCCGCGCCACGTGCGCTGGCTGACTTCGGTCGAGGTGCTGCTGGCGCCCAGCCGCTGACATCCCCCCCCGTGCCCTGCCGGGCGCAACGGGGGCCGGGCCGCGCTAAAGTGCGCGCATGAGGCCCCAGATCCGCGACGAGACGCCCCGCGACCTCCAGACCATCGGTGCCCTGGCGGCGCAGGCCTACCGGGAGGTCTTTTTCAGCCCCCACACCGAGCAGCACATCATTGCCGCCCTGCGTCATGCGGGAGACCTGACGGTCTCGCTCGTGGCCGAACACCAGGGGGTCATCGTGGGCCATGTCGCCGCCTCCCCGGTGCGGGTGGTCGATGGCACGACCGAGCACCGGGGCTGGTACGCGCTGGGGCCGCTGTCGGTCTCGCCCGCCTGGCAGGGGGAGGGGGTGGGCACGGCCCTGGTCCAGGCGGCCCTGCAGGGCCTGAAGGCCCTGGGCGCCGCGGGCTGTGTGACGCGTTACCACGCCCCCTATTTCCGGCGCTTCGGTTTCCGGCCGGCACGCCCGCTGAAACATCCCGAGGTGCCCGCACGCGAATTCCTCGCCCTGTGCTGGGCCGAGCCCGTGCCCGCCGGCGTGGTGCGTTATCACCCCGCCTTTGCCGCCCGTGCCTGAGCGCCTGCGACCTGTCGCCCGGCCTCGGCGGTCATGCGCGCGCGTTACCATCGTGGCATGAACGAGCCAGGGAGGGGCGCGGCGGCGCCCGATGTGCCATCGCCCAGCCCGCGCCTGTCCGTGGCGCTGCTGCAGGCCGAGAACCGCCGCCTGCAGGCGAAGCTCGACCCCCTGATGACCGAGGCCCTCCTCAACCAGGACAAGCTGCGCCGTTTCGACCAGCTCGAGCGCAGGGTCATCGGCGCGGCCTCGCTGGCCGAGCTGGTGGCCACCCTGCTCGTGGACTATCCAGCGCTGTTCGAGCTCGACGCGGTCACGCTGGCCCTGGTGGACGGGCAGTACGAGGTGGCGCGTCTCCTGGGCGAGAGCGGGGCCTCGCCCGCCCGTCTGGTCCTGCTGCCCCATGAAGAGCCCCTGCAGGCGCTGTATGCCGCCGGCAAGCGCCCGCTGCTGGGTGGAGGCCACGCCGCACAGGCTTTTCTTTTCGAGGGGCTGGCCGGCCCGCCAGCGAGCGTGGCCCTGCTGCCCCTGGTGCACCGGGGCGCCTGCATCGGCAGCCTCAATCTGGCCAGCGCGGACCCGGCGCGGTTTGCCGCGGGCAGCAGCACCGACTTCCTTGAACGCCTGGCGGCGCTGGTGGCTGTCTGCCTGGACAGCGCGCTGGCCACCGAGCGCCTCAAGCTCGCCGGCCTCACCGACGCGCTCACCGGCGTGCACAACCGCCGTTATTTCGAGTCGCGCTGCCTCGAGGAGGTACAGGCCGCGCGGCGCAGCAGGCTGCCCCTGGTCTGCCTCATGCTCGACGTCGACCATTTCAAGCGCATCAACGACACCCATGGCCATCCCGCGGGGGATGCGGTGCTGCGTTACGTGGCCCGCCTCATCCGGGCCCAGCTGCGCGGCAGCGATGTGGTGGCGCGTTACGGCGGTGAAGAATTCGTGCTGCTGCTGCCGGCCACGCCGCTGAACGCGGCGCTCGACACCGCCGAACGCATCCGCCGTGTCATCGCCGCCCAGACCATGCCGGTGCGCGCCAGCGAGGCCCTGCGCATCACCGTCTCCATCGGTGCGGCGCTCCTGCAGGGCGAGGGGGATCCCGACAGCGGAACGCTGGCGGCCGCCCTGGTGCAGCAGGCCGACCAGGCCCTGTATGCGGCCAAGCAGGGTGGGCGCAATCGCGTGCTGGCCGCTCCCGCTGCCTGAAGCCCGGAAAAAAGCAAAGGCCGCCTCGTGGGCGGCCTCTGCCAGCGCGGCCTTGCGGGCCGTGCGGGATCCTCTGCGGATCAGGACTGGCGCTGGAACTGGCGCGGGAACACTTCGCTCAGCTTGCGGCCGCCGCCGCCGCTCTCGCTGTCGGTGGCGATGTCGCCGGTGCGCTGGGCTTCGATCAGCTCGGCCTTCACCTGCTCACGGCTCTTGCCGGCGACCTGGGCCTTGGCCGGGTAGTTGCCCGGAACGATCTCGTTCATCTTGCGGCCGCGGTGGTCGGGGCTGGGCGGTGCGATGTCGCCGGTGCGGATGGCCTCGGCCAGTTCGGCCTGCACCTGCGCGCGGGTCTTGCCGGCGGCCTGGGCCTTGGCGCCGTACTGGGTGGGGAAGACTTCGTTAAGCTTCTTGCCGCCGCCGAAGCTTTCGCTGTCGGTGGCGATATCGCCGGTGCGCACGGCCTCGGCCAGTTCAGCCTGGACCTGGGCGCGGGTCTTGACGGGTTCGGCGGCGCTGGCCTGGCCGGCGGCGAGGGCAACAACGGAGAGGGCGAGGACGGAAGCGAGAGTGCGGTTCATGATGACATTTCCTTGGTATGAACATGGATCGATCCCGCGTCGGCCTTATGGGTCGGCCGGGATCCCGTCGATGCCGCGTTCTGGCTGCTGCATCGATGGGATGAACTGTAAAATTTCTTTCATCGACGATAAATAGTCCTGTGGTACTCATGGTGTTTCTAAATCAGAAACAATCGGGGTCTTGAAAATTCCGGAGCCGTCATGGACCGTCTGCTTTCGATGAGGGTGTTCCAGCGGGTCGTCGACGAGGGCGGGTTTGCCGCCGCCGCGCGGGCCCTGGACATGTCCGCACCCGTGGTCACCCGCCTCGTGGCCGACCTGGAGGAGCACCTGGGCACCCGGCTGCTGCAGCGCACGACACGCCGCCTCGCGCTGACCGAGGCCGGCCAGACCTACCTCAACCGTGTGCGCAACATCCTGCAGGACATCGAGGAGGCCGACGAGCTGGCCAGCGCCCACACGCAGGAGCTCTCGGGCCTGCTGCGCCTGCATGCGCCGCCGGTGCTGGCGTCCTACGTCATCGCGCCGCTGCTCTCGGGTTTCCGCCAGCGGTATCCGAACATCCTCATCGACATCGAGGTCGAGGCCCTGCACGAGCCCCCGGTGGAGGATTTCGATATCACCCTGGTGCCAGCCGACGAGAGCTTTGACGCTGCGCTGGTCGCACGCAAGGTCATCGAGTCCGAGGCCGTGCTCGTGGCCTCGCCCGCGTATGCCAAGCGCCGCGGCCTGCCGCAGACCCCGGCCGAGCTCGCGCAGCACGAGTGCCTGCGCCTCAAGGCCCCCAACGGCCGCCCCCGCCGCTGGCGCATGTGGCGCGAGGATGCGCCGGACCAGGCACAGGAGGTGGAAGTCCAGCCCGTGCTGCTGGCCAATCACAGCGACACCCTGCTGCGCGCCACCCTCGACGGCACGGGCATCACCTCGGTGTCCATGGAAATGGTGGCGCCCTATCTCATGCGCGGCGACCTGGTGCGGGTGCTCAACCCCTGGATCACCGGCCGCCTGGCCATGTACGCGGCCCTGCCCAGCCGCAAGTTCATACCCCAGCGCACCCGGGTCTTCCTCGACTACCTGATCGAGCAGACGCGCGAACAGAGCCGCCGTGCCCTGGAGGCCTGCGAGGCCTGTTGAGCACGTTCAGGCGCGCAGCTCGACGTGGCTTTCGGCCATGGCGGGCATGGCGCCCGGGCCTTGTCCGCTTGCCCCTGTTGTCGCAGGGGGTGCCGCCGGCCCCGCCACCCCCGCCGGTGCTATCCTGCGCAGCCACACGCAGGGCGCGCCGTCGTGCGCCCCGTGACTGGAATCACGAGAGCGTCATGCCCAAGTACAGGCCCGGACAGGTGGGCTTCGATCAGTCCATGCGACAGGCGGTTTCCGTTGAAACCCTGGAAGACGTCGCGCGTGCCGTCTCGGTGCAGTTCGGCAAGCTCGTTCCGCCGGAGGAACTCACCTTCGAATACTTCGGTCGCGACGAGCGCAACGGCTGGAGCACCTGGGTGGTCTACAAGGCCGACTTCGGCCCCGTCGGTTTCACCAACCGCTGCCTCGATCCCGGCTACAAGCAGGAAACCAGTCGCTGGGGCGGGCTGAGCGACCCCAAGATCCCGACGGACTGAGTCGCGCGCGGTCTGCAGCTCCGCCCTGGCGGCAGAACCGTGACGGTCTGCGCAGCTCAGACCGCGGCGGTGTACTCCCCCCGGGCCGGGTAGTCCTTGCTGATCGCAAAGTCGATCGCCGCCAGCAGCTCGTCAAAGTGGGGGCGCGCGAACGGCATGGTCTGTACCGCGCCGTAGTAGAGCGTGCCATCCGGTCGCACCAGGAACACACCCGGTTCGCTGAACAGGGCAGGCTCTTCAATGCCAATCGAGGTCTTGCCCCGCCCTGCGCTGATGTACAGGCCCCACTGCCGGGCCACGTCGAGCGGTAGGTCGTAGGCCAGGCGCAGGTCCGGCGCACCGAGCTTGTCCCCCATGGCTTGCGCCCGGTCGCGACCGTCGCTGGAGAAGGCCAGCACCTCCACGCCGCGTTGCGCAAAGTCCGGCAGCAGGCGAGCGAGTTCCAGCAGGTACTTGTGGCAGATCGGGCAGTGCAGTCCCCGGTAGGCCACGAGAAGACTGAAGCGACCAGGCTTTTCCTGCGCGAGTGCGTAGGGGCCGTGAGACAAGGTGGGCAGGACCAGCGCGGGGACGGGCAGGCGGGGGATCAGCATGGCAACTCCTGGTGATGGATTGGAGAAGCTGCATCCTAGTCTGTGGAATGGGATGTTTGGTTGCTGAAAATACGAACCGGTTTACCATTCGTCCCGAATGGACCGATTGACTGACTTCCTCCAGCGTTTCGACCTGCACGCGCGGGTCTTGCACAACGGTGTCCTTGTCCGCCCGATGCGTGTCGAGACCTCCGAGGCGGCGGGTCGTCTGCACCTCCTGCGCAGCGGCACCGTGGTGCTGGGCGGGGCAGCTCGCAAGACCTGCCAGATCCAGGAGCCCACGTTGCTTTTTTATGCGCGCCCGGTGCGCCATGAGCTGCGTGTGCCCGAAGGCGGGCGTGCCGACCTGCTCAGCGCGGCCATCGACTTCGGTACCGGCGACGAAAACCCCCTGTTGCAGGGCCTTTGCCTGCCGCTGCGTTTGCCCCTGAGTGCGGTTCCGGATATGGAGGCGCTGTTCAGCGTGTTGCTGCAGGAGGCCTCAGATCGCCGCTGTGGCCACGCCGCCGTGCTCGACCGGCTGGTGGAGGTCCTGGTCGTGCGCCTCCTGCGCCTCGCTATTGAACGCCGCCTCATGGATCGCGGCGTCATGGCGGGCCTGTCTGACCCGCGCCTCGCCCGGGCACTCACGGCCTTGCATGCCGCTCCCCAGTCGGACTGGACGCTGGAGCGCATGGCCGCGCAGGCAGGCATGTCGCGCTCACGTTTTGCCGCACGTTTCAGCGCGGTGCTGGGTGTACCTGCGGCGGAGTACCTCAAGCGTTGGCGTGTGGGCCTGGGCAAGCGCTTGTTGCGCCAGGGCCGGCCCATCAAGCATGTGGCGCTCGAAGTCGGCTACGGCAGCTCGGCAGCCTTCGGTCGCGCTTTCGGGCAGATTGAAGGCAGCACGCCCTCGGCCTGGCTGGCGAGCCAGCAGGTGGACTGAAGGCCCATTTCAGCCCGTCGTCGCGATCACCACACCCGCTTCGTCCACCGCAGCCATGGCGCTTTCACCGGCCTTGAGGCCGTGGCCGGCGGCTGCAAAGCCCGTCAGGCTCACGCCGCTGGCCAGGCGCAGGCCCAGTTCACCACCGGCGGCCGCGCGCGAGGCCCGTGTCACCGTGCCGGCCAGCAGGTTGCGCGTGGGGCCGGGTGCGATGCGGCGTGCCACCTGTACCGCCGTGGCCTTGCACAGGGCCAGCACCGGCAGGCCGGGCCGCAGGCCCAGCAGTTGCATGCTCTCGCGGGTGATGCGTGCATGGATGGTGCCGCCGTCGCCCAGCAGCAGCTGCACGCGCACCTGGCCCTGGTGCGCCCGGATCAGGCCCACCGTGCAGGGGAACTGGTTGCGCATGCTGGTGCGCAGGGCCAGCGCGGCGCGATCGGGGCTGGCGCCGGCCTGAGGGTCCAGGCCCGCGAGCACCTGCTGGCGCGCCAGCGCCAGCGCCTCCGAGGCCTGCAGCACACGCCGCCCGGCCGCCGTCAGCGCGGCACCGCCGCCGCCGCTGCCCCCCACGGCCTTCTCCACCAGCGGCGTGCCGGCGAGGTTGGCCAGGGTCTCCAGCGCCTGCCAGGCGGCCTTGTAGCTGACACCGGCGCCGCGCGCGGCTTCGGAAATGGAGCCGGCCTGGCCGATGCGGCGCAGGATGTCGATGCGTTTGTCGCTGGCCTCGTAGCCCAGCACCTCGGCCAGCGGCAGTTTCTTGGCGTTCATGGATGGATCGTAGCAGGGGTGACCCCTTCGCTATTCATTCATTGAATAGCGTCGAGCGGATCATGCTAGAGTCTCGCTATTCATTTTCTGAATAGCGAGGGAAGGTTTCCATGAAACGGATCGTGGCGATGGCGTTGGCCGCCTGGGGCCTGGTGGCAGGGATGGGCGCGCAGGCCGCCGAGGTGCAGGTGGCGGTGGCTGCCAACTTCACGGCGCCGATGCAGAAGATCGCCCCGCTGTTCGAGGCCGACACCGGTCACAAGGCCGTGCTGGCCTTTGGTTCCACGGGGCGCTTTTATGCCCAGATCAGGAACGGCGCGCCCTTTGACGTGCTCCTGGCCGCCGACGACGAGACCCCCGCCAGATTGGAGCGGGAAGGGCAGGGCGCCAGCCGCAGCACCTACGCCATCGGCAGGCTCGTGCTCTGGAGCCGGCAGCCCGGGCTGGTGGATGCCCAGGGGGAGGTGCTCCGGAGCGGCAAGTTCCAGAAGATCGCGCTGGCCGATCCCAAGCTCGCCCCCTACGGCGCTGCAGCTATCGAGGCCATGACGAAACTCGGCGTGATCGACACCTTGCGGCCCAGGATCGTGCAGGGCGAGAACATCGCCCAGACCTACCAGTTCGTCGCCACCCAGAACGCCCAGCTCGGTTTTGTGGCCCTGTCCCAGGTCTGGGTCGACGGCAAGCTCAGGGAAGGTTCGGCCTGGCTGGTACCCGCCACCTTCCACCCTGCCATTCGTCAGGACGCCATCCTGCTGAACAGGGGCAAGGACAAGGCCGCGGCCGTGGCGCTGCTGCAGTACCTGCGTGGCGACAAGGCGCGTGCCATCATCCAGGCCTACGGCTACGAGTTCTGAGCGCCGATGACCTGAAGCGACGCCCCCCGAGCCCCGATGCTGCAGACTCCCTCACCCTTGTTGCGCCATGTCACTGACCGCTGAAGCCTGGCAAGCCATCTGGCTCACGGTGGAGCTTGCCACCCTCACCACCGTCCTGCTGCTGCTCATCGCCACGCCGCTGGCCTGGTGGCTGGCGCAGACCTCGTCCCGCTGGCGCGCGCCGGTCAGCGCCCTGGTGACCCTGCCCCTGGTGCTGCCGCCCTCGGTGCTGGGTTTTTACCTGCTGGTCGCCCTGGGGCCGCATGGGCCGCTGGGCCAGCTCACCCAGGCCCTGGGCTGGGGCGTGCTGTCCTTCACCTTCACCGGCCTGCTCATCGGTTCCATCGTCTTCTCGCTGCCGTTTGCCGTGCAGCCGCTGCAGCATGCGTTCGAGTCGCTGGGCACCCGGCCGCTGGAAGTGGCGGCCACCTTGCGCGCCTCGCCGCTGGACGCTTTTTTCACGGTGGCCTTGCCCCAGGCGCGCGGCGGCCTGCTGACGGCGGCCATCCTGAGTTTCGCGCACACCGTGGGCGAGTTCGGCGTGGTGCTCATGATCGGCGGCAACATCCCCGGCGTCACGCGTGTGGTCGCTACCCAGATCTACGGACACGTCGAGGCCATGGAGTACAGCCAGGCCCATTGGCTGGCCGGCGGCATGCTGGTCTTCAGCTTCGTGGTCCTGCTGCTGCTCGCGCTGCTGCGGCGCGGCCCGTCCCGGGTGCTGCCATGAACGCCAGCCTGGACATCCGCCTTACCCTGCCGCGGGCGGACTTCGACGTCAGCGTCGACCTGCAGCTGCCCGCCCGGGGCATCACCGTGCTCTTCGGCCCCTCGGGCTCGGGCAAGACCAGCGTGCTGCGCTGCGTGGCCGGTCTGGAGCGGGCGCGTGCGGCGCGCATCGTGGTCGACGGCCAGGTCTGGCAGGACGATGCAGCCCGTGTCTTCCTGCCCACGCACCGGCGCCCCCTGGGTTATGTGTTCCAGGAGGCCAGCCTCTTTGACCACCTCGACGTGCAGGCCAACCTGCGCTACGGCCTGCGCCGTGCCCACGCGCCGGGCGCAGAACAGGTCTTGCAGCAGGCCGTGCAGCTGCTGGGCATCGGCGATCTCTTGCAGCGGCGCACCCACCAGCTTTCGGGCGGTGAGCGCCAGCGTGTGGCCATCGCCCGCGCTCTCGCCACCAGCCCGCGCCTGCTGCTGCTGGACGAGCCGCTGGCGGCGCTCGACGCCGCGCGCCGCCAGGACATCCTGCCCTGGCTGGAGCGCCTGCGCGACGAGCTCAGCATCCCCATGCTCTACATCACCCACTCGGCCGAAGAGCTCGCGCGTCTGGCCGACCACCTCGTGGTACTCGAGCGCGGGCAGGTGCGCGCCGCCGGCCCCGTGGGCGAGGTCCTGTCCGCTATCGACAGCCCGGTGGTGGTGGGCGAGGACAGCGGCGCCCTGCTGCACGGCACCGTGGCCGAGCGCGACACCCACTGGCAGCTGGCCCGGGTGGACTTCGCGGGTGGCAGCCTCTGGCTGCGCGACAGCGGTGTGCCCCTGGGGCGCGCCGTGCGCCTGCGTGTGCTGGCGCGTGACGTCAGCCTCACCACGGCGGAGCCGCAGCACACCAGCATCCAGAACCACTTCCCCGGCGTGATCGATGCCATCGTGCCCGACGCCCATCCTTCCCAGGTCCTGGTGCGCGTGCGTTGCGGCCCCGGCCTGCTGCTGGCGCGCATCACGCGCCGCGGCCTTGACGCCCTGGGGCTGGCCCCGGGCCATGCCGTGTGGGTCCAGGTGAAGTCGGTGGCGCTGGTGCAGTAGGGCCAGCCTCAGGCCGTCTCGTCCGCCTGCACCACCGCGCTCACCCTGGCCTGCAGCAACGCCAGGGTCTGCGCCAGTTCGGCGCGCTGGATGGCGGGCAGCCCGTCGAAGAGCTCGGCCGCCACCTCGGCCTCGATGGCCAGGAACCAGGCACAGGCCTTTTCGCCCGCCGCCGTCACGTGCAGGCGCCAGACGCGGCGGTCCTGCGCGTCCGGGCTGCGGCGCAGCC
>JACCDT011354736.1_pt1 | contig 14446 bp, 2 predicted proteins | sample 7446291 | NCBI WGS metagenome assembly JACCDT01 (sample SAMN15323446, study PRJNA562643) | freshwater metagenome | isolation source: river surface water | place: USA:Blue River Watershed | collected 2017-08-17
AACATTTAATTCTGCTAAATCTATAAGTATGTTGTCTTGTTTAACGGAAAAATAATACTCTTCATTATTATCATCAATATAAGGAGATGTTAAAAATTCATATCCTGTTTCTTCATATTGTGAACCTTTGTTAATTACGATTTTATATATACTTTCTGATAATTGAATTTGAGGAAGTTTAAAATATGGCTGTAAAGAATCTGTATTGCTAGAACTATTATCTAGCATAGAAGCTAAGGCTTGTACTTGCCCCTCATTAATTGATAAGTTCCAAGCGGGATAATACTCTGAATTATAAGAGGATTTGCCTAAAGGCATAGAAAGAGAAAAGTTTTTTTCTACTGAATTTTGTTGATTAGAAATATCATAATATTTATTATCTATTATGGTTTTTTGTGAATTTACTATTCTATCCTCTACACCAGTAAAATTAATTTGAGTTTTTAAAGAAGGAGTTTCGTTTAAAATTCTTGTTTGTATTTCGTTTTGCGATTCTGTAAGATTTATATATTTAGAATCATACAACACTTCATCATCAAAAAAACAATAATAAACAGGTTTAAATTTACCTTTAGAAAGTAAATGTTTTCCATAAGATGTTAATTTTATATCTATTATTTCACTTTTATCGTCAAAATGTGACATTTATTTATTTACCTATTTATTATTTTTCAAAAGGCTTAAATCTAACATTTTCTACCTCTACTTTGTCTTCTTTTTTATCTTCTTTTACTCTTCTGCCAGCTAATTCTTGCGCCGTATCTGCTGTAAGTGGTCCATAATTAGTCCTGGTTTGTGATATTATTTCGCCTCTTTCTTTTAATTTTAGAGCTTCAGTTGTTTGTGGGAAGTTGTCAACTGATATATTGGCATCAACATTAACTAGTTCCACAAGAGAAAAGAAATCATAAGGCCAATTATATGAATACTGAGGTATTGTAGCTTGTTGAGAATTATCGAATGTAAATTTAAATCTAACATCATCTTTAGAATCATCAGTTAACTTATAATAATTTATATTTGCACGTTGTTTTACTTTAAATGTTTTAAATTTTGTATCGTTTTGTGGGCGTTTACTGTGGAAAAACTCATTAACTGTAAATTTGTGATTAATATCTATTTGTTCTATTTCTGCCGTATAACTTTGCTTTGGCATAACTCCCTGCCAAATATCTGATAAATCTTGCTTATCAAATTCTGTAGAAAATTCAGCTACATACATAATAAATGGATTAATATTTTTATTTCTAATCCAATCAAGATGTGGAGGAATCACATATTTGATCATAGCAAGTATTAATTTAATGATAGTATTGTCTTGATAAGGACTAGCTTGAGCAGCTTTATTTATTTGTTCTACGGACGCATCATCAAAATTTAATCCATCTAAGTATTCGCTTATAACTCTTTTATTTATAGCATAATAATATGGACCATTGCCAGTTTGTGAAGAAAGATAAATGCCATTTTCTCCTAATAGTGGATCGATAGTAGTGGCATAATCACTATTTTTATCTGGACCGTGGTTTTTAATAAATGTGTAGGGAATCATTAATACACATTCGCTTACTTTTTTACGTTCCGCTAATAAACCTATTGTTTTCTTATCGCCTGCGTTACGGAATCCACATAAATCTATTAAAGAGCCAGTTTGATTAGTTAAAATATTTTGGAATGAGTCTTGAACATACATCTTAATACCAGAACCATTATCTACTGGTGTCCCATAAGTGGTCCATAGACCTTTCATCATATAGGAATAAATGCCTTTGACACTGTCGTTTTCTTTTGTGCCGCCAAGAAATTGCAAACCAAGATTACCTGATAAATCAGAATTACTAAAATTAATACTTGGAGTTTCAAATTTTGTTTGAATTACCCAAGAATTATTAGTTGTTTCTCTACCAGAAACAAGTCTTGAAACTCCAGTATTTGCATCTTGAGAAACCAACTTGTCGCTAAATGATAAAAACAAATTAACACTTGAAGATAGAGTCATCATTTGTTTATAAGCTGGCGAAGTTGAATAGTTATCAGTAAATGGTCTAGAGAAATTGCCACTAATAAAATTAGAACGTTGTTCAAATAATGCTTGTGCTTCTGTATTGATATATTCTACTTTACATAAACTATGAATATCAGATAACCTATACGCCTTGGTTTGATCAGCGGTAAATGAAATTCTTGCAATTGCTTTTCCATAATAATATGGTGGTACATATGGTGCATAAGCAGGAGTATCTAATAATTTAGAATAAAAATTATATGGACTACGTGAGAAAAAAGGATTTGGATTTGCATTATTCCAATATCTTGTTGGGGGACCGTATAAAGAATCAGGAGATGGCAATAAGAAAGTACCATCACTAAAACTATTCTCTAAGGCTTTTAATCCTTCATAATAAGGATCGGCAATAAATTCTTTATATCCAGAATCTCGCTCTAAAACAACATCCATATAATAGGTAACACCACTAACGGCGGTATTAAATTCGTTTTCTGGCAAGGAAACGATATTTGTTAATTTACCATTAAGAAAGAAATTTGGAATTTCAGCTAGGAAATTATGCATTGCAAGCTTATAATTTGCGTCACGAAATACAAATGATTTTAGTGAACCAGTACCCATATTATAACTTGGAAAAGATAATAAACCATAATCACTACCAGTAATGACATCAGAAGTGTAATAAGTTGGATTTAAATAATATAAGTTCTTATCATCACTACGTAACTCTTGTGGAATCCGTGTATCAAATTCTATTATTGCTTCAAATGGTAAACGATAATTTTGTTCTTTATCAATATAATTTGAAGCGGTATAATTGTAATATTGATCTGTTATTGGGCTATAGATTTGATTTGTAATTAGATTACTTCCCGTTTCAGCATAAAATTCTGGTTTTGTTTGAGAATCATATGAAACGCTATTTGTAATAAATAAAGGCCAATCAACAGCAATAGATGATTTAATTGTATTTAACAAAATACCAGGAGCCATAACTGGTTGAAGTAATGTTAATATTTGTTGATTAATGGGCGTTCCATTAGATAAAGAAGAACTATAAATTTCATTTGGATTTAGTACAGATGTTAAGCTAACGTCTAAATCAAGGAAAGAATTAATAAAATAGTTACTTAATTTAACTATTCTTTCACTTGGATAAAAATCTCTATATGGTATTAATTTTTTAATACCAGAAATTTTTAAATTAAGATTTATATTGTCATTACTTTTAGAATTATCAAATACCAATTTTGGATTTAATAAATTAGAACTATTAATAGAATTATTAATATCTTCATAACCAGATTCTTGTGCGGCGCCGCCTAGTTTAAGATAATCTTGTTCTAGAATTGAATTATAATTTCCATTTTTTTCTTTAACATATGTTTTTATAAAATCACTAATTGTGTATTCGGGAATAATAGAATAAATTTGAGTACCACCTTTTACTTTTCCAAGATATTCAAGATATGAATTAAAAAATGGATTTTTTCCTGACTTTTCATTAATTTCATATTGGTATCCATCGTTTATAATATTTATTCTTTCACTGCTAGAATATTGTGTTACTGGTGTTACTAAAATATTAGAAGAATTATACGATGGTTCATATATTTTCATACCGTCTATCGCACCAGTAGAAGGAGGAATAAAATTATTATAAATCAATTGAGGAGTTGGCATTATTATTTTACTAGAAGGATAATAAACCTCTATTGGCTCATATCTTTGATCTTTAATAATTGGTCCTGAACGAGTGCCAGAAAAATTGCCGCACATTATTATTTTTTCTTGATTTCCAGTAATATAATATATTACATCTGTGGATGAAAGATTAAAGCCATTTCTTACACCAGAACGACCAATTTGTTTCCAAGTAACTCCATCCCATTTAGCAATATTATTTAAAACAATAGAATTTCCAGCATTACTACCACTTGTAAATTGGCCTCCAACATACAAACCATCACTGGCAGAATGAATGGCATAAACTTCGCCATTCAATCCATTAGACAAACTACTCCACGTAGAACCGTTCCATTTAGCAATACGATTAGTTGTAACCGAGACTCCCGAATTGCTAGCTGAAGTAAAGGCCCCGGCAGCATATAAGCCATCGCTACCAGAATAAAGAGTATATACAAAGCCATTTAGCCCATTAGATAAACTACTCCACGTAGAGCCGTTCCATTTAGCAACACGATTAGTTGTAATAGGAACGCCAGAATTACTAGCACTGGCAAAAAGTCCTCCTACGTATAAACCATCGCTACCAGAAATTATTGAATATGCTATAGAGCTTAAACCATTAGACAAACTGCTCCATGTAGAACCGTTCCATTTAGCAATACGATTAGTTGTAACCGAGACTCCCGAATTGCTAGCTGAAGTAAAGGCCCCGGCAGCATACAAACCGTCACTGGCAGAAAAGATTGAATTAACATAATTATTCAATCCATTAGACAAACTATTCCATGCAGAACCGCTCCATTTAGCTATATAATTTGTTGTAACAGAAACGCCAGAATTACTAGCTGAAGTGAACGAACCACCCGTATATAAGCCATCGCTACCAGAAGCTATGGCTATAGCTCCACCGTTTAAACCATTTGATAAACCATTCCACGTTGAACCATTCCATTTAGCTACACGATTTATGGAACTAGTTAAATTATTATAAATTATTTCAGTAAAATTGCCACAAATATATAAATTGTTGTTTTCTAAAATTAGTTTATTTATATTTCCATTAAAATTAAAAAAATCAGTTATATTATTATTTATATTATATATATTATTATTTTTTACATCATAGCTTGCTAAATTTTTTAAATTATAAAAAATATTATTTTTATTAAAATAAATATTTTCTATTAAAGAATTAAAATTTATATTTCCTTTATTTTTAAAAGAATAGTTTAAATTATTTATTTTTCCAAAAATTTTTGTAAATACTCCTCCAAAATATATTTTATTATTATCAGAAGTTATTGCTTTAACCTCGTTATTTAATCCATTTATTACGCTACTCCAAGTATAACCATTCCATTTAGCAATGTAGTTGGCTGTAACAGATGTACCGCTGTTGCTGGCGCTGGTAAAAATGCCTCCAACATACAAACCATCACTGGCAGAATGAATGGTGTCTACTCTTCCATTAAGGCCATATGATAAACTAGACCACGTAGATCCATTCCAAAAAGATATACAATTTGCAGAAATACCACCAATATTCGTAAAATCACCGCCGATATATAAACCATTGCTAGCAGAATAAATAGCCCTAACTCCAGTGCCAACTATTCCTGTTGGTGATAAACTACTCCAAGCGGATCCATTCCATTTTGCAATACCATACAAGGTAGTTAAATAGTCATTAGTGGCATCAAAGTTACCTCCAACATACAAACCATCACTGGCAGAATGAATGGCATAAACAGTATTATTCAATCCATTAGACAAACTGCTCCATGTAGAACCGTTCCATTTAGCAATACGATTAGTTGTAACGGAGACTCCCGAATTGCTAGCTGAAGTAAAAATTCCACCTACATACAAGCCGTCACTACCAGAAAAGATTGCATTAACATAATTACTCAAACCTTTTGATAAGCTACTCCATGTTGAGCCATTCCATTTAGCAATATTATTAGTTTCTATAGGTGTACCACTATTAACAGCACTAGTAAATTGGCCTCCAACATATAAATCATTACTTGAAGAATATATTACCGATACAGAAATACCTCTTAAACCATCTGACAAACTACTCCACGTAGAACCGTTCCATTTAGCGATACGTACAGTTGTTGCCGAAATTCCATTGTTACTAGCTGAACTAAAAAGTCCTCCTACGTATAAACCATCGCTACCAGAAGAGAGCGCATAAACAGTACTATCTAATCCATTCGATAGTGCTATCCAATCATTTTTATATGATAAAGACACTATTCTATTTACTTCTTTATATTGTGATAAAGTATTATCATTATTTTGTTGATAAGAGGAAGAATATATATAATCTAATGAAAATATTGATTCTTTAATATTTTGATTTTCTCCTATAGCTAAAGAGTTATTTAAAGAATCATTATAAATTGTAAAATAGTTTTTTTGCGGTAATGCATTATAACTTGTGTCACCAAATTCATATATATCTTGTGTTATAGAAGCTCTTGCGCGTTCATCAATACTATCTCTCCAGAAAGTACGAGTGTTAACAATACTACTAGTATTATTTAAGAAATCTTCATAGTTATCGCGTAAGCGCACATCGCTTAAACCAGCATACGTATCACTTGGAACTAAAAGTGTTTCATATTCTATTTTATATAATTCTGGTTTTGGACTATACATTCCGTCATCAAGTGCTACAAATAAATCATGTGCCTGTACATCTTCTTTGCTAAAAATATTTGTAGCAGTGGCTAGTCTTTCGTTAGTAAAACGTTCTTTATTATTATCATAGGTACTAACTGTTTGAATAGCCGCTTCACTGCCTGTTACAAACAAACTATGCTTCATTGGTTTATTGAAAGTAACAGCTGGTTGTTTATACGAAGTAAATGTTAATGTTTTATTTTCTGTATAATAAAGTGTATAGCCATTTTCAGTTTTTGATTTTTGTGTTGGAATATCTTGTGAAAGAATATTATTGTTCTTAACTGAATCTTCAACTATCTTATTGCCATATTTACGTATTTGTTTCCAACTTGGATAACCATAAGGACCATTAACGTTGTTAAGATATTTATTTAAATCACCGTCATAATTACTGCCTGTACTTGTTATGCCACTAGATAGATTAATATGCTTATCAGCAGTAGTATTTAGTCCAACATAATCTACTATTCGGGGTCCGGAAACTGAACCAGATAATAATTGGAAGCTACTAGTATTATAGCTATTTAAATTAGAATAATCAGTTAAATAGCCGCTTGTGCTAGGCTTAACGGCTAAAGAACCAGTTATCCAAGCATATTGCGCATCACTTTGTGGAATTTGATGTTGAATAAAAGCATTATCATAAACGGCCTTAGTATTTAATCCCGTATTATCTAGTGGACGATAACCAGTGTTTTTATTAACTTTATGATATGAAGGATAGTCTGAGTTATAACTAGAACTTTCTGCTAACCAAGAGCGTAAATATTTACGAACGCGAATATTTCTAGTATTTAAATCATTATATGCCGAGTATTCTTCACTTGCGTTGTCTAATGCTCCACGTGATAATGTTTCGGGTCCACCAGGGGCGCTAAATCTCTCAACAAATATATTTTTATAAGTGTTTCTAGTTGGTAATGTTCTTTCCGTATAATAATAATTATAAGCATTTTTATATATATACGCTAAACCTGTATCAGATAAAGAAGGTAATTCATCAGATTGAGCGCCAACGGCAATAACATCGCCTAGGCTATTAATAGTTATTGATGTACCAAAATTATCACTTGTATTATTAGCGTAACTACCAGTTAATACCTTTTCCTCATTCCAACCCGTAGAGGAAGAATTAAAAATATAAGTTAAACCGACACCAGTTGTAGAACCTGTTTCATCTAACCAAGCACCAACAACTATTCTATCTCCAATACTATTTACGGCAACTGAATTTCCAAATTGATCATTTGTATTATTTGCAAAGCTACCAGTTAATACTTTTTCTTCATTCCAACCAGCAGAAGAAGATCTAAAAATATATGTAATACCAACTGAAGTAGTTGATCCAGTTTCGTCTTGTGGGCTTCCAACTATCGCCAAATTACCAGAACTATTAATAGCTAAAGAATAGCCAAAATTATCGTTTGAATTGGTAGAAAAACTACCAGTTAATATTTTTTCTTGATTCCAGCCTATAGAAGAAGATCTAAAAACATATACTATTCCAGAATCAGAATATGAAACCTCATCTAATAAAGAGCCAACTAATAATATATTTGCATTAGAATTTATACTAATAGAATATCCAAAAGAATCATTGGTAGTAGTAACGCTACCAGTTAATACCTTTTCTTCATTCCATCCAGCAGAAGAAGATCTAAAAATATATGCCAATCCTGAATTAGAAACAGAAATCTCATCGCCAGTTGCTCCAACGGCTATAACATCACCAGAAGAATTCATAGATATACTTCTACCAAAGAAGTCTGATGAGTTATTAGCATAACTTCCAGTTAATACCTTTTCTTCATTCCATCCAGCAGAAGAAGATTTATATACGTATACAAGGCCAATAGATGTTGTTAAAGAACTGACTTCGTCTTGCCAAGCGCTAATAGCAATAGTATCACCAGAAGAGTTTATAACTACAGAATCTCCAAAGCGATCATTTAATTGAGTTGCAAAGCTTCCAGTTAATACCTTTTCTTCATTCCATCCAGCAGAAGAAGATCTAAAAATATATGCCAATCCAGTGTTAATTGGAGGACCTGGAGGTGGTACTGACTCATCGCTATAAGCACCAACTACTAATACATCTCCTATTGAATTAATAGCTACCGAATAGCCAAAATAATCTAATATTCCTGCTTGACTTCCAGTTAAAAATTTTTTTTCATTCCAAATTGTTGTTTTTTCTTTTATAGAAGGAGTATCTAAAATAATAGTACTGCCTGTTAAATCAACAAAAGATTTATTATTGGTTGCACGGCTAGAAAGTTGTAAATATTCGTATTTATTTGAAAAATTTGGCTTTTTCTTGATTGGTTGAACAATTTGTCCTGAAGCGGTTACTGTTTGTTCTGCAAATTGAAATTGACCAATAAATTGCTGATTAGCGATTGAAGTTGGATTTATAGTATCTTCAACAATTACTAGATTTTCTGCTTTAAAACGATAAATATTTCCAAAAAATCTAATTCTATCTTTATAGCCTTCATAGTTCGTACTAGTGTCGGTGCTATAAAAAACAGGTATTTTATTTAAATTTTTATTATTTGCTACTTGACGAACAATTTCTCTATCAATATCATTATTTGGTTCTAAAGGAGTGTTTACTGGATCGTTAATTCTCTCAGCCCTTTGCTTAAGCCACAAGGTTCCAGCTGATGAAGCATTAGACTTTTGTTGGTCATAAGAATAGTCTAATACACTTCCTAAAGAGATAACAATATCATCGTTAAAACTAACTGTTGGAGCAATATTTTGATATTTATTACGTTCCAACAAATGACTTTCAACCATATTTCTAACTTTATTAGAAATATTAGCAGAAGCAGGAATAAGTTGAGTCATCATTGAAGAAATAGAATTATCTATCCACTTATAAAATTCTAAAAACTTCTCAAAATCAGGAGTATTTTGTACTTTTTCAAAGAATAGAGTTCTAAGATGGGTTAACCCTTTATATTCTTCTCTATACTTTTCCGTTGGATCTCCAATTAAATTATTAAAATCTTTAATAGTAGCAAACCAATTAAGTATTTCGTCATTTATTACTTGTGACATACTTTTTTCTATAGAAATATAGAAATTAATTGGTTTAGAAGTTTTCGTTCTAGTCAAATCATCAGTTATTGGGACTTGAATAAGATCAGAACCAGCAATAGATTCAGGAGTTACTTGTTTAGCATTAAAGACGTATTCTTTATTTACTACTTGTTCATCATTAGGGAAAAATTCTTTTGCGTAACCAGTGTGTCTTATCTTGGTAACGTTGCCAACTAAAGGATATGCACTTATTGTAGAACCTATTAATGAACCAGAGGAAGCATCTTGAACAATAAACTCACCATTATTATCAGTAGTTGTTACATTAAAGAAATCCCAATTTAATGCAAGTGTGTCTAATTTAGTAAATGCTACCTCAGAAGTAATTTCGTAATATGGCTTCCAGTTTGGATATTGACGACCTATATTGGTTGAATCATAAGAGTGGTGTAATAATTCTTCATCAGTTAAATAATCTAACCAAACTCTTAAAGAAGAAGCCTTAATATCTGTTCTAGTTAGAATATATGAATCATTGAAATCAGTATAGTGCGCGCCAACATAAAAACGCTTATTGCTATTTAGAGCCGCTTTTGCATTTACTTCTGGTATATCAAGAGAAATATTAAAATTATTTTCTAAATTATCAAGTACAGAGTTATTTCCTATAAATTCTAATTGATAACCTCCAATATCGCTGCCAGAAGTTGTATTAGAAAAATCTAATTTTTTTGGCGATACTCTTACAGCAAAATTCCATTTTTGATTATCATATACATCATTATAAAAACTAGTAGTTAAAGAAGAAGTAACTCCAGCTATGGTGGTAACTAATTTAAAATATACATCAGGACTTTCATAATTTCTTTTTACCGCATACACTTGAAAATTAAAATAATCATTATTTAATTCATCGCCCCAAGTTAGGTTCTCTTCATTTCCTTTGGCTGTATGAGCACCGAAAATAGAAACTTCTGTAAAGTCTGGTACATCATATTGCGGTTCATCGTATCTAACTTTTTTAGGAAATATAACTTCTAATTGTGCTGTTAAAGGAACGTAGTCTAATTTATTTTCACCATTACCTAAAATATATGATCTAGTGTCGGTATCGCCAGAGATATTTTTTTGATAAATATAACCGTTATATCTGTCGGCATCATTAAAATCAACAAATTTTTTAGGAGAAGAAACTGATTTATATTTAGTAGTTAATTCATATTGTGAATTATCAGAATATAAATTAACTTTAACTAGTTCTTCATCTACACCAAAGCAACGCAACAAATTACGTAAAGATTTTTCAGTACCTTTACTCTTATAAATATAAGATAAATTATTAAAAATATTTTGATATATAACATTCTTAATATTGTGGAGCTTTTCATCAAACTCCATATTTTCGTTTCTAGATAACAAATCTTCTAAGAAAGTTACGTCATTAAATAAATCTATATTTTCAAATCCATAAGAAGAAAGTAGTTTATTGCTAAATGGCTTTGGTTTTTCACCATCAGAAACATATTGAACATTTCTTAAAGAAGATAAATCTTTTATTTGTAAATGTAAGGTATCAAAATGACTTGAAATAATTTGTATTAAATTAGATAAGTCGTTTGTTTCATTATATTCTGCTTCTTCAGTTATCCATGACGGAACGGAATAATAAATATTAGCATTATTTGTCCTATCATATTCGGATCCAGTTATTTTATATTGATTTATGACATAATCTACTAAAGGATTAGAAGAATATAAAATAGGATCTTTTTGTTCTATGATTTCATATTCAGAACTTTCTGGTGTTAATGGATCATTAAAATATAAATCAATTGCTGAAGATGTTATTCTGCAATTTAAGCTGTAATTAACAATTGATCCATTAGAAACACGACCAGAATAGTCAATAACTAGAGTGTCTAATGCACTAATTTCATTAGTGTTAACTATGCCTTCATTAAATTTAAAATAAACACCTAAATCAGTATTAGCATCATCGGTATTAGTGCCGCCGCCTACATTTGTAAACCAATAGCGATATATTTGTTTAGAAGTTCTAGCTGTTTTCCAAAATCTAAACTCATCAAAACTTCCAAAAGCATTACCAAATCCATCCCAAAAATTAGTATTAGTACCATTTATGTCGGCTCTGTATGCACCAATATTGGCTATCATGCCTGCATTGTCTGCTAAAGAAAAACCACCAGCACCAACTATTGTTTCATTAATTAATAATTTTCCATCAATATATAAACAAATATCTAAATTATTAATGTTGGTTAAATTATTTTTAAAAGTAAATGCATAATGATGCCAATTTGTTCTATCTTGTGTATAAGATATAGGATATCTTTCTATACCATTTGTACCAGAAGCATAAGTAAGCAAAAATATATTACTAGAAGAATGCTCTAAAAGCAAACGAGAATAGTTATTGCTTCCACTAGCAACACCATTCCAAGTATCAAATAGGGCAAAAACTTGATTAAATGCTGCACTACCTGTAGAAACATTATCTTTGAACCAAAACTCAACAGTATTACCGTGCTCTGATATACCTAAATTTGATTCACGATTTTTAGTAACATCATAAATATTTGATGTTTCAAACTGCCCCGTTAATGATGGATTTGGACCACCTTTTACCGTAACGTATTGAGGATAAGAAGAAAAACGATAAGAAACAGATGACGTAGTATAGGTGCCAACTGTTCCAGAGCCTAAGTTAACATATCCTGTAGTTTTTGGATAAATATTATCAAAAATATATAAATCTAATTGTGTAGAATTATTTCTCCACTCCTGTTTTTCTTTTTTGGAACCATCGTATGGATAATTTTGATAAATATTAGTCATAGAATCGACATAATACTTTTCAGCTGAACCATAGCGAGCAAAATTAGCTGGATTACTAAAATCTACTTTAGGTAAAAATCTTTCTTTATCTTCTACTATTTCTTCAACAAATTCTTTAGATTCTGCCTCTTTATAAAGCTCTTGAAGAATCTTACTATTAACAATCTTTTCAGAAGTTTTACCAAATAGATCTTTTAATGACATAGTTATTCAATCCTAAACTTATATGTATCTTTAAATTCTTTTAAACTATTTCCATCCCAAGTAGCTAATTTTATACCATATCCATAATCTTTTTCAAGAATATTCATGTCTAATTCAAAATAATTTCCATTTGAATCATAAGATGTTTTGGTATATGCTAGCGATCCTGTTGAATAGTCAACGATAGTATAATTATCATTAAATCTAAAAATTTTATAATATAAATTAGGAATTGCTGAATTTTCTACATTATTATAGGCAACTGTATAAATATTTGGTTGCCAATCACGTTCACGAACAAATATATTAAATCTAGCTTGTTCGTTTTGATTATATATTGGTTTAAGATTAGTTATGTTTACAACATATTCTGGTAAATTACTCACTACATCATTTTCTCTTTGAAGAACATCAAAAGAACTAGAAAAATATTTTGTAGATGATGTTACAATATTAACCCATTTATCATAAAGAACGGAAGCGGTTGTATCTACGGATATTTGTGCTTTGTAAATTCCTGGTAGCGGATTAGTTACTAGGCAATATGAAGAAGATATTAAGTTTGTTAATTGAGGATTCGTATATAACTCTACAGTTAAATTAGGATTATTTACTATATTTTTTAACCTACCGCCAACTTTATTATAAAAATAAAGATTCATGATATTATCTTCGGCGGATAATAAACTACTAGAGGCATAAAAATTATTTCTGTCATCTGTTACAGAAGGATTCCATCTTGCTTCTATGCAAGGTCTGCTGAAATAAAATTCAGAACCACGGGCAGAAAACTTTTTAGTATAAAAACTACCCAATGTTGAACCATCTTCAAAAGAAGATGATAGTTTTACCATTAAACCATTATTGGGTAATGTACCACTAATCCACTGTTCTGTAATAGAAGTAATATCTAATTCTATATTTTCTAAACCAGACTGAAAACTAGCCGTTAAATCATAGCCGCTACCTGTAATTATATCGCCGCCTTGTGTTTCCCAATAAGAACCACTGCCAGCCATAATCCAAGTGGTACCAATTCCTCCAGAGCCAGAAACATAGCCTTTATCGGTATAGCCTTCCATGTCTAATCCATAGCCTTCTTCCCAACTTTTTGATACTGGATTGATAGACATTACAAAATCACGGGGAACCGAAAACGGATGTTCTACATTAAAAAGTCTTAAATAAAAACTAACGCTACCACTGGCAGGTATTTTACCAGCCACTCTATCAGATACTATGTTATTTATTGGAAATTGTACAAGAACTCTACTTTTCTCTAAAGAAGAAGTTGTAGCTTGACCATAGATAGAAAACACCTCTAAAGAATCAGCTAACCCCATATTAGCTTCTGTGCCGCGAGAAACTAAATTTTCTTTAAAGGCATTTGTTATAGTAGTATCTTTATCGGCTACAAATCTTTTAATAGACATTACACAATTGTTCCTTTTATATCATCATTTGGATATTTTAATTCCATAACTACATTTTTTGGAACATTAATATATCTTTCATCTGGTGAAGTATTGGCTTTTATATCAAAAAAAACATCAGAATAATTACCGCCTACTTTTGGTTCAACTTTTACATTTATAACATCAACAATACCATCTACCTTTTTTAAGCTATTATATATGTCTGTTATATAAAAAGTTTCTCCAAAGTTAGGTATCATCGCAAAATCAGTTCTTAATTGTGATAAGGCACTAATCAAAACATCATATTTAGATTTTGAGTTATCACCAACGGCTGTAAAATTTATAGAATAATTTACTATTTTTCCATCTAAAATATCTATTGAATCATTAACCATTCTGTGATGACTTAGCCAAGTTTTTAAATTATTTTTTACTGTTTGGTTAGGAGCTATTAATTTTTCATCTGAACCTTGGCATAATACATATAAATTTAAATTTCTTTTTAATGAATTGCTGTCTTTTGCAACAT
>JACCDT010482823.1_pt1 | contig 14436 bp, 21 predicted proteins | sample 7446291 | NCBI WGS metagenome assembly JACCDT01 (sample SAMN15323446, study PRJNA562643) | freshwater metagenome | isolation source: river surface water | place: USA:Blue River Watershed | collected 2017-08-17
CGGGAAACCTGTTAAAAGATCATAACCATGACTAACAAAGAAAAAGCCTTGATGCTCGTTTGGGAGCATTGGAATACAGAAATTACAGGTTTTGCAGGTTTTAGCTATGAAATGTTTATACTATATTTAAAATCTAACCATCCAATACCAGTAGTTGCCATCCAACACGCCAAACTAACAGCTTCAAAAATATCCGAATACAATCCAGAAGAAGGGAAGGCTATATTGGAGGAATTGGAGAAAATTTAAAAAAAATAACCATATGAAATACATACTAATCTTAGCGTTATTCGCTACAAGCTGCACGAAACAACAAAGTTTTGTTTGTGAAGAACAATACACCTATCTCGGCAAAGACTACTTGAATTTTAGCCGAACAAAGGAATACACTAACCGTTATGGCAATACCGATGCCCTGACTATGTATAATCCAATGACCGGAGTAATTATATGGGTAAAAAGGTCGGGTGTTCATGTTGGAGTGAATCAGGCCAAACTTTATAACACTTCCGTAAATTTTAGGCTAAATTGTAAATAAATACTTAGCAATGTGCTAATTTTGGGGTAAATATGGCAAACCCATTTGAATTTGAAGATATAACAGAAAGCCTTACAGATAGGCAAAAACTGTTTTGTATGTACTATGTTGGCGAATGTAAGTTCAATGGAACGAAAGCGGCTGAAATGGCCGGATATGAGCCAAATAACGCAGCTTCTTACGCTGTTTACTTGTTGAAAAATCCCAATATTTCCCAATATATTGAAAGTTGCAAAGCTGACTTAGGTAAGAGGATAGGAGTTGACGCTGAAAAGATAGCCCGTGAGTATATGAAATTGGCGTTTTTAGATATTTCCGATGTGGTAAGTGAAGACGGTAATTTAAAACCGTTATCAGATATGAGTGAAAATGCTAAGGCCGCTATTTCAGGAATTGAACTCAATGAAATGCAAATAGGTGAAGGTTCGGCAGTTGTTGTTAAGAAGGTGAAACTATATAACAAAATTGATTCCCTTGATAAATTAGCAAAAATGATAGGCGTTGAAGGTGTTGCAAAAACAGAAACAACTATCAAAGGCCTCAAACTTGGCAAAGATGTAGAAAGCTATGAATAATGGTTCGATTTGATAAAAAGTGGTACAACCCACTTTATTTTATCTTAAATGAAATTATTAAAGACCCCAACATTAGAACTGTTTTAGTTTATGGTGGTAAGTCTTCGGCTAAAACATTGACTTTAACGCAAATATTTGGGAAAGAGGCCGCGTTATACGACAATTCAAGCACGATTGCTTTTAGGAAGGAATCAAGCCGTATAAAAACTACACTAAAAGAATCATTCAAGAAAGGGATAAAAACAACAAGGCTTAGCAATGCTTTTGAAACGATGGAGTTTTCTTTCCGGTGTTATAATGGCAATAGTATTGTTTTGTCTGGGCTTGATGATGAGGAAAAAGGGAAAGGACTTGAATCTTTTAAGTACTTGTATTTAGATGAATTGAACCAATTTACTTCTTATGAATACGACCAGCTTCAAATGTCTTTACGTGGTATAGAAGGTCAAAAGTTTTTCGCTTCATGGAATCCTGTTGATATAGATAGTTGGGTTTATACTGATGTGATTTTCCCTGTTAAATGGGTTGATACTGGCAAATGGGGCGTTTTACCATGCCCTACGTCTTTTATTAGAATTAGCGAAGACGGCAAAACGGTATTGATTAAAACAAGCTATCCGGATAACTTTTGGATAGTTGGTAGTCCTTGCGGAACTTATGGCTTCAGAGATGAAAATTTAATTCATCAGTATGAAGTTATAATGAAGAAAAAGAACTATAATTCTTATAAAGTTAATGTTCTTGGCGAATGGGGCAAAACCGATTACGGTGGTGAATTCCTTAAAAAGTGGAAATCAGAAATACACGCAAGTAAACGACCTTATAAACAAGGGTTAGCCGTGTATTTGATATTTGATGAAAATGTAAACCCTTATTTCCCTTGTGGTATTTTCCAGATAGAGCCAAAAAAAGAAGGTATTGGATACGACGCGTGGATGTGTAAAGAATTAGCCATGAAAACACCGGATAACACGGTTAAGGCAATGGGGCGCGAATTAAATAAGGTGTTACGATCTTGGGGGCATAAAGAAGCCGTTTATGTCGGTGGTGATGCTACAAGCCAAAAAGATGATGTTAAGCAAGAAAAGGGGCATGACTTATTCGTTTTAATTATGAACGAAATTAAGGAGTATAAGCCGCGAAGGATAGTAGGCAGCAGTAACCCATCAGTTAGGATGTCGGCAGATTTTTTAAATGATATACTTGAATCAGAGGAGCAAGGTATAAGTTTCGGGGTAGATGATTCATGTAGAACGGCTATTCGTGACTATGAGAACACCAAAGAAGATAAAAACGGCGGAATTGATAAAACAACCGTGAAAGACCCTGTAACCGATGTTCGCTACCAACCTTACGGGCATTTTGTTGATTTGACTAGGTACTTTATTGTACAAGCGTTCCCGAAAGAATACTCCTCCTATCAGCGTGGCGGTGGTATTACTTCGATTATGACAGGTGTAAATAATAAACATAAATTTTAATAATATGAACGAAGAAAACGTAATCGAACTAGGTCTTTTAGTTCTCCCGAAACATAGATGGGAAATAGCACATTTGCAGGAACTTTATGAAAAGGCAAAAGAAATAGATGCTGAATACATTGAATTTGATACTACTGATGCTATTTCTCAATTTTTCACAGCCACGTTATACAGGCGAAAAAGTGTAGCTGAAAAGATTGAAGAACTAAAACACGAGTTACATATTTTATAGGGAATCCAAGCTAAAGAAAACAAAAATAAATCTTAGCAATATGCTAAATGTATTATATTTGCGTTGTAGTGAAATTTGAGTATTCAGTTTAGTTAAAAGCCCCGTTTTTAGGTTAGCGGGGTTTTTTTATGTTAAAAAGTTTAGCAATTTGCTAATTATTCAACTATAACCTATAACTTTGAAAACCAAAGTACTTTTAAATGGGTTATTTAATCCGTAACGATTACAAGGGATTGATTCAGGTAGATAACCTGACAGCTATAATAGGTAATGATTCCAATGTTTTAACGGCTAATGAATCACGGGCAATAGAGGAAGTTAGTAGTTATTTACGAAACCGTTTTGATGTTGCACAAGAATTCACAGATACAGCACTTTATGCTTACGGAACTACACGAAGCGCAAAGAATCGTGTTTACCTAGATGCAACAGCATATTCCGCAACATCTACTTACGCGCTTAATTCATTGGTACTTTACAATGGGTATATTTACCGATGCTCAACAGCCGTAACGGTTGCAGAAGCATGGAACGCGGCTAAATGGACTGTTATAGGGCAACAATACGCTATTTTTTATGTTAAATTACCATACGATGAATTTGTATATGAAACACAATACAGTACAGGTGATACGGTATGGTATAATGATAAAACCTATATAGCTACTCATGACACATTAGGCGAATTTCCAGACAAAACCCCGTCGACTTGGGGAAGCGGAACTACTTACACCGTTACGGGTTCTGTATGGCCTACCGACACAAGTAAATGGACTGCTGGTGATAATAGAAGCCCTCAAATATTAGGGTACTTAATTGATATTGTACTTTACCACATTCATAGCCGTATTGCACCTATGAACATCCCAAGTTTGCGCGTGAAGCGTTACGATGATGCACTTTCGTGGTTAAAGAAAGCTAACATTTCAACAGATATTACCGCTTCAATTCCTAAGATACAGCCAAAAACATCGGCACGCATTCTTTGGGGTTCAACATTACCAAAACAAGATAATAACTTTTAATCTATGGCTTTTATAGACTTATTCAGAATAAATAACAAGGTTAAAATTGATACTACGCAAGAAAAGAAGCGTGAAATTTCTAAGGCAAAAGAAACACTTAGCCGTATTCGTCAAGATGCCCAAACAAGGAAAGACGCTATAACTGAAGCTGAAAAAGTTTCTTATCCGTTCCGCGTGAAGTTGCAAAGGATGTATTTAAACACAGCTGAAAACGGGTTTATACATGCTTGCTTAGAAAAGCGCATGGATTTGACTTTATTACGAAAATGGGAGTTTAAGAACAAAGGGGGTGAAATAAATAAAGAAGTTACCGCAATATTCTTCAACGAAATAGACGGGAAATATGTAAAAAAACAATGGTTTGAAAATTTTATCAAATACTGTTTGGATGCTAAGTTTTACGGATATTCTTTGATTTACTTAGGTGATATTATCAACGGTGAATTAGTTAACACTAAACTTTACCCACGAGCCAATGTAAGCCCTGATAGATTTGAGGCGGTACAATACGTGAACATGGTTAGCGGGGTTAAATTCTTAACCGACCCTGAATATAGAGATAGTTATGTTTATGTAGCTACTCCGAATGATTACGGTATAAGCCCGTGCGGGTATGGTGAATTCTTTTGGTTATCAATCTATGAGATTCTATTAAGAAACTTAATGGTTTTCAATGCTAACTATACGGAGTTAAATATAGCACCGTTTCGGCAAGTGAAAACAAATGCGCAGGATGATGATAGGCAAGACTTGTATGATGCTGCGGTAAACATGGCATCGACAGGGGTAGCCGTTACAGATCACACCGACGAAATTATATTTCATACTTCAAGTGGTTCAGGTACTGGATACATTGCCTTTGATAACTTTGAAAAGCGTTTGGAGGACAAATGTTCACAAATAATCTTAGGCCATGCCGACGCGATGAAAAGTATAGCCGGTAAACTTGGGAACGATAGTGCAGATAGCCCCGCGCAAATTGCGATTCGTGACAAGCAAACGCGTGATGGAGATTTTATTCACGATATAGTTAACAATGTTCTTATACCTAAACTTCGCGCTAATGGGTTTAATATTCCTGATGGTGTTTGTGGTATTATGCAGAATGATAACGAGGAGATGGACAAGGTAAATAATTTCGCTGATTTAGCTGTTAAGATGCAAAATGCAGGACTTACGATGGATGGTAAATATTTTACAGAACAAACAAATATCCCTGTTCAGCAAATGGCTAAAGTACCAACGGCAAGTAATATTTCTAATGTTCAAAATAAACTTAATAAAGTTTACGGGTAATGGGTAAACTCCAATATAGCGACAAACAAATAGAAGCAATGATTAAAGGCATTGAGGACGGCACTATTAACGCCTACAATTTGCCCGAAGATTATTACACCGCTATAACTAACTATCTTAAAAAAGGCTTGTTTGAAGGTTTTGGAGCAACATTAGAAACAGTATCAAAACTAGATATTGAATTGTTGGAAGAATTGGTAACCAATACCTATATGTTCGGTGCGGCTAAAACATTCCAACAAACGCAAGCAATTTCATCGTTATTAGTAGACGAAGACGGTAATGTAAGAACTTCACGCGAATTCAACACGATAGCCCGTGAAACTTACGATAATTGGAATAATAATTGGGGGGTTACCGAATATAACACAGCCATTGCACAAGGTGACGCAGCAGTAAAGTGGCGTGAAGTGGAAAGGCAGAAAGAAATAACACCGTTACTTCGATATAGTGCTATTGGTGATGCTTGCATTATATGCGCTCCGTTGGATGGCATGGTTGCCGAGGTGAACGATAAGGTATGGGATAAAATTGCACCGACAAATCACTTTAACTGCAAATGTGTACTAACACAACACGCTTCGGAAGAATATAGTGTTACTACAAATAGAAACGATATAGTTGCGCCTGTTGTTCAGAAAATGAAAGACAGAGGGCAAGATATTTTCATTAATAACGTAGGCAAGACGGGCGAAATCTTTACTAAAGAACATCCATATTTTGACGTTGCTAAAGAATACAGAGAACTTGCAAAACAGAACTTTAATTTACCAATTCCTAAACAATTACAACCAACCGAACAATGAAAAAGAACATAGCATATAGTTTGCTTCACGGTCAAAAGATGCTCGCCACTAAGCGAGGGAAAACAATAGTTAGTGTCGATATTTCTCAAGTAGTTCGTGATAAGTTTTTAGAACATTTTGAAAATGAAAGTATCACACTACCGGAAGATATTAATTCATTCACTTTTGATGATGTTCAATTCAATGTATTAACCGATTGCCCACCTTTATATTTTAATGTAAACTATGCAGAATAATATAGCAACAAATTTGCTTTTGCAACAAATAACCGCTGGTGAATTGGCAAAGGCGTGTGAAAAGGAATTACACCGTGTTAAATACGAAGTTTCACAGGCTAAACGAATGAGTAAACAACCGATTGACGTTGTTTTTATACATCCTAAAAACTTTGAGTTTTGGAAGATTGGTATTATTTCTTTACATCCACAACTTGAAGGTTTATTTGATGATGAAATACAGTTCAATGATTGCCGTGTAAGAAAAGGAAGTAAGGTAATGGTTCGGCCTGTTGAAGTTATTTATAAAAAAGACAAACCAAATATTGAAGCATAGTGAGTCAATGGAATTTCGATAAGGTAAAAAGGCAGTTAGAACAAACAAAACGAGTTCTTCCTGTTCGACTTGCAAAGCAAGCTGAAAACCATTTTACCGAATCATTTACAAAAGGCGCATTGGATGAACACAAGTGGAAAGAAGTTAATCGACGAATTGAAGGAACGTATGAATATAAATATCCTAAAAAGAAAGGGTTAAGCCGTCGAACATCTCCAATACTTGTGAGAACTGGTAATTTAAGACGTAAAGTGAGCCGCTCAATGGCAAACGCTACTTGGGATGGGGTAAGATTGGTTGTTGATTTGCCTTATGCAAAAGCGCATAATGAAGGAACTGATAATATACCAGCGCGCCCTTACATGAAACAAACGAATACACTTGCGAAGAAACAAGTTGATTTAATTAATAATGAAATGGATAAAATTTGGAAATAAATGGCAAAGACAGTACAGGAATGCTATAATGAAATAGTAACGACACTTACCGCGCAATTTTCAGCGGCAGGTATAACCATAAATCCTGATAATTGGAGCAATGCGAATGTGTTACGAAATATCTGTTGGTCTGTTGCAACGGGGCAAAGTTTATCAGAACAAAATATAGAGGTTTACCTTAATGAAATCGAACAAATACAGTCATTAAGCGCAGCAGCATCATTGCAATGGGTTCAATATAAGATGTTCCAATTTCAATATAGCGCGACAAACCCACAAGTATTAAGTTATGTTGATGGAGTACCTACTTATGACCCGATAAACGAAGCGTATAGAATAATTACAGCGTGTTCGGTTACCAAGCCAGCTACATCATACGTAGCGGTAAAACTTGCCAAAGGTTCAACAACATTAAGCGCGTTAACGTCGTTAGAATTAGCATCGGCACAAGACTATATTGATACTATTGGCGATGCAGGAACTACGTATTCTGTTACATCAACCGACCCTGATAGATTATATATTGAAGGTACAATTTACTATGATGGTGGGTATGCTTCTGTTATTCAAACCAGTGTTATAGCAGCTATTGATAACTACCTAAAGAATTTGAGTTTAACCGAATTCGGCGGGTCGTTAAAACTATCCGATTTAAGAAACTTTATTAGAAACATCGAAGGAGTAACAGATATTTCATTAGCTCGTGTTGCTTGTCGTACTGAATCACAGGCTTTATTTGATGGAATTGATTTAGTACTTGATTCGGACGAAATGGAAAGAAAATACGTTTCCGAAGCTGGTTATTTAATTCAGGAAGACACAGCAAGTAGCACATTTGCCGATACATTAACATTCACAGTAGATTCATAATGGTAGATATTTACGACATAGATTTTGAAAGTTTAGCCATTGATTCAATGCCACCTGTTCAGCGTAATGAACTGAACAATTTATTGGCTTGTAAATTATGCGTCGCTCAATCTGATTTGTACGATCATTTTCTTTTTTACAAAGAAGGTGCAGAACTAATACTTTCAATATGGACTGCTGGTGGTTATTTCTTTGGCGATATGGTTATTTACTTAACCACAGGCGAAGTGTATGAGTGCATGGATAGCATTACAACAGACGAGCCAACAACATCAACGGCATGGAGAAAAATATTAAATAGCTTCATTGGTAATGATGTTGCACAGTATTTCAACGGTACACGAATACAACTTGAATACGCGTTAAATCTTCGGTTCTTTACCAACTTTTCACCCGTAACCGATGCAAGTGATATTTACATTACCAAAGTCGAATTCAACAACCCGTTTTGTGTTGGTGGTGTCGAGGCAAATAGTAGTGGAGTTTATACAACAACATGGGATGAAGAATTCGTTAGTGAAACGGTTGATTTTGATAACACATATAATTTTAAAATAAACTTTCCTTTAGCTAACTATTTATTATTAGGAACGGACGCAGAACAAGTAGTTAGAAAGTTCGTTGATAAATTAGTAGGTAGTAAGGTTTACACAATAGAAACATATTAAAAGATAAATAAATAATGAAAGAATTAGTAACTTCAAATATTAGCGGTTCGGTAAAGATGCCAATTAAAAAAGGTACTTTAACTCATATACAATCAGCATACACAGAACCATTAATTGAATTAGCCAAAAGTATCATTGGAGAAAATTACAACAGTTCGGACGCGTTTGTTTTATCAGGGCTTGTAAATACAGGTTCTGGAAGTAATTATATTATTAGTTCCGGTATGGTATTACTAAACGGTGCTTTATACGCTGTTTCAGGTACTTCATTAACTCTTTCAGGCGGTAACGTCGTGCTGCTAACACTTACAACAAGTTACACAACCGCTACCGATGCCGACCCTGTTGAGCATTCAAACGGTAGTTCTTACAATGTACATAAAGATACAAGGCTTGTAATTAGTCAAGGCACTTCCGGTAGTGGAACGGTTAACTATTCTTCATTAGTTTTTGCACCTTCGGGTGTATCGGTAACGCTAACAGCAAACTATACTTCCGTAGTTGCTCCAAAGGTAAAAAAGGCGGTAAACGGACTTATAACATTTGAAGGCGAATGTAGTTGCGGTGCTGGTGCTGCTGAAGGTGATACAATTACTACTTTGGGCGTAGGGTATAGACCTGCGGTTGTTGTTCGTAATTATGTGCCAATATTTTCGGCTTCACTTGGGGGTAGTTATTGCCTTGCTAGTATTACAGTAAACACCAACGGCACGGTAGTATTAGATGATTACTACGACATTGGCGGGGCTGGTTTATCAGGTAAAAAAATATCATTTGCAACTTTAGCACCATATTACAGAGCGTAATGAGCGATAAAAAAAGAACACATGAATATCGAGTGGATACTTATTTAAACCCTTGTGATTTTAGGGTGCTTAAAGCCTATTCAAAATTTACTGGTGACAGCAAAAGTAGCATTGTTAATTTGGCGGTTGTCGAGTTCATAAAGAAAATACCACCTGAACAAAAAGCTATAATGCTTCAAGTAGCTAAGGAAGAATAAATGTAACCCACTTCATTACTTAGCAATATGCTAAGTTTCAATTTTACAGTACAATGTACTGTATTAATCCAGATTCTAATGAGCCAATATTTTTGCTGAATAAGCAAATAGGCCAATCATTCAATGAAGACGGTTCATGGGATGGGATGGATTACATTGATGGTGCTGAATTCGAGCGCGAAATGCTCCAAATGGATGAGCAAGGTAAAAAGCGTTTTTGCGTTTATATCTGTTCCGAAGGTGGTAGTATAATGGAGGCGATGAAAATTGCCAACGCCATTTTAAAAAGCAAAACACCATGCGATACATACAACACGGGCGTTTGCGCTTCAAGTGCAGGACTTGTTTTTATGTGTGGGCGAAAAAGAATAATGAATGATTATTCCTTATTCATGGCTCACCCTGTTAGCGGTGGAGATGCTAAAAGTTCAGAGGCTTTTACTAATTCAATTTCTAGTATTATTTCTTCTAAATCTACTATTCAGCAGGATATAGTAAAGTTCATGATGGAACAAACCACATGGATAGGGGCTAGCGATTGCCTTGTAAATGGTATTTGCACAGAGATAGAAGTTACTAAGGAAGCAAACAAAAAGTATATGCCTAGTGAAGCAAAGGCAATGCTTAGTTATTGTAACAAACTAACAGACGAAATCATTAATAATTTAAAAACTCCCGAAATGGATTTAAAACAAATAACAAATAAACTTGGATTGCATGAAGGTGTTGATTTAACGACTATCGTAAATCACATTGATTCAATCGTATCGGCTAAAAACCACGCTGAACAAGAACTTAGCAATTTGCAAAGTAAACTAGATGAAGCACAGAAAGAAAAAGAAGCTGCCGAATCTAAAATTACTGAATTGCAAAATGAAATCAACACAGCAAAACAAGCCGCTGAATTAGTTGAAGCCACAAATAAGGCAACCGAATTAGTAACCCAATTTAAAGAGCGAATCGGTAATAAGGTTGAATCAATCGAATTGTGGAATAATAAAGCTATTCAAGATTTAGAAGGCACTAAGAACCTTTTAGAATCACTCCCGTTCAACAAGTTAGGCCGACAAATCGAGTATAAGGAAGAAGTGGCAGCACCATTAAATGTTCAAAACATGATGATGGAAATTCAAAACCGTACAAATAAAAAATAATAACCCGACAAACAATAAATAGAATGAAAAAAGTAAAATTTTTATCCAGCATCGTACAAATTGCCCTCGTTAGTACTATGCTTACGATGGTATTAGGTGGTTCACCTTTACTGTTTGCAGGGCTATTATTATCACTTGGTTTCGTAAAGTATTTCATCGCGAAAGGATTTTCATTGCCTACAAATTTGGCTTATGATTTAGTAATTTCAGATACTACCTACGCTGGTGAAGCTGCTGCATCTATGATAGTTAAAGCAATGACCAGCAACGAAACGGTACAAGGTGGACATGTGTATGTCCAAGATGGGATTAAAAAACAATTTGTAATCCCTCGTTTTGATGCAAACTATGAAGACTTAATTCAAGACCGACAAGCAACTCCGGTAAGTGCTGGTGACTTAACAGTTAGTGGTAAAGCATTGAACCCTGCTGATTACATGATTTATAACGAGTTCAACCCTCGTGATTTTGAAACGCATTGGCAAGCTGTTAATCTTAATCCAACACTTGTAGACCGTTCATTGCCTGTTACGCTTGAATCAGTTATTGCACAAGAAATTTTGAAGCGTCATGACCGATACATTAATAAAATGATGTGGAACGGTAATACATTGAGTGCTTCAACTTCAAAGTATAAATATTTCGATGGATTTATACGTAAAGCATTCGCAGCGTCTTTCGGTTCAGATCAAACAAATTTCCCTGCATCACCAACAACATTAACTAACTCAAACATTGTAACAGAGTTGGCGAAAGGTTATGCAATGATTCCGGTTGCTTTGAAATATTCAAGTCGTGTTAAAATATTCTGTTCTTATGCCACGTATGACCTATATACACAGTATCAACAAAACCAAACAAACAAAGGTATTGATATAACTGTTTTAGGTGTTAAAGCATACAACGGAATTCCTTTAGTACCGATTCCTGAATTCCCTGATAACACCTACATCATTGGCGACGGTAACGCTTCAATGGCATCAAATTTTTGGGTTGGTATGAATTCAATGGATGATGAAAATAAGATAAAAATTATGCCTGTTTCAAACCCTTCTGAAAACTGGTTCTTCAAAATGAACTGTAAAGTAGACGTTCAAATCGGTTGGAATTCTGAAACAGTTTATTACGGTGGTACACCTGCAACTCCTTAATCCTTAAACGAACAATAATGGAAGAATTAAAAGAGTATTTAACCAACAACCCACAGAACACAACTGTTTGGGTATCTGAAGACGAGAATAAAAAAATGGTATGGTCATTCACTCCGCGTGAAGGTTGGGATGAAAAAACAGCCGAAGAAATTCTCAAATCAAAAACAAAATAAACTAACAATTTAAAAAGTAAATAATGACAACAGCAAGATTTACCGGAGCAGCAGGGAAAGACAATACAGATCGTCGCGCGTTTAACGACTATCAGAACCCTACCTACGCTGCAAGTATAGCAATAGCAACCAAACCACATGCCTCTAAAACATTAGTTCAAATTACTTTGGCAGGTGCTTTGACTTTAACGATTGGTGTTGGTAGTTCAACTACGCCTCCAATGGTAGGAGATGAAGTGTTGTTCTTAATCAAATCGGATGCTTCTATCCGTGTTGTAACCTTCTCAACAGGGTTTCAACCAGCGGGCACGTTATCAACTGTGGCAAATAAAACAGTTGCAGCAACATTCGTATTTGATGGAACAGGTTGGCAAGAAACAGGCCGTGCAATTCAAGCCTAATTTAATTAACGGATAAACCAAATATAAATGGCAGTTCCACAAGTAACATTTTTAGAAGGACAGGGCGGGATAGGTCGCGCCCTACCTTCAAATGATCATATTAGTGCGTTGATATTCTTTAACGCATCTACATTGCCGAGTGGTTTTGCAACTACTTCAACCGCTACACGTTGTAAAGCATTTTATTCTACGGATGATGCTATTGCAGCAGGTATTGTAAAGGATTATTCAGACGCTACGGCAGCAATCGGAATTTACACCGTATCAAATTCGGGGGCGGCTGGTGATACCATAGAATTAAAAGTTGCTGATATAGCAACGGCAACAGGCGCAGCGCAAACAACTTCATTAGGTGTTTACACGCGTACAAGTGCCGCAACAACGGTTACATTAGTAGCTGCTGATATTGTAACGCTTATTAATTCGGGTACTTCCGTACATGGGTATAGTGCAACAAGTTCAGTAGGTGCTATTAATATTTCCGCTCCGAAACGATTAGGTGCTTATCTTAACGGATTAACATCCTTAAGCGCAACAATTAGCGGAACATTAGCAGGTGCAGTTACGCAACAATTCGGAACGGGTTCGGGTGGTGCAACAGCAGGGGTAGCTTCTAAAATGGTACAATATTACTACCAAATTAGTGAGTTCTTCCGAATCTATCCAAGTGCGAAATTATGGGTAGGTTTCTTCGGCTCATCTACAACATACACCGAAATTACCGACATGCAAAACAACGCAAGCGGTGAAATTAGGCAGTTTGGTATGTTTAAGGACGGTACGTGGGCGCAAGCAGATACCACGCTATTAAATACCGTTGCAAATACAAATAAAGCATTATGTCAACCTTGCCAAATCATATACGCGGGTAACTTACAAGCGACTACGGATATAACAACCATATCCGACATGAGCAACTTAACGAACAACAATGTTCAAACATGTATAGGCCAAGACGGTGCAGGGTGGGGTAATTTCATTTACAAAACAAACGGCACTTCAGGTATTAAATCAATTACATGTTTAGGAGCGCAGTTAGGGATGTGGAGTTTACGAAAGGTAAACGAAAATATCGGTTGGCGTGAAAAGTCAAACATCAGTTCAGGTGTTGAATTAGAAACTCCTGCGTTTTGTAACGGTCAACTTGTAAGCGCGTTAAGTGCTTCGGCTATTAGTTCACTTGATGGAAAGCGTCATGTTTTCCCCGTTAAGCAAACAGGTGTTACCGGAACATTCTTTATTAATAATCACATGTGTGTAGCTGCAAGTTCTGACTATGCGTATGGTGATGATAATAGAGTTATCTGTAAGGTAGAAAGAATTTTACAGCCTGTATATGCTTTAAAACTTCTTTCTCCACTTGGTTTAAACGCTAACGGCACATTATCGGATAACACAGTTGCTTTATTTGAAAGCATCGGTAATTCGGCCTTAGATCAAATGATACGTGATAAAGAATTGAGCAATAGAAAGGTTACGGTTAACCCCGCTCAACTTGTTTTATCAACTAATAAATTAATCGTTTCCGTTCAATTATTAAAAGGCGGAACGGCTCAAAATATCGAAATACCAATAGGATTTAAACCATCAATTTCTTAAACATGGCATTACCACTAATTAACGGTATAAATTATAGTTCAGCAAACGTACAAATCATGATTCCTTTGTTGGGGGCTGTGATTGGCGTTACTAACATCTCTTACTCAAAAGAACAAACGATTGATGATAACTACGGGTTAGGGCAGGATGCTGTTTCACGTGGTTATGGCCAAAATAAATACACAGGTCGAATATCAATGTACTACGATATTGTAAAACGGTTAATAGCATTAGCCCCAAATAAAGATTTAATGCAGATACCACCTTTTGATATTGTAGTAACTTACTCCGGTGCAAACGTGCCTTTTACTAAGGATGTACTTCGAGCCGTGAACCTTAAAAACATTCCTGTTGGCATCGCAGCGGGTGATACTAAAATAAGTGTAGATATTGATTTAGCAGTTGGAAACATTGATTATAGCGCGTAACTAATTAAATAAATATATGGTGGAAAGAAACGAAACGAAACTACCAG
>JACCDT011794276.1_pt1 | contig 14434 bp, 11 predicted proteins | sample 7446291 | NCBI WGS metagenome assembly JACCDT01 (sample SAMN15323446, study PRJNA562643) | freshwater metagenome | isolation source: river surface water | place: USA:Blue River Watershed | collected 2017-08-17
ACTTAAAGAAAGCCAAAAAAATTCACACATAGAAAAAGCTCCTAAAGGTAAATCTGAAAAGCCTAAAAAATTCATGGAAGACGAGGACGATTTTAACTTTGCAGATGCTCACGGAAACAGCAAAAAGAACGGGAAAAGATTCGCAGAAAACGATAAAGTATCAAACTTTGCTTCTGCTCCCAGAACAAAAAAAAAGTAAATAGATCACAGATAAATGAGTCTATTGCCAAAGACCCAGACGAGGGAGTTGGCAATAGACTCAATTTTGTTTTAGACGATTTAAAAAATTGTCTGGAAAAAATAAAAGAATTAGAAACTTCTAGTGAAGAAAACGGTAAGATAGGTATAGACACAATTAGAAATTCGAGGAAAAATTTGGAAGAATTAAGGGTTAATTTAGAGCAACAAATAGAAAAACTCCAAAATAATATTCCACAACAAGAAGAATGATATACGTAAAAAACAAAGAGCTAAAAAGAGCTCTCCTCGAAAGCAAAGAAAAGGGTCAACTAACAGATGAGACCGTTAAGATGTTTACTCTTATAGTAAACGGAATGTCCAAGACACATTCATACAGAGATAATGAAGATCGTGAGGATTGCATATCCTCAGGATTAGAAGATTTGGTTAAGTATTGGAACAGATATGATCCTGCTAAATCGGATAATCCTTTTGCATTTATATCTCAAATAGCACATAACGGAATGAAGAAAGGATGGAAAAAGATACATCCACCTAAGTCTCCTAAGACTATTCCATTTTCAAGAATAGTTAGAGAGGAGAATTCCAATTATAATGTATAATTGTGGATATAAAAAAATTAAAACCGAATGGAAATTGGAAATCTGGTAAATACAATCCAGTGAACCCAGAAAAGTACATCGGGGATATTTATAATATAATCTATAGGAGCTCCTGGGAAAGAAAGTTTTGTCAATACTGCGACATTAACCCAAACATAACTAAATGGAGTTCAGAGCCTACTGGAATACCATATTGGAGTCCAATAGATAAAAAAGAGCACAAATATTTTGTAGATTACTATATACAGGTAAAAAAAGGAGAGGTACTCGAAAATTGGTTGATAGAGATAAAACCAGAGGATCAATATGCACTACATAAAAGACCTAAAGAACCTGTAGGAAATCTAACTGAAAAGAAAATAAGGTCTTACAACGAAAAACTCAAAACGTGGATAACAAATAGAGCTAAGTTTGAAGCAGCAACTAGATTTGCTGAATCTAGAGGATATAAATTTGGTGCTATAAACGAAAGCTTTATAATGAGATGATTGAGCCTTTTAGAAAAAAATTCAACGACTATAAGTTATCAGTATCTGGATTAAGCTCTCTTCCGGAAGAATCATTTATGCACTGGGTAAAAAACTATGTTAATAAAGATTCTCAATTTAACCCATTAAACTTTTTACAAGGGAAAGTTTATTCTTTTCAATATAATGATAAATTAGAACAGGGTAAAAAGTTCATAAATAAAAGACCCGTTATTTTCTTTACTGGTTATGATAACTACGAGAAAAAAAATCTTTTCCATGGTTTAGACCTTGTCCTAATATCTCCAATATTTAGATTAGCATTCTTTGAAAGAGTTCAGAGTGTATTTCAAGATCAGATAGAAAAAAATATTAAAAGTCTAGAGAGAGGCGAGGGTAGGGACCAGATTCCTTTGAAAACTGATTATCAAATAATGGATATAATACTTAAAGGAATACCTTATAAACACGCATACAGATCCTGGGATTTAAAAAAAGTTCGTGATGTTGTGGAAATTCCTTTTGAAGATTGGACTAGAATAATATATCTGGATACTAGATCAATTGAAGGGACCCAGTTAAATGAGATATATAGTAAAAATTCACAAGTCTAATGGCTGGATTTACAGACGATAAAAAAACATTCTTTAGTTCTATTATAGATAGCATAAAGAAAGTGGGTAGTTTTGGAATGGCCTACGAAGACCTTGTTGTAAAAAACTCACAGGCTGTTGGTATAACGGAAGCTCAATTTCTACAAAAAGGTGGTATTAAGGATGAATCTTTCCTATTTGGGTTAAGAAGAGCAGATACAACAACTAAACAGTATATAGCATACTTTGATAAGGACTATAAAAATAAAAGACACTATTTACAGGGATTTGCACAAAATCCGGAGATAGAGTTCATATTAGATACTATATGTGACGAGTCAATAGTTTACGACGAAAAAAACTTCTGGGCTTATTTTTCTTTTATGCAACATGATGATGTTGATGAGGAAACTTATGAAAAGGTACAAAAAAGATATAAAGAGATATACAATCTTTTTGGATTTAATCAGGATATCTCTGCATGGCATTTATTTAGGAAGTTTTTAGTCGATGGTAACCTAGCATTTGAAATAGTATTTGACAAGAAGGGTAAAAATATAGTAGGATTTAAAGAATTAGATCCTTGGTCATTAATTCCCACAGTAGAGGCTCAGCCCGATGGGTCCTTTATTGACATCTGGATTCAATATCCAGATAATCCATCTTTAACAAGAAAACTTTACGATTCACAGATAATTTATATAAGTTATGCTAAGGGAGGAGGAACTTCTTCAAGAGTTAGTTATTGTGAAAGAATGATTAGATCATTTAATCTTCTAAGGATAATGGAGCATACCAGAATTATTTGGAACGTAATGAACTCATCTTATAGGATGGCAATGACTGTTCCTATCGGTACAAGATCTCCCCAAAAAGCAAAACAAACCTTAGGAGAGCTAATGTCCATATACAAAGAGGATATAAGATTAAATACTGATAGTGGGGAACTTAGCGTGGACGGAAGACCTAAAATACAATTCTTTAAGAATTATTTAATGCCTTCATCACCTAATGGTACTCCAGATATACAACCACTTCCTGGTGGTGGAGATGCAACTGCTTTCTCAGATACGACAGTTCTTAAATATTTTGCAAATAAATTAAGAATGGATTCAAAGATACCAGCTACTAGATTTGGTAGAGAAGAATCAGGATCTGAAGGTACCATTACTTTTACTGCAGAAGGACTCGATCAAGAAGAGGTAAGATTTGGTAAGTTTATTAATAGATTAAGATCCATATATCAAGAGATCTTAATGAAACCCCTTTGGGTACAATTCTGTTTAGATTTTCCTCATTTGAAAAAAGACTACATAATAAAATCAGAATTTGGATTAGATTATGTAAAAGAGAATATGTTCAGAGAAGCTAAAGAGATGGAAGTTTTAACAGCAAGAAAAGATCAAGTTATTAAAATATCCGCTCTAATGGATTCTGCCGGAAAAAAATACTTCAGTATGGATTTCCTTGTCGATAGATGGCTAGGAGTAAAAGGACAAGATTTAATATCGAATAAAAAGGCTAAGGAAAAGGCAGCTGAAGAGAAGAAAAAAGCAGCAGAGGCTGAAGCAGGAGCTACTGGAGCTGAAGGAGCTACTGGAGCAGAAGGAGCTACTGGAGCAGAAGGTGGTGGTGACGAATTTACACTATAAATTAAAAAATGGCTGGATTTTTAGATAACTTAGGAAAAATAAATCCGAATATCTCTAGGATATTAAAAACTATTAGCGGATTAGGGTCTTTTGGTATGGAATACAAAGACATGGTAATCCAAGACTCGATGGCAATAGGTGTATCCGAAGCTAACATGAGAGAAAGATTTGGATTTACTGATTCAGACGAAGATTTCATCTATAGTATAGCCGCACAGGATACTTCAAATAGAAAATACATTGCATACTTCGATAAGGATTATCCATTCAAAAGAGACTTCCTTAGAACATTCGCTTTAAATGCTGAAATAGAATACATCTTAGACACTATATGTGATGAAGCTATAGTTTATGACGAGAAGAACTTTTTTTGTCATCCATCGCTAATGAGCATGGATCTAAAGGAGGATGTAGTTAAAGCTTTAAGAAAAAATTTCAGAAAGCTATATGTATTACATAATTTTGCTAATGGACTTACAGGATGGCAATACTTTAGACAATTAATAGTAGAAGGATTTTTAGCTTTTGAGATAATATACTCTAATGACGGAAAAGAAATAGTAGGTTTTAAAGAATTAGACGCAGTGAGTTTAACTCCTGCAGTAGAGAAAAAGCCTGATGGTACTAGAGAAACTATATGGTGGCAATATTACGGTGAGACTGTAAGACAAAGAAAACTTCTTGATGCACAGGTCATTTACATATCCTATGCTAAAGCAAATACAGTTTCTAGAGTTTCATATACAGAAAGACTTATAAGATCATACAACTTATTGAAAATCATGGAGCATTCTAGAATAATATGGAACGTTATGAATGCTCAATACAGAATTAAAATGACAGTTCCTATAGGAAGTAAAGCTCCTCAAAAAGCAAAGGAAACTTTAGGAGAGCTTATGTCAGTATATAAGGAAGATATTAAACTTGACACCACATCAGGCGAATTATCAATAAACGGTAGGCCTGATATACAATTTTACAAAAACTATCTATTCCCACAACAGGGTGGGGAGTCTGTTAAGATTGAAACTTTGAATGCTCAAGGCCCAAATCTAAACATTATGGATTCAGTGGTATATTTTTATAACAAACTAAGACAGGATTCTAAAATACCTTACAATAGATTTTCATCAAGATTTGGTGTTGGATCTAACAACGTATTTAAAACAGGGGCGGATGGAGCAGAAAGAGATGAGGTCAGATTTGCTAAATTTATAACTAGACTTAGATCTATATTTCAAGAAATCATAGTTAAGCCTTTATGGATACAGATGTGTCTAGATTTTCCAGATCTTAAAGACGATTCAGAATTTAGAAGCCAGATAGGCGCCAAATTTGAAAGCGATAACTTATTTGGAGAATCAAGGGAAATAGAACAATTAATAAAGAAAATAGATTTCATAACAGCAATGGGAGAAATAAAAGAAACCGTAAACGATGAGGAGGTTCAATTTTTCGACCAGAATTTTATGATAGAGAGATGGCTAGATCTATCATATGACGATATTCAGCTAAACAAGTCATACGTAAAGAAAGCTGAAGAAGCAGGAAAAGCAGGAGCGACAGGAGCAGGAGCGACAGGAGCAGAACCAGCAGCAGGAGGAGAAGCAGCTACAGGAGCAGAACCAGCAGCAGGAGCAGAACCAGCAGCAGGAGCAGAACCAGCAGCAGAAATTTAATCGAAAACTTATAGATTTTATTTAGTATAATATTTAAATCCTTTTTATTTTTTAAATTGGTTTTCTATATTAGCTAAAAATAAATTCATGCAGAAAGAACTCAGGATCCTATTAGAGATAGAAAATGCTACAGGAAACGGATCACAAAAGGTCAAACAAGAACTCATAAAAAATAACTATTCCAAAGAACTGGAGTATCTTTTAAAAGTTGCATTAGACCCCTTTCTTACAACAAAGCTACATAAACTTGAAGTAATAGAGAAGTCTCCGTATTTAGTCGATGGAGACTATGATCCATTTGATAAATTTAAGGATTTAACATCCAGACTTTTTATTGCTCCCGCTTCTAATGATAAATTTAGAGAGGAAGCATTTGAACTTGTTAATTGTATAGATTTTTCATTCGACGAAAGAAAAATTCTAGCAAAGGTATTAACAAAAAGGTTAAATATTGGAATAGGGGCAAAGCTAATTAATAAGTCTTTTAATAAAGAAGTAATTCCCGATCCCAGTTTAATGCTTGCCCAGGATGACGAGAATGAAATAAAGAAATGGGATTCTATCGTTTGTGAGGAAAAATACGACGGTGTTAGGGTTATTGCTTTTATATCGGGAGACGAAGTGAAGTTTTATACGAGAGCATTTAATGAGATTCCTAATCAGTATCTTAAGAAAATTGCAGACGAATGTATGATACTCCTTAAAAATTCAGGACTTAAAGGCGAATGGTTTTTTGACGGTGAACTTACAGACGCAAATAGAAAAAGTGTATCAGGGAAAGTTACTCAAATGCTAAAAGGAAAACCTTTAGAATCCATCGGGGACGATCTTTTTTATAATATCTTTGATCTCGAAGACGGTGACACATTAAAAACTGGAAAAGGAATCATACCCTTTGATGTCAGAAGAAGTACATTAGAGGGTGTTTTTAGTACATATAAGACGACTTTACTGACTCTTGCGGATTCTTTCTTGACTAAAGAAAAAGAGGACATCTACGCTTACTATAACAAAATTGTAGCACGAGGAGGAGAGGGAGTAATTTTGAAAAATCCAGAGCATGTATACGAATGTAAGAGATCTAAGAATTGGATAAAGCTTAAGGAAGTAAATGACTGCGATTTAATAATTACTGGATGGTATCCAGGGGAAGGAAAAAGAGAAGGATTTATTGGAGGATTCTACTGCGAAGATTCATCCGGAAAAATAAAAGTTAAGGTAGGAGCAGGATTTACGGATCAGGATCTTAAAGATCTTAGTCAAAATCCGGATTCACAAATAGGTAAGGTTTGTGCAATCCAATATAATGTTGTTATAAATGATAAGAACGATAACTGGTCTTTGTTTTTACCAAGATTTATTGAAATAAGAAATGATAAGGATATAGCAGATGATATGAAAGATCTTTGTAAATAATAAAATTAAATGATAAAAGAACTATTAACAGAAAAATTAAGACCGAAGGAATTAAAACATATGATTCTTCCACAAAGGATCAAAGGGTCTTTTGAAAACGGACTTCAGCAAAATGTTTTACTAGCGGGATCTCCAGGATCTGGTAAAACTAGTATGGCTAAGATTCTCATAAAGAATCACCCGTATATTTTTATAAATGTATCCGATGAGAGTTCGGTTGAAACAATTAGAACCAAGGTACATGACTTCTGTTCTACAGTTTCTATTCTCGACGGAGAGAACCAAACTAAGATAGTGGTACTAGATGAGTTTGATGGTGCTTCTGATCAGTTCTACAAGGCTTTAAGAGGAACAATAGAGAAATATGCTAGAACAACAAGATTTATCGCTACATGTAACTATTTAAGTAAAATTCCCGATGCTATTAGATCAAGATTTGAAGTTTATGATTTTGATCCAATTAGTAAAGAGGAGGAAAACGAAATAAAGTCCCAATGGCAAGAAAGAATATCTAAGATACTTAATCTAATGGAAATAAATCATGACGATAAGAGTCTTGAATTATTTTCTAAGAAGTATTTTCCAGACATGAGATCTGCATTAAATACCATCCAAAGATGGCAAATAGATGGAGTAAGTGATCTAACCGAAAGCAAAATAAACGAAATAACATTCGATCACGAGGAAATATTCAATATGGTTATTTCTAAACCAGATCCTATAGCAAACTATCAGTATGTAGTTGGACAATATTCAGGTAGGGTTGATGAGGTTATGGCTTCTCTAAGCTCAGACTTTATTAAATGGATAGAAGAAAAGAATCCTCAGAAATTAAATCTGATCCCATCAATAGTTATTACAGTTGCTAGGTATCAATCTCAAAGAAGTCAGGTAATTGATCCAATAGTTAGTTTGCTAGCTTTAATATTTGAACTTCAGCAGATGTTCAACAAATGACCAGTATACTACTCGTTAGGTCAGAAAATCAATGATAATGAGTAGTATACTATACAAAAAAAATAATATGAAAGGAAAAATAATAATAGTAGGCCCTGGGGGATCAGGAAAAGATTTCTTAAGAAAGAAGATGGTAGATAAAGGATTCGAATATGGCGTATCTTTTACTAGCAGACCTCCGAGGGAAGGTGAGAAAGAAGGAATAGATTATTATTATAGGGATGAAGATTTTTTTAAATCCAACGATGACATATTTCTAGAGCTACAAGAATTTAATGGGTGGAGATACGGAATATCCAAGGGAGAATTTTCAATAAAGAATCTTTTCATTCTTAGCCCCGCAGGTCTTAGAAGTTTACCTAAATCATTTAGAGACGAATCTTTCGTTATTTATTTGAACCCCGCAGCAGAAATTAGAAGAAAAAGATTAGAGGAAAGGAATGACGCAGATGATGTCGAAAGAAGATTTTTAGCAGACGAGAGGGATTTTTCTGGTTTTTTTGACTATGATATAATGATAACAAATGAAGATTTTTAATGGCAACAGTTTGCATAGACGGAAATTACATATTTCATAAGACATTCGGTATATTTTCCGGATTTGGTAGTAAAAATCCAGGTGATGTTTTATCATCGGAGGCGGAGAGAAATATGTTTGTAAGAAAAGTTATAACAGATTTATGTTATTCCTTAAAACAGATACCAAGTATCGATAAAGTAATATTCTGCAAGGATTCAAGATCCTGGAGAAAGGACTATAAGATCACAAGAAGTGTATATAAGGAAAGTAGAGTAAAAGGCGAAGGTGTAGACTGGGGATCTTTCTTTAGGCTGATGGACGAATTTTCAGAATACCTAGAAGAGAATGGATTTATATACAGCTCATATCAAGGAGCAGAAGGTGATGATTTAATTTGGGGATGGTGTGATTATCTAAAAGGAAAAGAAGAATGCGTAATAGTTATCAGTGGCGATAAAGATATGCACCAGATTGTAAGATACGATGAATCTGGATGGGTAGGTATCTGGAATAGTAATTCCAAAAATAACAAGCTAATAGTTTCAGATAATTGGGAAAAGGAAATTCCCACTGAAACAAGCATATTTGATGTTAATCCTTTATCCGGATCTAATGACTCTGGTATAGACAAACTTCTTTCTTCGTGTTCATTGGAAAGAATAAACACCAAAGAATACATCTTTAAAAAAATCCTAATGGGTGATAAAAAAGATGATGTACCTGGGGTTTTTCCATATCAAACAAAAAATGGTAAAAATTCAAATATAGCAGAGGGTAAAGCTAATAAAATATGGGAATTATACACACAAACCGAATGGCTATCATATTCTATGGAAGATTTATGGGATAATCGAGAATTTTTAGAATGGGTAGCTGGATTATCACTAAGATTAATATCACAAACAGACAACGTTGAAAATAGAGAAAGATTTAAAAAATTCTATGAAGAGAATGCTAGATTAGTTTGGTTAAATTCTAGAACTATTCCTAGAAATATGGTAGAAGGATTAAGAAGCCATATACAAGAATTAGATTCTAAAGAAAGACTTCCTTTAATAATAGACAAAAAAGAAATGATTGAAAAATCCCCATGGGCTAGCGAAGCTAAACCCCCTAAAGGATTTGATCCATTTGAATTATTTAATTGATGAATAACCCGTTTGATATAATAAAATCTTTTTATTCCAAATCATGGGATAAAATAAATGACCGTGATAAAGCTAGAAATTTATTTATGGTTAATAGGATATGTTCAATAGCCTATCCTCTTCAAGCTAACTCTTTCAATAATATAAAGATTCAAGGTGAGAAAGTTATAGATTTTTGGAAAATATTTATAAGACACCATAATAAAAGTGTACCGTCTTGGATATGGACCAAGACTGTAAAGAAAGAGAAGGAAAAAGAGAAAAAACAATATAAGGAGGAGGTTATAAACTTCATCAAAGAAAAATACGATATATCTAATAGGGAAATAGAGGAGCTAAAGAATTTTTTTCCATCTAAATTTAATGCTTTTTACAAAGAGATCGAAACGCTGATAAGTTAGATTGATATTTAAATTCCGGATATATATTCTAAACATAATATTCCGGGATGAAGGAACTTAATCAGATCACAATAAAACAGTTGTTGGCTTCTAATACTATAGGGGTCAATAATTCCATTACGAATTCTAATTTTGCACAATTGCAAGAAGCTATACTTCTTATTAATCGTGCTTTTGGTATTTCTATACAGGATAAAACTTTAAACTTTCCAACTGGTAAGATCACTACAGGAACAATAACTGCTGACATCTTAAGATTACCAGTATCAGGAAATGCTTCAATACAGTTAAAAGGAAATAACGGAGAGATAACTTCAAATGGATTAAGCACGATTAACGATATTTTTGCTGGTGGAAATGTCCTGATTGGTACTTCTAACACCGGAGGAAGATTAAGATTAGTATTAGATAGAACTTATGTAGATGAATCATTAAAACCAGGGATACCTGGCCAGATAAGATTTATTGGAGGAGATTATGAAGCTTTCTTAAATTTTGGCGAGACTCAAGCTTCCTTCTCTTTTGATATAGGATCTACAGGAATAAATGGACAAACTGTAGCAGTGTTATACAACGGTGCAACTGCAGGTCAGGCATCTTGGGTAACCAATAACGTTTTAACTGCCCAATCGTTAGTAGACAATATCTTATTAAATCCCTCAGGACCTTGTTTAGCAGATTACTCTTTAAACACAGTTACAATAAAAGCATTACCAGGTCTTGGTGCTTCTGGTAACGGAAATACTATAACAGTATCAGGAAATATACCGGTTAGTACCACGGGTGGCTTAATGACAGGTGGAGCTAATGGTACAGGAGCTTGGGTTTCTATAATAGGATCACAAGGGGTAACAGGACCTACAGGACCAGGTGGACCAGGAGGAGGACCTACTGGATCTACGGGAGAAACTGGAGCAACTGGATCTACGGGAGCAACAGGTGAAACTGGAGCAACCGGACCTACAGGATCTATCGGAGCAACCGGAGCAACCGGAGCTGATTCTAATGTTACTGGTCCTACCGGGGTTACTGGACCTACTGGACCTACTGGACCAAACGGAGCTAAAGGATCACCAGGAGCTCAGGGAGTAACTGGAGCTACAGGACCTACAGGAGCTACAGGAGCTGCGGGAACAGCTGGTAGTAACGGAGCTACTGGAGCTACTGGACCAACAGGATCTACAGGAGCAACCGGACCTACTGGAGCAACCGGAGCAAATTGGCATGTTGGATCGGGTGTTCCTAGCAGTTTATTAGGTAATAACGGTGATTTATATTTAGATGGAGATACAGGGGATGTTTATGAAAAATCTGGGGGTATATGGAATATTCAATATAACATAAAAGGTCCAACTGGAGCTACTGGAGAAACAGGATCTACAGGATCTACCGGATCAACTGGAGCAACTGGAGCTATAGGATCTATAGGTCCAATCGGACCTACCGGTGAAACAGGAGCTACCGGACCTATGGGAGCTCCAACCCCACTAGGATATGCAGACTTAACTAAATTTAGTACAACACAAAATTTAAGCTCTGGAGGAATAGCTCCGGTAAGATTTGATACTGACAATTTAATAGACACAGGAATATTCGCAACAGGTGATTTTACAAATTCTGGTGCTACTGGTACATACATAGAAGTATTAGAAACTGGTAAATATTTCGTAAGCTATAAGGTAGGTCTAGAGCATACTGCATCTAGCGGAAATAGCTTCCTTTCAACTTCCCTATGGAAAAGTACAACTAGTCCGGTAGAGATCTTAAATTTTAGAGGATTCACTTCTTTGGAAGATACTACAGGATCCATGGTTCCTTACGATCTTATAACTGTTACAGGCATAATAGATGCTGTTGCTGGAGATAGGATATGGGTCAAGGTTTCGTATCAAGCAGGAGGACTAGGAACGGTAGATATTACTAACAGTGATACAGGATTTACTATATTTTCCCTGGAGGGAACTGCAGGAGCAACAGGAGCAACAGGAGCTGGAGGAACTATAGCTCATTGGGGATCTTTCTGGGACACAACCACTCAAACTAATGCAGGTGCTACCGCAGAAAATTTAATGGTATTTAATTCCACTGATCCTGATAGTTACGGTGTATCTATACAAAATAACTCGGAGGTAACATTCTCTGCTGATGGCGTTTATAATATTCAATTCTCAGCACAATTTCATAAAACAGATAATGGTATAGATTCATTTGATCTTTGGTTTAAGAAAAATGGAAATAATTTACCAGAAAGTAATTCTGTTAGCACTATATATGAAAACGACGGTAGATTAATAGCAGCATGGAATTACATGCTAAAGCTAGATGCAGGAGATTATATAGAGGTGGCTTGGAGCTCAGCAGATACTGCAATGAGAATAGAAGCTACAGGAGCAAACACAAGCCCAACCAGACCAGCAGTTCCTTCTGTTATTTTAACTGCACATCAGATAACTTACCAAGGAGCTACCGGAGCTACAGGTGCTGATGGAGCTACCGGAGCTACTGGTCCGACAGGACCTACTGGACCACCGGTAGAATTTTACTTCCAAAATTTCTCACCTACTGGTACAGGAACGCCTTCTATAACAGAAGGAGCTATGTGGTACAACAGTGATACTGGTGTATTATATACATACATAAATGATGGAGGATCACCAGGATTATACCAATGGGTTACCCCTACATATTTACCAGGACCTACAGGTGCTACTGGAGCTGGTGCTACTGGACCAACTGGACCAACTGGATCTTTAGGACCAATAGGTAATACAGGACCTACTGGTGCTACTGGAGGCGGTGCTACTGGAGCAACAGGACCTACAGGTGCTACTGGACCAGCAGGACCTATTGCTAAGTATGTACTAAAAGTTAAGTTTGATGGAGTAGGAAACGTAGATTCAATTACACCATTTCCTGCAGCTAATGATGCTTCAGGAAACACTATAACATCCGGAGTAGGAGGTTGGCTATTTACAAGAGACAGTTCAAATCAAATAACAGTAACGCATCCACTGGGTGTTCCCGCTTTGGATTTACAAACACACGCACAGTCAACAACTAAATATGTTTCTAGAACTATAACTGGTGCTGGTGCTGGTAACTACGTTAAACAGGACAATTCATCTTTTACTATCTATGGCTTAAATTTAACCAGCTTAGGAGGTAATGGGACATATGCTTATATAACTTGGAATTTCCCAACTAATAACATATTTATTTAAAAAATTATAAAAATAGATGGCTCAAATTCCATTACTACCAATAACAATGATTGCCAGCGTGAGGGCTGGGTCGGTTGTTGTTGATAGTTATTATAACAATCCCTCTAGTATATGGAATAATTACCCATATTCTTTTAATTGTATACTGGATATAATAGCAACTCCAACCTCTCAAGAACCAAATTTTATATTTGATGCTAACGACTTAGAAGTGGGAATGTGGTTATTACAACCAAACGGTAACTCTTTTTTAATTACTTCAATAGTAGTAAACAATAATCTAGAAGCAGCAGTAACAATAAAAGACGTCGACCTCTATAATTTATTAAGCGACTATACAGTATCGGGAAATAACTATCCAGCGGAAGGGATAAACGGTATAACAATTCCTATATCAGAAGATGGAGCTCCTGTAACATCACTTCTAGCAATATCACTATCTTCAAATTTAGATGAAAGTAGCTATTGGATAGATGATGCACTAGCAAGATTTCAGTACAGAAATATAGTAAAAGCTAGTTACGCTAACATATATTCACCAAATCCTTTATATTCTTCTTATAATATAGGACAGGTAGTATATTTAGATAACTCCGGTGTTTTTAATATCGTAGACACATCAATTGCATCTGAGGTAGAAAAAGCTTTTGGTGTAATAACTTCAGTTGACGATCCAGAAGTTGGAAATATAAATGTTAGACCCTTTGGTAGAATAATATCTACTGATTTCACTTTACCTGGAAATATCGGCGAGGTTTTATATTTTGACGACACACAATCTCCATCCTATGTTACAAATATAAAGCCTACAGTCAATCCAATACCAGTATACATAAAAATATCTAATAATACCGCATCATATTTATATCCTGCTCAAGGATCAGGTTCAGGAGGTAGCGGAACTAGTGGAACCTCAGGAACTAGTGGATTAGACGGAACTTCTGGAACTAGCGGATTGGATGGAACATCAGGAACCAGTGGAATTGATGGAACAGGAGGGTCATCAGGAACTTCTGGAACTAGTGGGTCATCAGGAACTTCTGGAACTAGTGGGTCATCAGGAACTTCTGGAACTAGTGGGTCATCAGGAACTTCTGGAACTAGTGGATCATCAGGAACTTCTGGAACTAGTGGGTCATCAGGAACTAGCGGAACTGGATTCAATGCTATATCAAATCCCGCAGATTATAGAATACTAACAGCGACTGGTTCTAGTCCAAGTGCTGCAGTTGCCCAAACAAATTTAACTTTTAATTCTTCAACTAATGTATTAAATGTAACTGGGTCTGCTTCTATAAATGCACCAGCTACCGGATCTACTGGATCTACATTATTTTCTGTCAATGGTGTATCTGGTCAGTTGTTTAGTATAATAGACCAATTAACAGGAAGTCTATTCAGCGTTAATAATATATCAGGTCTTCCTATATTAGAAGTTTTTGACGATAATACTGTCTTATTAGGTAATTATGTAGCTCCGTCTTTAAATACTACAATAAAAACTACAGAAACATCTGGAACAACCAATTTATACTCAATAAGCACAACATATTACAATGCTGCTTTTGTAGAATATG
>JACCDT011663756.1_pt1 | contig 14429 bp, 12 predicted proteins | sample 7446291 | NCBI WGS metagenome assembly JACCDT01 (sample SAMN15323446, study PRJNA562643) | freshwater metagenome | isolation source: river surface water | place: USA:Blue River Watershed | collected 2017-08-17
GCTGGTGGTCATCTTCTTGATTGGCATTGTGGATCTGGTGTTCGCGGTGGACTCGATCCCGGCCATTTTCGCGATCACGACCGATCCGTTCATCGTGCTGACATCCAACGTGTTTGCCATTCTGGGTCTTCGCGCGATGTACTTCCTGCTGGCCGGCATGCACGAACGCTTCCACCTGCTGTCCTACGGCCTGGCCATTGTGCTGGTCTTCATCGGCACCAAGATGTTGCTGATCGACCTGTACAAAATCCCGATCGCCTGGTCGCTCGGCTTTACCGTGGTGACCTTGGCCGTGACGATGGTGCTGTCACTGCGCATCCCGCCGAAGCCTGGCCACGCAGGCACCGCGTTCCCGTTCACCCCCAAGCAGCCGGGTGACGGTCACAAAGGCGGCAACTCCTGATCTGCTGACCCCTGAATTGATGGCCCCCGGGTGTGAACCCGGGGGCCATCTTTCATTGTGGGGTTCCATACTGGCCTGCGCCCATGCAGGCAGGGTCAGCTCGTCGGTGTGAACGAGCCTGCCTGCAGCGCGAACAGCTGGTTGCGGTGGTGGATGCCCAGGCGCTCAAAAGCGCGGTCTCTGTAGGTTTTGACCGTGCCCGACGAAACGCCCAGATCGGCGGCAATGCCGTCGTAGGTCCAGCCTTTGAGCATGCGCTCGCACACCTCGCGCTCGCGCCTGGGCAAACCCTTCAGTGGGGACTCAGCGGGCACGCTGATCGACGTCAGAGACAGGTGTTTCTGGACACAGGACAGCAGCAAACCTGCTGCACTCCCCACCCAATCAATCTCGTTATCCGAAAAAGGGGGCCAGCCTTCGTGCCGGTAGAGGTTCACCGCCATCAGGCCCTGCTGCCTGTCCTCGCAGACCATCGACAGCCTTTCACGCAATCCGTGTCGGGTGTAAATGCGTTCGCGGTGGGGTGCTGGAACGTCCTGCGCATGCCAATGCACCAGCATCTGGCGTTGACCGTCGACCTGCTCCTTCACTGCCCAGAAAGTCTGGTCGTGCTGGTACAGAGAGGTCCGGTATTCGTGCCACGAATCGGCCGAGTGGTCGTGGGCGCCATAACTGGCTGCGAGAGGCATGGTCGGCTGTCCGTCATCGAACAGGCGAAAGACGGACCACATGGACACAGGCAACCAACCGTTCAGACGCCCGATGGCCTCGCTGGAAAATGCCGGAGAGCCTATGCAATCAATCACGCCCGCCACGGCCCTCACCGCCTGCTCGGTAGCGACAGGCGGCATGGATGTTCCAGCTGGGCCAACGGGAATGAGTTGCATTTTTTGAGTTTAGCCAACAACTTAGCTTGACCGTGCCAGCATTGACGAGGGGAAACCCTGATGCACCGCAGGACGGCGGTCTCCATCGGAGGGGACAGACACCTTGGCGCTGGCCGGCGATACTTGGCCAACCTCTCAACAGAAGACACGACTCCCCCCATGTCGACGGGAACATGTCCGCACCATGAGCACATTCCACATCCGATCCATCGAGGACGTTCTCGCCATTGAAAAACAGCCGTATGGCGAATTCATGCCGTACGCGCACATTTACGATGCCTTGGCGGGCGTGGCCGAAAGGCTTCCTTCCAGGCGTGCCCTGACGTATATCCTGGACGCCGATCTCTCGACACCACCCAGAACGTGGACCTACGCTGAGCTGCTCGTCGATATTCGAAAAGCCGCCAACCTGTTTGCTTCGCTGGTGTCGGGGCAGCAGCCCCGCGTGGCCATGTTGCTGCCGGCCATCCCTGAGGCGCATCTGACACTGTGGGGGGGCGAGACGGCGGGCGTGGTCTGCCCGATCAATTACTTGCTCGACACCGAGCACATTGCCGAGCTGGTGCGGGCATCGGGGGCCAACATTCTTGTCGCTCTGGGGCCCAACAGTGAGCTCGACATCTGGTCACGCGTCGCAGACTTGAAGGCCCATTGTCCGGGGCTCCAGCATGTGCTGGCCGTTGGGGGTGCGCCTGGGTGCCAGGACTTCGGTCAGGCGCTGACCGCGATGCCAGGCGACGCGCTGATGAGTCCAATGAGCCGGACCCCAGACACACTCGCCGCACTCTTCCACACCGGAGGAACCACCGGAGCGCCCAAGCTGGCGCATCACCTGCATCGCAACCAGCTTCATGCAGCCTGGGGCGCGGCACAGATGTACGAACTGGACGAAAAGGACGTTGTCCTGAATGGCTTTCCTATGTTCCACGTCGCAGGCGCCTTCGTTTACGGGTTGTCAGCGCTGTTGAGTGGCGCCGAAATTGTGATGCCGACGCTGCTGGGCATGCGCAACGCGGCATTCGTGCAGCGGTACTGGGAGTTTGTCGAACGCCATCAGGTCACTTTTTTGTCGGCAGTGCCCACCGTCATCGCTGCGCTCCTGGGTCTGGAGGCCCGGGAGCGGCAGGCGGCATCGGTGCGTGCCTTGTTCACTGGAGGCTCCCCGCTTCCGGTCGAATTGGCGACCGCGTTCGAGCGCAAGTACGGCGTGCCGGTTCGCAACATTCTTGGCATGACCGAATGCGCCGGGGTGGTCAGCATCGAACCCTTCCACGCCCCGCGCACGGCCGGCTCGTGTGGGTTGCCGCTGCCTTTCACCGAGGTCAAAGCCGTCGACAGTGACGGCCAAACCTGCCCTGCGGGTACCACTGGCATCCTGCGGCTGAAGGGACCGAATGTGGGGCCAGGCTACACAGATCCCCGCCGCAATACGGGCACCTTCACCGAGGACGGGTGGCTGATCACGGGCGACATTGGTCATGTGAATGAACAAGGGCGCGTTTTTGTGACCGGCCGCGCCAAGGACGTCATCATCCGTGGTGGGCACAACATCGATCCGCAGCAGATCGAGGAAGCGCTGCTGCAACACCCGGACGTGCTTGTGGCAGCGGCCGTGGGCGAGCCCGACGAATACGCGGGCGAACTGCCGATGGCCTTTGTGTCTCTGAGACCCGGAGCCCGTGTTTCGCCAGCGGAACTGTCGGCGTTTGCAAACCAGCGCATCTCGGAACGCCCGGCCTACCCCAAGCGGATCGAAATCCTGCCGGCGATCCCGCTGACAGCGGTGGGCAAGGTCTACAAGCCGCAACTGCGCATGATGGCAGCACAGCACACTTTCGAGCAGCGTTTGTCCGCTGCAGGCTTGACTGCGGCAGTCGCGGTGGCGGTCGAAGAGTCTTCCGGTGGCCTGCTTGCACGGTTTGAGGTCAAGGCTCAGGAGAGCAACCCAGCGGTTGAAGAAGCCATCAAGGAGCTGATGAAACCGTTCGCGCTGTCCTACCGCATCAACACCACGCCCGCTGGAGTCCGCACATGACCGGCACGGTTCATCTGATGATCGATGGCAGCATCGCCACCATCACCCTGGACGCACCAGCGTCCAGGAACGCGCTGACACCGCCGATGCTGTGCATGCTCGCCGATGCCGTCAAAACGGTGGCCACCCGCGCAGATGTGCGTGTGGCCATCATCACCGGCACGGGTGACAAGGCTTTTTGCGCTGGGGGTGATTTGTCGAGGACGCTGCCACTCATGAGCGGCGACCGTCAACCCGAGGATGAATGGGACCACAAGCTGCTGACAGACCCCGAGGTGCTGGCCGCATCAGGGTTGCGGGACTACCCGCTGGACAAACCGGTGATTGCCGCCATCAATGGCGTGTGCATGGCCGCGGGTTTCGAGATGATGCTCGGCACAGACATTCGAATTTGCGCCGAACACGCCAGCTTTGCGCTGCCCGAGGTCAAGCGTGGTGTCATTCCTTTTGCGGGGTCCATGGCACGGCTGCCCCGGCAGATCGGGTACTCTGCGGCGATGGAGCTGATGATCACCGGCGACGCCATCTCTGCGCAAGAGGCTTGGCGCCTGGGGCTGGTCAACCGGGTCGTCCCGGCCCATGAACTGATGCCCACCGCCATGGCGCTCGCTCGCAAGATCAGCGAAAACGGTCCTCTGGCCGTCCAGGCGGTGAAGCGAACCGTCAGAGCGTCCAGCGGATGCACACTGGACCACGCCTACCAATTGGAGAACGAGGCAAAACGACTGGTCATGGCCAGCGACGATGCCCGGGAGGGCCCCCGCGCCTTCATGGAGAAGCGCCCGCCCAAGTTCAGCGGGCGTTGACCACAGACCCACACATCGAAAAGCTCATGAAACTGAAAGACAAAGTGGCCTTGATCAGCGGCGCTGGCCGCGGCATTGGGCGCGCGACCGCGCTGCTGCTGGCAAATGAAGGGGCACGAGTGATCGTGAACGACCTGGATGCCGAGGCCGCCAGGGAGGTGGTCGAGGCGATTGAGTCCACCGGCGGACGCGCGCTGGTTTGCGACGGGAGCGCCACCGACCTGGACTTCGGGTCGCGCTTCGTGCACACCGCGCTGGAGGGATTCGGCGGCTTGGACATCATCGTCAACAACGCCGGATACGCCTGGGATGGCGTGATCCACAAAATGACGGACGAGCAGTTCGAGGCGATGCTGGACATCCACCTGAAGGCCCCCTTCCGCATCCTGCGTGCTGCGTCTGACTACATTCGAGATGCGGCCAAACAGGAGCGCGCTGCGGGGATGCCAGTGCACCGCAAGGTGGTGAACGTCACCTCGATTGCGGGCGTTCAGGGCAACGCTGGGCAGGTCAACTACGCGGCAGGCAAAGCCGGAGTGATTGGCATGACGCGCTCATTGGCGCGCGAATGGGGACGGTACAACGTCAATGTGAACGCGGTCGCTTTCGGTTATGTGGTGACCCGCATGACGCAGGCTGTGGACAAGACCGGCGCCACCGTGCGCATCGGTGGCCGTGATGTGCCCGCCGGCATACCTGCAGATCAAGTTCAATCCTTGGAAGCGAGCATTCCCCTGGGCCGGGGCGCCACCCCCGAGGAAGCCGCCGGAGCGATTGCGCTGCTTTGCTACCCCGAGAGCAACTATGTCACCGGTCACGTCCTGATGGCGACAGGCGGGCTGTAGGTCCTCACACCAGGCTTGGCGGGTACAGCAATGCCGCTGGACAAGATTCAAGGCAGTCAGACCGCACCGACAGGCTGCACCGGGCAGCCTGTCGTCATCACTTGATGAATCGGATCTTCTGGTTGATGCGTTCCAGAATCGGCTGCTTCTTCTGATTGAAGACCGCCTTGTTTTCCTCAATCAGGTTGCGACCCTTGGTGTCGATCGAGATGATCAGCGGGCCGAACTCGCGCACGCGGTTGACCCACAATGTTTCGGGCATGCCCAGGTCGGTCCACTCAGCGGCCTCGATCTTCTCCACCTTGGTCGCCGCCAACACCGCACAACCACCCGGAAAAATGGCGTGCACCGCCTTGTTTTCCAGACAGCCTGCCTGTGTTTCAGGGCCCATGCCACCCTTGCCTACGATCAGCTTCACGCCGGTCTGTTCGATGAACGCCTTTTCGAACTTTTCCATGCGCATGCTGGTGGTCGGTCCGATCGATACCATCTCGTACTCGCCGTCTTCCTTTTGCCGCACGATGGGGCCAGCGTGGAAAATGGCGCCGCCCTTGAGGTCCACTGGCAGTTCGCGGCCCAGCTCGATCAAGCGGCGGTGGGCCACATCACGGCAAGTCACCAGGGTACCTGTCAGGTAGACCACATCGCCCACGGTCAGCGATTCCAGATCCTCGTCTTTGATGGGGGTGTTCAGTATCTTTTTCACAGCTGGAATCCTTGGTGCGAAATGACTTCATGCGTCAGGTCGGCGTTGATCTTGATGCGACCGCGCCGATGGGCCCAGCAGCCGGTGGACACCGCTACGCCGATGGTCGAGGGATGACGCGCCGAGGATTCGATGTTCACGCCCATGACACTGTTGTTGCCGGTCAGGCCCTGGGGCCCCAAACCGAGTTCGTTGAGACCTTCGGCCAGCAGCTCTTCCATCAACGCTGCGTTTTCGTTGGGGTGACGCGAATCCACCGGACGCAGAATGGCCTTTTTGGACAGCCGCGCTGCGGTTTCGGCGGAAGTGGACACGCCCACCCCCACCAACAACGGCGGGCAGGCGTTGACGCCACGCGAGGTGACAACGTCAAACACAAGTTCCGCCACGCCTTCATAGCCTTGTCCCGGCATCAATACCGTGGCCTTACCCGGCAGTGTGCAGCCACCGCCGGCCATGTACACATCGATGATCACGCTGTCATCGTCGGGCACGATCTCCCAATCCAGCCACGGAATCTTGCTGCCGGTGTTGGTACCGGTGTTTTTCTCGACAAAGGTTTCGACCGCGTTGTGGCGCAGGGGCCCTTCTTTGGTGGCGCCCAGCGTGGCGTTCATCAGAATGCCCTCCAGTTCGCCCAACAGCGGAAACTTCGCCCCCGCGGTCAGGAAATACTGGATCACCCCGGTGTCCTGACAGCTGGGACGGTCCAGCTTGTCGGCCGCTTCCTGGTTGGCGCGCATCGACTCGTACACCTCTTTGGCGAGGAAGTTGACCTCCCTCTCGCGCAAGTCGCCCAGCTTTTGCGTCACATCGGTGGGCAGGCGTTTGCCAATGTAGGCGGTGAATTTGGACATGACCTGCGTCAGGTCTGCCACGGCTTGATCTTTGTCCACGTTGGGCTCCTGGTAGGACCGTCGCTCAATCGACGGTGATGTTGCCGGCTTTCACAAGAGCGGCAAACTTGTCTGTTTCCAGACGGATTTGTTGAGCCATGTCCTCGCTCGAATTGCCTATCGGTTGGGCACCGATGTCGTTCATGCGCTTGCCAAACTCGGGCGACCGGATGATCTTGACCATCTCGGTGTTCAATCGGGTCAGCACTTCCTTCGGTGTGGCCACCGGCGCCAGCACACCGAACCAAGTACCGATGTTGAAGTCCTTCAGGCCAGCTTCATGCAAGGTGGGCACGTCCGGCAAAGTCGCCGAGCGTTGCGACGTGGTCACCGCCAGTGCGCGCAGTTTCCCAGCCTGAATGTGCGGCAGCACGGGCGTCATGGTGTCAAAGGACATGACGATCTGCCCACCCAGCAAGTCGGTCACAAGTGGTCCACTGCCACGGTAAGGCACATGGGTGAGCTTGATGCCGGTGCTGCCCTGGAATTGCGCACCAATCAGGTGTTGCGCGGTGCCGTTGCCGTTGGAGCCAAAAATGGCCAGTTCCGGCTTGGCTTTGAGCAAGGCCAACAGCTCGGCCACGTTCTTGGCGGGCGTGCTGGCATTGACGGTCAGCACGTTCGGCACCATGGCGATGGTGGTGATGGGCGCAAAGCTTTTCTGGAAGTCGTAATTCAGCTTTTTGTAGACGCTGGTGGCGATGGTTTGGTGCACCGCGCCCACCAACAAGGTGTGGCCGTCGGGTTTGGACTTGGCAACCTGATCGGCGCCGATGGTTGCGCCCGCCCCCGGCTTGTTCTCCACGATCACCGGCTGCCCCAGCACCGGCGCCAACCTTTCGGCAAGGGCGCGGGCCAACACGTCGGTGGTACCCCCTGGCGGGAAGGGAACCACCAGGCTGATGGGTTTGGATGGCCAGGCTTGCGCCTGGACAGCACCACTGGCGGCCACCAGGGCCAGACCAGCCAGTTGCATCACCGCGCGACGGCGGGGCAATTTGAAAGCAGTCTTGTGCATGTCGTCTCCTGAAGTGAGGTTGTTGGTGGCCACGGATGTGACTGTAGAACCGCACATGGACGCACAAATGCGATCAATTTCAAACCAGTCTTGATTTCAAGTTGAAAATATGAGGTACGCCGTGGACCATTGTTTGAGGAGATCGCCCCATGAGTGAAGCCGTCCTGCCAGCAGACTTGAGCTTCTTTGCCACCCTGGCCAGCGCTGGCAGCCTGAGCGCAGCAGCGCGTGAACTCGGGGTGACCACGTCGGCGGTCAGCCGCCATCTGTCGCTGATGGAACAGCGCTTGCGGGTGACGCTGGTCAACCGCACCACACGGCGCATGAGCCTGACACCCGAGGGCGAGGTGTACCTGGAACACGCACGGCGCATTCTGGGCGAGATACAGGATCTGTCCGACATGCTGGGCGGTACCCGCTCGTCACCGCAAGGGCTGTTGCGGGTCAACGCCACACTCGGGTTTGGTCGCAGTCACATCGCGCCACTCATCTCGCGCTTCGTGCGTCAGCACCCGGACATCGACCTCCAGCTGCAACTTTCCGCCTCACCGCCCCCGCCCACGGACGACGCTTTCGACGTCTGCATCCGCTTTGGTCCACCACCCGACTCGCGCATGGTGGCACGCCGCCTGGCGCCGAACCGCCGGCTGCTGTGCGCTGCGCCAAGCTACCTGCGGCTACACGGCACACCCAAAACCCCAGCCGAACTGGCGAGGCACAACTGCATTGGCATCCGGCAAGGGGAAGAGGCTTACGGCGTCTGGCGCCTAACCCAGGGCAAGGGCCGCAACGCCCGCACCGAAGCGGTGAAAACACGTGGCAACCTCACCACCAACGACGGTGAAATTGCGGTGAACTGGGCACTGGACGGCCACGGCATCCTGATGCGCGCGGAATGGGACATTCAGCGATATCTGGACAGCGGCCGGCTGGTCCAGGTGCTGCCGCAACACCACACGCCGGACGCCGACATCTATGCGGTTTACCCACAGCGCCTCCAAATGGCCGCGCGGGTGCGGGTGTTCGTGGACTTTCTGGTGGAAGTGCTGGTGCCCCACTAAACCGCGACTGCCTCCTCCAGAGCCATCGTGCGGCTGAAGCGGGCCAGGACAGCCGACCAATGGGCCAGCTCAGCCTCGACATGCCGACGCAGTTCGCTGGGCGAGCTGGTTCGCACGTAAGCGCCGTCCTGCTGCATGCTCTCCACCAGGCTGGGCGTTTGCAGTGCCTGGTTCAACGCTGCGCTCAACGTCTGAACGGTCGCGTCCGGGGTTGCTGCTGGGGCAAACAACGCGTACCACTGGTGTATGTTCAAGGCGTCCAGCCCCAGCTCCTGGAATGTGGGCACGCCCGGCAACACTGCCAGACGCTGTGGACCGGCCACAGCCAGCGGCCGCACCTTGCCCGTGCGCAAGTAGGGCAAGCCCGAAAACAGACTGGGCAGCATCCACTGCGCCTGACCTTTGACGAGGGCGTTGATCGCCGGCGCCGCTCCGGCGTGTGTGATGCCTTCGGCAATGCAGCCGAAGCGTTGCAGCAGCAGTTCGGCCGCCAGGTGCGGCACCGTGCCTTCCCCGGCAGAGGCATAGACCATCTGTTGCGGCCGGCGCCGCATCGCGTCCACCAACTGTTCCAGCGAACGAATGTCAGACTGGGCTCCAACCACCAGCACGCTGGGCGACTGCCCCACCAGACCGACAGGTTTGAAATCGTCGAGCGGGTCGTAACGCAAGGTTTGCATCGCCGGGTTGATGGCGTGGGTGGCGATGTAGCCAAACATGAGCGTATGGCCATCGGGCGGGGCTGCGGCCACGTACTCGGCGGCGACACTGCCATTGGCCCCGGCGCGGTTGTCCACCATGACGGGCTGCCCAAGCGCTGGTCCCAGGTGCCTGGCCAGAAGGCGCGCCATGGTGTCGTTGCCGCCACCAGCGGTCGTCGGTACGATGATGCTCAGGTCGCGCGCCGGGAAGTCGGTGGCGTCGGGCACCCGATCGGCCAGCACCGCCGGGAAAACGTAGTCAGGCAGGTGCAGTTCGCCTTCCAGAATTTTTCGCGCGGTGCGCACCAGCGCCGCTTTCTGTACGGCGGCCTCCAGGCCTTCACCGCTGATCTCGACCTCCAGATCGATCTGCCCTTGCGGATGCAGCACCGAGATCGGATGCCGCCCCGCGACCAGCGCCGGGCCGGACGCCACGGTGCCAGGCAGTGCGAACGCGGTACTGACGCCAATCGCGCCGGTCACTGCGTGGGAGGCATGGCAACGGTGCGGCGTGAAGTATCGCGACACGATGCGGTCCGCCGTGTCCCCAGGGCTCACGATCACCGGTTTGGGCACCACGCTCTGGCGCACATCGCCCAGCCCCATGAGGGCACCGGCTTGCACGCGCATGCGTTCCAGCCGCGCGAGCAGCTCCGTATTGGCGTCCAGCTCCGCAGGACGTTCCCGCCCGGTCAGGCCCAAGTCGGCGGCACGCACCACCATCAGCGGCATGGCGGCGTCGATGCAGGTGACGTCCACGCCATCGATGCGGTCGATGCGTTGCCCGGTGGGAAACAGATTACCGGTGACCGCTCCCCAGGCATCCAGGAAATTGAGCAGGATGGGCGCCGCCGTGCCCGCCACCCCATCGATGCGGGCCTGACCCTCATAGGTGACGGCCCCGCCCGGCGTCTGCACCGTGGCGTCGATTTTGGCGCCGGTGTTGACGTTGTGGATGCGCACCGTGGTCACGCCATCCTGCGCCGGGATGAGACCCTGCTCGATGGCAAACGGGGCCACCCCGGCCAGCATGTTGCCGCAATTGGGCCGGGTATCGACCGACTGGTGACCAACACCCACCTGAGCGAACAGGTAGTCCAGATCGCAGCCGGGCACCGACGACCGGGACACGATCGCCACCTTGCTGTTGAGCGTGCTGTTGCCGCCCAATCCGTCCAGTTGCAGCGGATCGGAGGCGCCAATCGCCCCGATCAGCGCCTGGTCGCGCGTGGCCGGGTCATCGGGCAGCCACTCTTTCAGGAAAAAGGGGCCTCGCGAGGTGCCAGCGCGCATGAGCACACAGGGCAGGTGTCGTGTCACGGCGGCCATCTCAATCGGCTTTCAGCTTGGCTTTCTGCACCACGGTCCGCCATTTGGCAAGGTCCGCCTTCACCAGCTCGCCAAGCTTTTCCGGGGTAGAAGTTTCGACATCTGCACCGTGGTCCTCAAGGCGCTTGATGGTGTCCTTGTCGGACAGCGCCTGGTTGAGCGCCTGGTTCAGCTTCTGCACCACATCCCTGGGCGTGTTGGCGGGGGCGAACAGGGCGTACCACTGCTCCACGTCCACGCCCTCGACGCCTTGCTCTTTCAGAGTCGGCACGTCGGGCAAGAGGGCCGAGCGCTTGGAGCCCGCCACCGCCAGTGCGGTCAGCTTGCCCGACTTGACGAACGGCACCGCCGTGAAGAGGCTGGGGAACATCACCTGCGTCTGGCCGCTGATGGTGTCGGTGACCGCCGGGGCAGAGCCCTTGTACGGGATGTGCAGCAATGAGGTCTGGGTCGACAGCTTGAACAGTTCGGCCGCGAAATGGGGCGCGGTACCGTTGCCGGCGGACGCGACGCTGTAGGCGTCGGGCTTCTCTTTCAACAATCGCACCAGCGACTTCACGTCTTTGGCGGGCACGCTCGGGTTTGCCACCATCAGGGTCGGTGAGTAGCCGACCAAACCGATCGGCGCAAAGTCTTTGACCGGGTCGTAGCGCAAGCGTTGCAAAGCGGGGTTCATGGCGTGGGTGGCCACGTAACCGAACAGCAGGGTGCTGCCATCGGGTGTGGCCTTGGCCACCAGTTCCGAGGCGATGGCACCGTTCGCTCCGGCTTTGTTGTCGACGATCACGGTTCGGCTCAACAAGGGCGCCATCTTCTGCGCGATGAGACGGGCCATGGCGTCGTTCCCGCCACCAGCGGCCGTGGGAACGACGATGGTGATCGGGCGCTCGGCCTGGGCCAGGCAATTGAAGGCGATCGTCATCGCACAGGCGAATAACTTAAGTTGACGGGAGGTGTTCATGGGTCTCCTGCAGCTTCTTGAAATGTAGGTTGAAAAGGGGGTTGCGCCTATAGGTGTGGGAATGTTGAGCGAAACCCACCCTAAAATGAAGTGCAATTTTTAATACGATTAGTGCATGAGACACATCAATTTCGATCTGCAGCAGTTGCAAGCCTTCATCGCGGTAGCGGAGCGGGGCAGCTTTCGCGCGGCGGCTGAAGAGATTCATCTGTCGCCCCCGGCAATGAGCCGGCGGATCGAAAAACTGGAGTCCATCATCGGCACACGGCTGCTCCATCGCACCACCCGCGAAGTGGAGTTGACCAGTGTGGGGCGGGTGTTTCTGGAGCGTGCACGCGCGGCGATCGACGACCTGGAATCCGCGATGCTGGGCATCTCAGACATCGCCACATCACGCAGCGGCCGCGTCACGGTGGCGTGTGTACCGTCGGCGGCGATCTACTTTTTACCGCAGGTGATCAGCAGCTTTTCGGCCAAGTACCCGGCCATCCGCATCCGCGTGATCGACGAGTCGATGAACCAGACGCTGCAAAGCGTGGTCAGCGGCGAGTCGGATTTCGGCATCGGGTTCATGAACACGCTGATGCCAGAGATCAGGTTTGAGAACATCCACGTGGACCCGTTCGTGGTGGCGATGCGGCGGGACCACCGGCTGGCGCACCGCAAGACGGTGGCGTGGGCGGAAATTGCAGAGGAACGGCTGATCTCGGTGGCGCGCAGCAGTGGCAACCGCCAGTTGCTGGACGACATGCTGAGCAAAGCAGGACTGAACCCCGATTTCGCTTTTGAAGTCAGCCACATTGGCACCTTGCTGGGCATGGTGGAGGCGGGGCTGGGAGTGGCAGCGGTTCCGCGCATGGCGCTGCCCAACAACCACCCGTCGGTGGTGGGCTTGATGCTGCGCCAACCCAGCATCTCGCGCAACCTGGGCCTGCTCAGCAAGCAAGGCACAGCCTTGCGACCGGCTGCCGCCATGTTCCACGACCACCTGTTCCGCGCGCTGCGCAAGGGCAAGGCACCGGCTTCGGCCAGGTAAGCCGCCATCAACCCGCGCCGTCGCTGGGTGCGCGGCTGAAAGCGTTGTTTTCGGCCACCAGCCTGTCCAGCAATTGCATGAAGGTGCGCTGCTGCGCCGTGGTCAGGGGGCCAAGGATGAGCGCCTGCGCCCGTGCCACAGCCGGCTCTGCTTCAGCCAGCAACGCCAGCCCCGCAGGGGTGATGTGGAGCAGCCGCACCCGCCGGTCGTGTGGCGAGAGTTGTCGCTCCAGCAGCCCCCGAGCCTCCAGCCGGTCCACCACCCCTGCGGTGGTTGAAGTGTCCAGCGCAATCAGCCGCGCCAGTGTGCGCTGGTCCAGGCCAGGCTGATCGCGCACGGTGAGCAAGGCACCGTACTGCAGCGGCGTCAGGTTGAGCTTTTCCACCTCTTGGTGGAAGATGCCCACCGAAATCTGGTGCAACCGCCGGATGGCGTGGCCGGGCAACTGGTTCAGGCTGGGAACGGAAACGGGAAGGGGCTCGCTCATGGGCAAGAGTCTAGGCGATTCGGACGATGTGACCGCCATGCTGGGCGGGGGTTGCGCCATCGCCATTTTGTCACTACACTAATCATCAGCATGCTGACATTATCAGGCATTCAACCTTCAGGAGACAACGCATGAGCACATCGAAGAACGGACTGCCGGTGCTGGTGGCCGGTGGTGGCATTGGTGGTCTGGCGGCGGCCCTTGCCCTGGTGAACCAGGGTTTCCAGGTACAGGTGTTCGAACAGGCGCCCGAAATCGGCGAGATCGGCGCTGGCATCCAGCTGGGCCCCAACGCTTTCCATGCTTTTGACGCTCTGGGCGTGGGCCCTCAGGCGCGCGCCCGGGCCGTGTACACCGACTTCATGGTGATGCATGACGCGGTGGACGAATCCCTGGTCGGCCGCATTGAGACCGGCGAGGCTTTCCGCCAGCGCTTTGGCAACCCTTACGCGGTGATCCACCGCGCCGACGTGCACCTGTCGCTGCTGGAAGGCGCGCAAGCCAGTGGCCAGGTGGCCTTCCACACCAACACCCGCATCGTACAGATCGAGCAGGATGAGGCCGCTGGCACCGTGACCGCTACCGACCAGCACGGTCAGCGCTGGACTGGCCAGGCCCTGATCGGCGCAGACGGCGTGAAGTCCGTGGTGCGCCAGCAATACGTGAACGACCCGCACCGCGTCACTGGCCACGTGGTGTACCGCGCGGTGGTGGACAAAGCCGAGTTCCCCGAAGACCTGCAGTGGAACGCCGCCAGCCTGTGGGCCGGCCCCAAGTGCCACCTGGTGCACTACCCGCTGCGCGGTGGCGAGCAGTACAACGTGGTGGTGACCTTCCACAGCCGCGAGCAGGAAGAATGGGGCGTGAAAGACGGCTCCAAGGAAGAGGTGGAAAGCTACTTCCAGGGCATTAGCCCCAAGGCGCGCCAGCTCATCGAACTGCCCAAGAGCTGGAAGCGCTGGGCCACGGCCGACAAGGAGCCGATCGAGAACTGGGTGTTCGGCCGCGTGACCATCCTGGGCGACGCCGCCCACCCCACCACCCAGTACATGGCCCAGGGCGCCTGCATGGCCATGGAAGACGCCGTGACCCTGGGCGAAGCCCTGCGCGTGACGAACAAGGACTGGGCCGCCGCGCTGGAGCTGTACCGCAAGAACCGCGTGGCGCGCACCGGCCGCATCGTGCTGAGCAGCCGCGAGATGGGCCGCATCTACCACGCCACCGGCGTGGAGCGCCTGATCCGCAACCAGATGTGGAA
>JACCDT011895749.1_pt1 | contig 14397 bp, 27 predicted proteins | sample 7446291 | NCBI WGS metagenome assembly JACCDT01 (sample SAMN15323446, study PRJNA562643) | freshwater metagenome | isolation source: river surface water | place: USA:Blue River Watershed | collected 2017-08-17
CCAGCTTCACGGATCTTAGAGACGGTTACGCTGCCGCTTACGATGCCATTGACAAGGCAATCGACGCACTTGCAGCAGCGGAGCTTAACGGGAGGGATTTTTATCCGCAAGGCCCTGACGCCTACTATCAAGCTCGCAAGGAGCGTGATGAAGCGTTCGACAAGCTTCGCGCTGCTCAACAGTACGTTGGTGAGATGCTCATGGGCATCTGCGACCAACAGCGCTGATTGTCAACGGGGCCGCAAGGCCCCTTCTCCTCTCTCATCATGAAACACTACTCTTCCTACGAAACTAGCCTAGAAGCTGACCGCCAAGCTCAACACAGTGGCTACGGCATTCAGCAATATCTCTGCGCTGATGGTTCACGCAAGTGGGAAGCTTATGGCTGGGAACGCTTGAGCGAACTCTCTACCCACACCACTTCCTATGGTATTTTTGACCATAAGTGGGAAGCTGAGTGCTATTTCAACAACATTCTCCACGGTTGATCATGGATCCTCTCTTCATTGCTTCTGAAGCCAATGTATTCACTGGCAGTCTTTATGATGAAGCCTTTCAACAACGTCGCAATGGTGGCGCATCCTCTGGCGGCATTGCTTGTGGAAAATTCAATGGAAAAGAAATAAGATGCTTGATCGTGCCTCGCTGCATGGGCAGCGGCAGGTGGAGCAGCACCACTCGATGGACCGTCAATGGCAAACGCGTAGCACAGAAGCTTCTGATTAGCAAGATTTGTGAAGAATCATGACAACGGGGGCTTCTAGCCCCCTTTCTGCTGTATTGTTCCTTTGTTCTGAGGCGCGAGCCTCTCCTCCCCAAGACTAATGACTTCCTATTCCATCCTCTGCACCAACTCCCGCAATGGCGGCCAGTGCGAGCTTCTCATTGATGCTGCCTCCCCTGAGCAGGCTCAACAGCACGTGGCAGATTCCCGCCCTCACTACATCATCAAGACTATCGAGCCTGTAGAGCGTAAGTTCGTCTGCCATGGTTTCTGCCGCAGGAACCAGCGTTATGACGCACTTGCCTACATCACTTTCTCGGCTGAGCAGGCTCGTTCCGTTTGCCAGCAGCTCCACCCTGACTTCGCCATTGATTCCATTGAGGAAGTGCGGGAAGTGTGAAGCTTTGTAACAAAGGGGCCATCAGGCCCCTTCTGCATATATATTGGTTCCAACGAGGCGCGAGCTTCTCCTTTTTAAGACCAATGACTGACCGTCTTATCTTCACCATGGCTGCCTTCTCCCCCACTCAGGGGCAGTGGTGGCGTTCCTGTGCTCCTAAGGGCACTGAGCGACGCGTGAAGCTTGTTGCTTCCTGTCAGGGCTTCTGGCTATGGACCGCAGACTTCCGCGATGCTCGCACCAGCAAGCTACTCACCAGCAAGTTCTTCTGCACCAAGCCCAACAGCGACGAGCCCGTGGCTCTCTTTGAAAGCGCTGATGATCGCCAGCGCTGGATGGACAAGCAATGGGCAATGCAAGCTGTCTGATTCGCACAAGGGCCGCCATAAGCGGCCCGCTCTCTCTTTAGAACAATGAATGCCATTAACATTATTGCCATTTCAAAGAAAGGCAAAAGCAGAATTGGCACCAAGCTCACCACTGCCATTGTTGAGCAGGATCATCACGGCAAACTGTTTGTTGTGTGGCCTGAGCTAAATCAATGCAGGTGGATTAATAAAAACAACGACCCTGATTTTCGCATTATTGAAGACTGAACCATGATGAACCAAGAAATCAAGCAACGCTGGATAGAAGCTCTTCGCTCTGGCAACTATCAGCAAGGCAAGGAAAGCCTTTACCATTGCGGCAAATTTTGTTGCTTAGGCGTGCTCACTGATCTCTATATTAAAGAGCATGGTCTTCAATGGAATCAAGAAAGCGCTGATCTGTGGAACTTTGAAACAGAAGGGGGAGTGCTTCCTCGTTCAGTACAAAAATGGGCCGGCCTTGACGTGCCCGATCCCACAATTTTGCATGACAGGGCCACTGATCACAACGACAATTATGATGCAAGCTTTGAAGATATTGCTAATTACATTGAACAAGACAAGGAGCTTTGATCATGCCTTATTCTCTCATTGTTGATGATGAATGGGGCGTGCCTTACGACCTCAAGACTTTTGAAACTATTCAAGAAGTGCATGATGAAATTAGGATAATGGACGAAGCATTAGACAATGTGGGGCCAGGAGCTGCCTACGCTATTCGCTGCATTATTGACCAGCTCAAACAAATTGTCCACGAGGCTGAAGAAGAGCCTGAAACACTTCCTGACCGTCCTGCTTTTTGAACCATGCTTACCATTTCCACTTATCAAGACAACGGCCCGTATTTCCCTCCCACTAAAGGCCGCTACCAAGCGGCCCGTTTGAGAGACCTGCTATTCCACGTCAGACAGGCGATGGAGGATAGGGAAGACATTATTGCCGTCTTTGACCAGGAAGGCTCTTGTAGGGGCATCTGGCGCAGGGAGCTTGAAGGCCACATAGACAGCGCTGGTGATGCCATCATTGATCATGAAGGCTATGAGCTAATGCGTCCTGATACCAAGGAACAATGGATGTGGAATAGGCTTCAGGAGGCAGTGAAATGATCCTCGTTGATTTCTTCTCTGAAGATTGCTGTAAAGGCACTGAATTAGTGGAAGGCTGGTATTTCTATGCTGATGATGATGAAAGCTTTGTAGGCGGCCCGTTTGCCAGCGAAGAAGCCGCCCTAAAGGCGGCTTTTGATGGTCATGGTTGGTAAGGTCCGGCTGTAAAATCTGCAAGTAATTCTTTTTCACTAAGAACATGGGACAATCCTCTCAGCGTAAAAAAAATCTTGGCAATGCCTATGGCGTTCCTCGTGATTTTTCTCGTATGCCAAAGAATGAATTACAACAAGAGTTTGCAAGTTGCTTGCCGCGTAGCTTGGGTGTTCCCCATTTTATAAATACTGTTCAATCGCCTCTAATTTTTGCTGCTTTTTATGATGCACAAGATCATGAACTTTCCAGTGGCGCAATTCATTATGGAACCGAATTTAGAATTTGGGATACGAGCGTCAACGCGACAAAACCTCGTATTCTTGCTGGGATAATTGGTTTTCATAGTAATTTTTACGCCAAAATTGGAATAACTGCCTTAAGTGATTGCGGAACAAGCGCTAAAGATATTGAGCCTTATGGTAGGACGATCATGGAGATGATTGCGGAGCTTAATCTTCCGACAAAATAATTGCTAGCATGGCGAAACGACGCGAGACTGGCATCTCGTGACGTTTCTAACCACTACCAAAAGAGCAGTTTGGCCATGGCTACAAATAAGCATAGCAGCGTGCCTGCAGGGTTTAAGGAGATTCCTGGGTACGACGGACGCTATTTCATCAATGAGAAGGGCGAAGTATGGAGCACTTTCAAGAATCGAGTGCTCACTCAACACCTGGATTCATGCAAAAGGTACCTCCAAAGCCTCTTAATGATTCCAGGCCGCAAAGCGGGCATGCCTCGCTCAATACATAAGCTTATGGGTATCACTTGGCTTGACGAGCCGCCAGGCGAAATTGGAGTAAAGCGTGGACAGTATTGCGTTAACCATAAAGATGGTAACAAACTAAACAATCACGTCGATAATTTGGAATGGATAAAATCTGAGGACAACACTCGGCATGCTTGGCAAAATGGTCTAAATACGCAAATAGGCGATACTTCAACATCGTCAGTTCTCACATCTGAAGAGGTGCGCTCAATCAGGATTCGGCTGATTAATGGTGAAAAACCTGGGCGCATTGCGAAAGAGCGCGGAGTCAGCAAAAATTGCATTGAAAAGCTCAGAATGTATGCCAATTGGAAGCACCAAGATCATGATTTGGTTGGGGAAATGCTTCGTGTGTCTAAGTCTGAAACTTTGCGCGCTTTTTATCAGTCGCTCACGGGAGGAGATCTAATTGCGATTCCCTACAAGGAAGTTGAGCAAATAGCGCCGAGCGGAATTGTCGTGGAAATGCGTAAGTTTAGGGAGCAATTAAAGACCGATAAGAAAAAATCGATAAATCAGCAAGTGAAAGAAAAAAGGGATTACAATTCTTGGTGGCATTATTGCATTTGACCAAGCAAGGCCTGCCCTGTATCAAGCAAGGCTGGGTTCGTATCAGAAAAGGCTGGCTCCGTATAAAGCAAGGCTGGGTCCGTATCAGAAAAGGCCAGGGTCGTATCAGGGCTCCTGGTCGATTTTTCCCGCGTGGGAATGATAATGAGAATCGTTTTTATTATGCGCCTTGCCGCATATGGTCATATAACGATATGGTGATATGCGCATATGCGCATACAGGCACTCGGCCTTACTGGTATTGAGAATCATTCTCAATAGCCTGATCCTGATCGACATCGGGCCACGCTACTGATACGAAATCAGATCATGCCCGCACTTGCGGTGGGGATCGTGATCAGTGGTGACCCTGCGGTGCGGATCGTGACGGCCGGCCCTGCTGATCAGCACCGTTAGCTTGTGCCAATCCGCCCTGCTGTCACACCGGCTCCTTTGTCTGTATCCGTTGCTACATTCTGGTGTCTTGTGATGTTTCGTTACAATCCGCCGATTCTCGCCTGTCCTATGGTATGGGCGCTCAGCTTGCCCCCACCGATAAGCCTGGCTTGTCATTCCGCTGCAAATCGGGCACTGATAAGCCTATCCGCTAATACATGGCCAATCCAGGGTCAAACGATCGCTCTCGCTTATCTCAAGCGTTCTCAGTCTTTACGGCGGCTCATCGGCCCTCTAATCTCTGGGGGTTCTCGCTTCTCTCGTTATGGAGACCCTCTCCCATGCGGCCGAGCTCCTCCTCTCCTCTCTGGAGACGGCAGAGCGCTCTAACGGCTCTCCCTTCCTCCGCCTCTCCTCTTCCGCCCCTAGTTGGGCGTCATCTGTGATTAGAGAGGCTCACTTGGGTGAGCTCCCAAATGATTCCCGCTATAAGCTCATCCGAGACGCTCTCTCGGCTCTCTCTGATGGCGCCTTCTCTGATGAGGAGGAGGCTCTGGACTCTCTCTCTGAGCTCTCGCTCGATCTTGTGCCGCATGGCACTTGCGAGCTCCTTCAGTGGTTTACAGAGAGAGCCAACCGTCTCTCCTCTTGTGATGAGGCTCTGGAGAACGGCAGAGTCTCCGGAGGATCTCAGTTCTCCTCCTATGAGCTCCTCTCTGAAGGCTTCAGGCTCACGGCAGAGGAGACGCTCTCCTCTCTCATCTCCTCTCTGGAGGAGGAGCGTCTCTCAGTGTTCAACCCTGACACCGATTCTCAGCTCATCCTCTCCGACTCTCACGGGATATATATCCCCAAGCTCTGGGCTGATGAGCTGGAGGATGAGGAGGAGGCAGAGTCCTATTCCGTCTCTTGGGAGGACGTTCTCATCTGTCAAGCCGGACCGGATCACGAGTTCTACTGGGAGGCATGGGACGCAATCCTCCAGAACGCTCTCTGGAACGAGAACGGAGAGGATTGGCGTCTCCTCCAGAACGGAGATCTCTGGGCTGTTCGCTCTGACGTAGAGATTCCTGAGGATGCATTCTGATGAGACGGCTCTCTCTCTCCTCTCGTGAAGCTCTCTACGTCCTATGGGCCCTAGAGGAGGCTCTCCTCATCTCAGAGCCTGAGGAGGAGGAACTCCTCCTCTCTCTCATCTCTCGTTTGAACGGAGCCGCAGCCCCATTCTCCTCAGGCTCTGCCTCTCGCTCTCGCTCTCTCTCGTTATGACAGCGTTCCTCCTCCCATTACGACCCATCCTGCCGGGAGAGGCTCTCCCTCCTCTGCCTCCTAGTTGGCCAGCTCCTCCTCCCGTTCTACCTCCGTTCTCTCGCTCCTCCTCCCATGCCTGACGTTCTCTCCTCTCTCTCCTCTCTGTACTCTGCCTCCCGTCTCTTTACTATGCTCTCCTCCTCTCTCCTCCTCGATCGCGTTAAGTCTCTCTCAGAGCTCTCTGGAGACTTTTACTTTTACGAACCTAGAGAGCGCCTTCTCAACTCTGGCTCTGGCTCTCCTCTCCAATGGGAGAGCGTCTCTCCCAATGAGGCAGACTCTCTCTCTATGGGAGAGCTCGACCGCTACTCATCGGCTCTCTGCGCTTCTCTCGGCTCCTCTACCACTAAACTCTCGCCAGAGGAGGCAGTTCTCCTCATCTCAGAGCGTAAGCTCTGGCAGAGCGTCTCTCTCCTCTGGCTCTCTAATCATTGCCTCTCTGGCGATTATTGCGGAGCTCCTCATACGCTCTCTAATTGCCGAGTCTTGCTAGAGGAATTTGGCGGTTCTCATCAGTGCCGTGAAGCTTACGGCTCCTACGGTTCTCGCTCCATTGCGATTGACCCTCGCTATCTCTCTGATGAGCTCCTAGAGAGTCTCCAGAGTCTGGAGAGTTATCCCGTTCTTGATGAGAGCGACTGCTCAGAGCTAGAGCTAGAGCTTCAGAATCAAGCATGGGAGAGTTGGGCAGAGCGAGATTTCCAGCGTGCTCTAGAGAGCCGTCTCTCCTCTCTCTGTGGTGATGAGACGGCAGAGGAGATCACGGAGAGTCTGGACTCTGATCAGCTCTACTCTCTGTTTGAAGCTCTCAGAGAGGATGCCAATGAGTACTGGGAGAGCCAGAGCTCTCCCGATCAGTGGATTGATGTAGAGAGGATTACAGAGAGAGCCCCAGACGCTACCCTTCTCTCTCTCCTCTCCTCCTCTGCCTCTGAGGAGCTCTCCCGCCTCCTCTCTCCTCTCCTCTGACGCCCATAGGACGGCGACCCTAGAGAGAGCCTCCTCCTAGGTAGGCTCTCTCCTCTCTCGCTCTGAGGAGATCAACTCTCGAGTTACAGTAGAGTTTCACCCTGCAACGTATTGTGACAACGCTTGACATTTGAGCCCTGGCGCAGTAGCCCGGCTGTTTTTGCTTGCGGGGCTGCGGTATCTCCCACGAAAAGTGGAGCCATTTTTCACCTACTTTTTTCGTCTAAGTATTTATACTTACCATTCAAGCGAATTAACGATGGCGCGTCCTACTGCTTCTGTGACTAGTTTTAGTTCTTCGTGAGAAGCATTGTTTTTAATCGTATTAGCTCGATAACTGATTATCCATACATTATCTTTTGTGTATCCTTTAGTTGGATCAATGCGATCTAGAGAAGGGCTATTGGGATGTGGGCCTGCTCCATCTAACTGCATATCCCATTCCAGGGGAACGTTGAAAATTGGACAATGAGAGGGAGCTATAGAACGTACAAAATGATGGTCAATGCTAAATGGAAGTTGTTTTTCGCCTGCACGCTTTCGTGCTCCTCTCACCATCCATTCAGTTTTAATCATTACTGGATTAGCTTTGCGATACAACCGTTGGCTCTCTATTTGGCAGGATCGGCATTCACCACGTAAGCCATCTTTCCTTCCCGCATTTTTATTGAATTCCTCAAGACTTTTAAACGTACCGCACTTGGAGCAACGCTTTTGCTGGGAGGTTGTCATTCGGAGCCAGTCTTTGCAAGACTATAGCCAACAAAAGCTAGTTGCCATACGCTGAATCAAGCTCTCGCAGAGAGCGCAGATGAAGCGTCTCTCCTCAATAAGCTTCTCCAATGAAGACGGCCCCAAGCCGTCGTAATGACGCACTGGAAAAAGCATTTTCCTTTCCATTGTTCTCAGTAAAAAGGCGGCCCCAAAGCCGCCGTTCAAGCTTTTAAAGATGGAAATCGCCTGTTTTTAGCTTTTCCCAGAAGCTGCACATAGCTGGGCCGTGTCATCACATAAGACTGACACAGCTTTTTTTGAAATACGCCCCTCGATGGAAAGGCTCCGTCCCTTTGGGGGACTGCGCTGCTAGGACATCGGGGCTGGTCTAGCCTTTTTTTGTCCGTCACTTCGCGCTTGGGGCGCTCCGTTGGAGGAGAGATGTCCGGGAGGGACTAAGCGGGAGGAGCCGGGCTTGGCGTGTGCTCCGCTTACGGTAATCGTATCTTGTGGTGTGGCTCAAATGTGGCTTTTTTCGTATCATGGCGATACAAAAGCTTAAAAATCTTCACAATCTCTTAAGAATTTATGGGAGGCGTGGTCGTTTGCTGAAGAATGTATTAAATAATGCATGCAGGGTTTGTAATAAGAATTAGCGTGGTAAAACTATGGGCTATTACCATGTTTGGTCTGCCAGAACGTCAGCCATTTAACTATGGTCCCTACAAGCTATGGCCATGTTTCAGCAAACCAGAGTTCCAATGGTTTGCAGCGATAGATGGTGCTCCTTATTATTTTCGTACATTGAACGAAGCAAAGCTTTTTATTAAAGACCGCCTCTCCATGGAAGATGCTGAAAATCTGTGCGACTAATGACTGAAGAAGAAATGAAAGCTTTTGTCCATCGTTCCATCCGTGAGCATGAGCTGCGTGTGGCACTATGGTCGGGCCTACTTGGCGCTGCATTGATGGCTGGCACTTGGCATGCCATTTGGTTATGTCGTCTTCCTTAAGAAAGCCCTTGGAAAAGGGCGTTTACGCTAGCCTTCCTAAGTTGATCGTCAGGGGGCAGCGCCCCCTTTTGTCGTCTCATGAGCCTGAAAGAAAAAGCAAAATGCGAGCCAATTGCACGCACTGGTAGGGTGCAAGATTGGCTAGATAATCCTGAAGGGCGCCTTGCCGTTAGCTGCACTACGTTTGTAGTAGAAGATTCAATGGAGGGGCCGGATGGTATTGAAGCATCGTGGCGCTTTGTCTCCCATGCCCTTCGCAATGCTGCTGGCGCTGCTGTCAATTTGTCAAAGCTTCGTCCTGAAGGCTCTGAAAACGGACGCGGCCTTACTGCTAGTGGCCCAGTGAGCTTTGCTGGCTTATACAGCAAGTTGAATGAAGTGTTGCGTCGTGGTGGCGCGTTCAAAAATGGCGCTGTTACTTTGCATCTTGATTACGATCACCCGGATGCAATTAAATTTATTCAGGCTTCTCGCAAAGATCTTCCCTGGGTGAAGCGCTCTATTACTGTTGATAATGATTTTCTGGATAAAGCATCGCCCGAGCTTATTGCCGCTCTTTTGAAGGCAATTGCCAACGGCGATATGTGGCTTACCAAAAAGCGTTTTGATAAAAATAACGAACGTATTTGGCCTAACGTTTGTGAGGAAATTTGGCAAAAGCATCGTGGCACTTGTTTGCTGCAGCACGTAAATCTTGGCGCCTGCACCATTGATAATGTTAAGGGGGCATTTGCGGAAGGAATGCAACACCTAGTTGATCTCCATCCCAATACTGGCGTTGGCGACACAGGAGAATATCTTTCCCCTTCCATTGATAAACAAATTGGCCTGGGCGTGCTAGGTCTGGCCAATTTTCTTGCCATCCATGGCATCAGTTATAAAGACTTTGGCGATGCTCTTGAGGCCTATTTGATTGAAGATCCCCACCCATGGGCTCACCATTGGAAGGACACCGTGGTCGGAAAAGCCGTCTACGCTTTTGACCAAGGCATTCGCGCTGCTGCTGAGATAGCTCGCGAGCATGGCATGGAACGCGCCTTCTGCATCGCCCCCACTGCATCATGCTCCTATCGCTACCTCGATACTCGCGGCTTTACTACTGCCCCTGAAATCGCCCCTCCCATTGGCCGCATTGTTGATCGTGACAGTGGCACGTTCGGTGTGGAAAGTTTTGACTATGGAGAAGTGGAAATCGCTGCTGAAGTGGGCTGGGAAACTTTCTTCAAAGTGGCAAATGGTGTTGTTTCGCTTTATCAACGCACTGGCCTTTTTCATGGTTATTCCATGAATACTTGGGGAGATTTAATCACTTACGATGAAGCATTCCTGCGTGATTGGCTAGAATCTCCTCAGACAAGCATCTATTACAGCCTGCAAGTTCTTCCGGACATGCAGCGTAAAGATGACGCATACGCCGCGCTTGATGAAGATTTCAAGAGCATGTTTGGCTTCGACGATGATGCCGAAAATGCTTCCGAAAGTTGTTCATTAGACGGTGGTTTTTGTTCTAGTTGTGCTGAATGAGACAAGGGCCTTGCGGCCCTTTTCTTGCCTAATTTTCCTTCGCATTGTTTATTAAAATGACCGCTGCAAGCCCCTATCTCAATTTGCTTACCAAGAAGCGCTCTTGGCAGCCCGTTGCCGTGGCCAAGGGGAAAGTGACTGAAGGAGCTGAGGCGACGCTATTCAAGGCGCTTGCGCTGCGCCATCTGGAGATTCCCGTAAAGGAGCTCTTGGAACAAGGCATGCAGCGCGAGCTTCCTTCGACGCCTGGCATCATTGAAACTCTTCGCTCCAATCAGGAGGATGAGGATCGCCACTTGGATGCATTGAACTATGTGGCTGATGCTCATGGCATAGATGAAAAGGCTGAAAAAGAAGTGATGAATATCTTGAAGGCGTGGAATGACCATCCTGCCCACCCTATTTTGAAGGCGGGCATTATGGAGCGTTCTATTTTCTTTGTGGCACTTCCGTTTTTTCGTCAAACTGGTGACGTTGGCATGCGCACTGTTTCGCAAGACATCAGTAGGGATGAAAGGGTTCACACAGTGGCCAATGCCATGGTGAGCAAAGAGCTAGGCGAGAAAGAAAGCCAAAGCCTTGACAAGCTTCGTGCCGCCACTGCTGCTTGGCTCTTTGATGATCTTGGTGCGTCGTCTAATCAGTGGCTGAACAAAGATTTTTGGCTGCGCCAATCGAAGAGCTTGTTCTGGACAGGCAAGGCTCCTGATATGGCAGTTAGCAGGAACAGTAGGGCGATTAGTTTCTTTGAAAGTCCAAACACCTCGCTTCCTATGTATTCTTAGAGACCCCTCGCTTCTCTTCCCAAATAGCAGGGCGCCCCATTTGGGCGCCTTTTTGTTTTTTACGCTATTTACTTATTATAATTAGCAGGACGAGCAAATCACATGGGAAACACGCGCAGGCCCGATGGCCGCACACTGGGCAAAGCGATCATTCAAGACGGCAGGCGCCCTTGCACTGTCTGTGGCGAAATTAAGCCCCTTGAGGAATTTGCAAAGCATCCCAAGGGAATGCTGGGTAGGCAGGGATGGTGCAAGGAATGCGGCAATGCCAAAGCGAGGGCTCGTTACAACGGCAACGCTGAGTATTATTGCAGCAGAAGGCGCGAATCAAAGCGCGAATATGATCAAAGGCGCTATGCGGAAATGATCGCAAGTGGAAACAAGCCCAAGAAGGATCCCATTAAAGCCAAGAACTCCTATTTGCTGCGCAACTATGGTATCAGCTACGAAGAATACCTTTGTCTTTTAGAGAGTCAGGACCACAAGTGCGCAATTTGCGGTGCAGAGGAGTCGGACAGGAAGACTAGGGAGCTGGTAGTTGACCACTGCCACGCCTCAGGGAAAGTCCGTGGCATGCTTTGCCAAAAATGCAACTTAATGCTTGGCAATGCAAATGATTTGATTAGTACGTTAGAGCAAGCCGTTATCTACCTAAGGGACAGGGGTGAAGGTTAATTTTTGAATGCAAGGCGCCTTTCGGGGCGCCTTTTGCTATACTTGTTGAGTTCCCGCTCTGCTTTGCATCGGGCTACCACACTGCCGCTCTGTCAGCAGTGTGCAGCCAGTTCTGAGGTCCACCGTTGGTTGTGGAGTGCCTTTCCTGGCTTGCGTTTTGATAGAGTCCAAGCCTCTGTTCGTCCTTGAGGCGCTTTACGCTTGGACCATCCACTCCCCTCCATGCTTAGCTCCCAGGCGGGAACCATTTTCCTGACGTCGGGAAAATGGTTTCTAGGGATGATGCACAAACAGGAGGGGTCCTGACGGTTAAGTGTTGTGGTACACGTTGGGCCATGGAGCCCAGAATGCCAGGTTCGATTCCTGGAGCTGTCCTATGATGAATCTGCCTTTCCATTGAACCATGGCACGATTTCGCATTGTACAAAAGCCATCAGGCTTGGATCCGCGCAAGCCGATGTATGAAGTGCAGCAAAAGGAGTTTTGGTGGTGGAATTTTCGCAATGTATTTTACGATCCAAACGAGGCCGAAGAATGGATCATCAAAATGATTGAAAGTCTTGAGCGTCCATTCGTGAAGACTTGCGTATTGAGTGAGTACAAATCATGTTCAAGCCATCGCCTCGCGCGGCCACATATGACGTTGGTGAAGATCTGCAAACAGTGCTCAAATATCTTGCGAAAAGACTGAACGTAAGTACTGGCACCATTATTGGAATGGGAGTGTCAGCAATAGAAGAGGCAGTGAAGGTACAAGGAGAAGATTCCTATGTTATCAACGTTGAAAAAGATGGACAAGTGACAGGCTGTAAATTAAGCGCCTACCTTGAGCATGCGCGGAGCAAAAAGCAATGAGCGCATTCGTTACGAGCGACACTCACTTCGGTCATGCGAAGATGATTGATTTCTTGCGTCCCGATGGCGAACTATTGCGTCCATTTGCATCGTGCGAAGAAATGGACGAAGCAATTATTGAACGATGGAACGCAAAAGTAGGGAGGCGCGATACTGTTTACCACCTTGGCGACGTAGTGATTCCTCGTGCGTCGTTAAAGCTTCTTTCTCGTCTCAATGGAAGAAAGATTCTCATTCGTGGTAATCATGACCAAGGCGCATTGAAAGACTATTTGCCGTATTTTGAAGACGTGCGGGGAGCGTTCTTCCATCCTTGTGATAGCTCATTTCCTGGCGGCTTAATCTTTACACATATCCCCGTACATCCATCGTGTCTGTCTGGTCATTACACGGGCAATGTACATGGCCATTTGCATTGCCATCAGATTTTTACTGACGACGGTAAAGTAGATAAGCGTTATTTCAATGCCTGCCTAGAAAGGAACGACTTCGCTCCGATAGAGTTTGAATACATCAAAGACTTTTTCCGTCGTGAGCGAGCGTCGAACGTTCAACACGCATCTGCGTGAACCGCTCAACCCAATTATTTATCAATCATTGAGAGCCATTGATTGGCACAATGCTCAATTTTTCCTAACCATGGACCATTGGCATCTTGAAAAAGCTGCCATCATTAGACAGTATGTAACAGAACTAAAGGCTTGGATTTATGCGCAGGAAGAAGCTATGGAGAGTGTGGGCAAAGGCTCTAGGGAGCAAAGAGAGTAATTGCGATAAAGAAGCAGATACAGTGGCAATTGTTCGCACGTTTATTTTTGCTTCGTATTTGATTACTAATATTGCCATTGTTGCTAATGCTTGGCGCCACTGGAATGACAGCGAATGTAGCCTGCAGGCTACAAAAAAGGAGAGCCTTAGCTCTCCTTTTAAGTCAAGTGAGCCCCAATAATAAGGCGAGCAGCAAAACTCCCCCGCCGCTCCCTTTGTCATCTTTTTTCTTTTTGTTTTGCTTGCGTACATGACGAGAGCATTGCCGGAGGTCCGACATTTTGCCTCCACGTTTGCGAGGCTGCAGAGGGCGAAATTTTCTTGCCATTGAGAGGAAATAAAAGGGGGCTCGCGCCCCCGTGACTATACCAGAACTAATGCTCAAAACCAGTGGGGCTTGGGCACGTAGGCAACACCGCGATAGACAAGCGACGCCATTTGAGCTTCACGTAGACGAGCAGCTTTCTCAAGCTGCTGCTTGATCAGAGCAAGAGGGTTCATGATGGTTCCCGATGATACTGCCCCCGTTCCGTGGCAGCGAGCATGCGCCCCATTGCTGGGGTGAACGTTTCTTCAGCTTAGCATGATGCCCCTAGCAGGATTCGAACCTGCACTGTGGTCGTTTTAAGCGACCTGCCTGCTACCTGATTGGGCTATAGGGGCGTGAGGAGCGAAGGTGCTGAAGGCGGGGCTTCAATCCGCCGTTTTACAGCTTTTAACCATGGGTCGGCCCATAGCCTTGGCTCCATTTCGTGGCAACGAACAGCATCCCCCGATACTGTTCTTTTAAAACGCTGGCCAGCGTGCTTCGCGAAAGCTTTGAAATCATAACACGACAATGGTCAGGCGTCATATTCTCTTAAGCTTTCACTGCCGTCATGGTCTGGCATATAGTCGTCGTCAGTGGCATCTGCTTCCCAAGAGCGCTCCAACTGCTCCTCTTCCTTTAGGCGTTTGGCGTGTGCCTTTAACTTGGGGAGCAATGTAGGAATGTATAGATGTTCAGCAGCAAGAAGCTGGAGAGAGGTTTGCCTACTAACAGGAGCGTTTTCTAATAGTGCAACAAGGAATTTTGTTTCCTGTATGGTTAATTTGCAATAAGTCACTTCATGACGGAACTATTGTTCGAAAATCATACTAGGAAATTAAGCTTTCGATCCAACCAATGTCATCATCTTTACTCGCGGCAAGAATGGCGCCAGCCATTGCAAATGCCAAGTCGTCAATGCCAGTGGCTTTGCCACCAGTTACACTCCATTGTCCACTTGGTTTGTAGATCACTGTTAGATTTTTGAGCTGCATAATTGCCTTCTCG
>JACCDT010672438.1_pt1 | contig 14395 bp, 12 predicted proteins | sample 7446291 | NCBI WGS metagenome assembly JACCDT01 (sample SAMN15323446, study PRJNA562643) | freshwater metagenome | isolation source: river surface water | place: USA:Blue River Watershed | collected 2017-08-17
CAATAGAGCCAACCGTTCAGTTCAATAAAACTTTCACCAAAACCAATAAAGGTCTTTCTGCGCTTCTTGCAGATATCGCAAAGCAAAAAGGCGATTACGCCATAACAGTTAGACAGCTTGGCGGATATGGTTTGTCTGGTAGCTACAACGGTACTAAACAGTACCACCCAGCAAGTACTTATAAGCTGTTTGTTGCCTATAGCGTGCTCAAGCGAATAGAAAGTTGGGAACTTAAGTGGGAAGATGAGGCAAACTCCGGGAATAACATAGACAGGTGTTTTGAACTTATGATTGTTAATTCAAATAATGCCTGTGCTGAATGGTTTGGTGAAAAAATTTCTTGGCAAACTATTCATAGTGAACTTCGGGCTCTGGGGCTTGGGTCTACCACGCTTATTGGGGGTTCTGGCTTTAGGTCTACAACAGACGACCAAGTTAAATTTTTGGCTCAACTAAACAGCGGCACACTACTAAAAGAAGAAAGCAACAAAAAATTATTAAGTGCCATGAGCAGACAAATATATAGGGCAGGGATACCAACCGGTTTTGGTGGAGATATTGCCAATAAGGTTGGCTTTTTTGAAGGGCTTTTTCATGACAGCGCTATTGTAAGCTTTGGTGGCAATACATATTTAATATCTATTTACTCTAACGGCAGTTCTTGGGGTCAGCTGGCGGACGCCGCCAAACAAATTAAAAACTACTTTGTTAACTAATAAATTCATAAAGGTATTGCTAATTCAGTATAAATATTGTAAAGTAACTTTATTACTTTTTGCCTAAGAACCTGAAAGTATGAGCCCAAGAACACTTGGGTTTTGACATCGAAAAAGAAAGGTAGGTGGCTAAGATGCGCCGCATCTTAATCGCTTTGGCGAGCGTGTTTAGCGCGCTCGCTGTAATTGTCGGGGTGTTCGGAACCACCTCGCCGGCCTATGCGCTGAACGGATACATCAACGGTAGCTGCATCACGAGCGATACCGGTGACCAGATCGTGTTCTACTTGGCATGGGACAACCCAACTAGCAACGATATTGTATACCTGTTTGACACAGGTATACCGGGTGAGCCCACATCCTCCGATGTGGCATCTGCCAACACGGAAGATGCAATCGACTTTAGTCGAGGGCTCAACAATGATATAAATGGTCAGACCTACACCATGTCAATTAAGTTTGATGGTGTGGTTGTGTTTGAGGCTGACTGGGTGAATGCCTGTCCATGGCAGGGTATGACGATAACGTTGGATGAATTTACCGCCGCGTCAGATCCTTCGCCTTCGCCTTCAGAGTCGGTGACTCCGACCCCCACGGTGGAGCCTACTCCGACCCCCACGGTGGAGCCACCTGCTCCACTGGCAGCGCAAAACCTCAAGGCACCCAAAAAGGTGCTCAAAAAGGGAAAGACTGCCAAGTTGGCCAAAACCACCCAGCAGGGTGCCAAGGTCAAGTGGGTCAGCAAGTCTAAGACCTGTAAATTGGTCAAGGGCTACAAGCTTAAGGGTGTAAAGAAGGGCAAGTGCACTTTAAGGGCAACCGCTCCGGCAGTAGGTGGCTTTGCCTCGCTTTCTTCAAACTTTACCCTGCGGGTAAAGTAAGCGATATCGGGTTATTCTTTTTCGATGATCGCCATATAGCCGAGTGGCTTTTTTGTACCGCAAGCCAGCAGTGCAGAAAAGCCCTCGGTTTTTTCATGTAATTTTTATAAAATAATTGTTTTTAAATTATTTATTTCGTTATAGCTTGGTGCTAGAAAATTGTTACCAGTGCGGAATTTGCTACTTAAAATATCTGCTGAATTAGTTAGCTTATTTATGGTATCTTTGGCAAGATTTTGGCAGGGTTCGCTTATATTTATATCGGTATCTACAAGGTAAATAATTGGTTCTTTGTATTCTGTAATTATTTTGTACTGGTGAATATCGGCTATGTCGTCCATAACCATTTGGTTGTTCAAAAACTGGTTTTCATAGTAACTACAAAGTGAAATAATTAATTTGTTATAGCTAATTGCCAGCTGTTGTTCGTTTGCGTTCTGTAAATGCACATAAGTTTTTAGGTTATAGCCCTTAACTTCTTTAGTTAGTGAATAAAGCCTTAGGTAATTAAAGGAATCTGCACCAGCCACAAAGTAGGTTGGGGGTATATTTATGCCATGCTCTTGAACTTTTTTTAGGTGCCGGGCGTTTTGTTCGCCAACATCTACTTTTTCTTCGTATAGTTTATGAAACTGAGCATCTGAATAAGATGTTCGTCCGTAAATTCCACCAGTTACATTTCTGACAATATATGAACTGGGCCCATTTCTTAAATGTTTTAATTTTCTTTTTGGAGCGTACGGCTCCAAGGGCTTTGTAAAAATAGTATAGTCCGCTTTATTTTGTTCCATTTACTTGCTTACATTAAATCTAAACTCTACAACATCGTTTGGTTGCATAATATAGGTTTTGCCTTCTGTACGAACTTTACCTGCTGCTCTAGCGGCAGTTAGGGATCCGGCAGTAATTAAATCTTCGTAATCTACAACCTCTGCTGCTATAAAGCCACGTTCAAAATCGCCATGAATAACTCCGGCTGCCTGTGGGGCAGTGGAATCTTTTTTTATTGTCCAGGCTCTAACTTCTTTTTCGCCGGCCGTTAAGTAGCTCTGTAAGCCTAGTGTTTCGTATGCAGCGTGAATTAGTTTTATTAAGCCAGATTCGGTTACTCCATATTCTTTAAGCATTTCGGTTCTATCTGGCTCATCAAGGCTTCTAAGCTCGTCTTCTAGCTTAGCGTTTACAAATAAAGCATTGTTTGGTGCTACTAATTTTTTTAGCTCTTCTTGTCTTTGTGGGTTAGTAAGGGTTTCTTCATTAACATTGAATAAATATATTATTGGTTTTGCCGTTAGTAAGTTTAGCTCTTTCAGTAAAACACTACTTTCTTGCTGAAGGGTTGCGTTGCTAAATAGTGGTTTGCCTTCGTTTAAGTGTTCTTTTACTTTGTTTGCCAGGTCTGCTTTTGGTGCAAGTTTAGGGTCTGCTCTAGATTCTTTGGCAAGCCTTGGTAGTACTTTTTCTATTGTCTGAAGGTCTGCTAAAACTAGCTCTGTATTTATTGTTTCAATATCTTTCAGTGGGTTTAGTTTGTCGTCTACATGAATAACATTATTGTCCGTAAAGTCGCGCACAACCTGAACAATGGCTGCGCATTCGCGGATATGACTTAAGAACTGGTTTCCCAACCCTTCGCCCTTACTTGCTCCAGCGACTAACCCAGCAATATCGGTAAATTCTACGCTAGCCGGTACTATTTTTTTAGCATTATAAAGCTCGGCCAACTTATTTAACCGCTCGTCGGGAATTGGAACTATTCCGGTGTTTGGCTCTATGGTGGCAAACGGGTAATTTGCAGCCAAAATATTATTGTTAGTTAACGCGTTAAATAATGTAGACTTGCCAACATTAGGTAAGCCAACTATTCCTATACTTAAACTCATATTCTTATAGTTTACCAAAAATATACCAGTCATTGAAATTATTTTAAAAATATGTATTAATATATACACATTCAAACGGAGTTTATGCAGTTATGGAAACGGCGCAGCCAACAAACTTGGGGTTAGAATCTGCAAAGGGTAGTACTAAAAACAAAGTTATAGCATCTATTGGTGGATTTTTAGCTATTGGCGGGAGCATTAGCCCGTCATTTGCCGAGTCTAGCCCAACCCAAGATCCTGTTTCAATTACTGCAAACACCGAAAGCCTAGCTTCTGCTGCTTTAGCAGCCAAGACTAAAAAGAAAAGTGGGCGTATTAAAAAGCCTGCATATTTTGGTCCGTTACCGCTGAGCGCATGCCACACAGGTGGATCTGCTTTCGGCACAGTAGATTGGCAAAATTGCAACGAAGGAAACGACTATGTATATGCCATATTAGAAGGTTCTGATTGTGCTGAGTTTAAGGGTGATCGGCAGATTATTCAAACATTTTACGAGTCTTCAAATCTATATTTTATGGGTCCGGGCTATGGTGAAAATATGAAATATATTAAGTCAGTACAGCCAGATCTATATAGGCAAAAAAAGAATTCAAAAAAGTCATATGCTTATGGTTATGACGTTTATTTGCTGAATGAAACTGATGCTCCGAAGACATTTAACATTGGTCTTTATCCTCTTTATGGAAAGGCCAAAAAGAAAGTTGGAAAAACCCCACTAGTTAGTGAAGATTTACTAATCTCAACTTTTAATAATGATGACCAGTCTATTGTAGACGAAGGAACATTGCCTTCGGCAAATACTTATAGAATTTCTACCAGGCCAGATATCAATTCAAAATACATCAATGATAATATTGTTGGTTCCCCAGACTATGAAATTAAACCAGATATGGTCAACGTAGATAAATACAAAAAGGTTAAAGCGTATCTACTAAAGGTAACCGTTAGGGATCCCGAGGAACCTAATAATGCCGCTAAGACATTAATGCAAAGTTCTTTGCCGGGCTCTAAATCTGACCTTTGCTACGTAGGTAAAAACAGAGATTTTAGACCTTAAATTTACAAACAGCAATCTCGGACAAAAATAAAACAGCCTAATGAAGCAATATATATTGCAAGTTACTATAAATGATGTATTAATATATATACATTCAAACGGAGTTTATTTTTAAGTGGAAGTTGGCAAGAACAAACACGGCATTGTGCAGAAGGCAACAACCTTTGGTCTAGCGTCTTCGTTGGTGCTTTCTGCTAATTTATTAGCAGAGCCCGCATCTGCTGACATACCAGACGTTAGCGCTTCAATTAGCGGACCTTATTGCATGAACAAACAAAATGCTTTCGATTACTCTGTAAAAAATAATAACAATAGTATTTCCACCAATGTATCTATTGAGCTAAATGATACCGAAATTAGTTCAGTATACTTATTTCCTTTAGATTCATATCTGGGTAAAGTTGCCACCAGTCTAGTGGCTGGTCAAAATTATAAGTTAGAAATTCTCGCTGACGGTCAGGTTGTTGGACAGCCATTAGAGGGTTTGGCTATAAATTGTAATATTGAAAAAATTACTCCCGCCGCTCCAACATTTAATGAAAGGTCTGGCTCAGATAAAGATAGCGTTACAATACCGGATCAACAAGGGGTTGGCTACACTATAAACGGTAATCCAGTTGGCTCTGGTGAAAATTTTGTTCAAGGAAGCGTAGTCGTTACTGCCTTCCCACTAGAAGGGTTCTTGTTCAATGATGGAACGGTTCAAGCTTGGAACTACAGCTTTACTAGTGAGCTCTCAGACGAAGATGTTGCCAATACATTACCTCCTTTCGTAGCACCGGTTGGTCCATTCAGTATTATTCCCAACAAAAAAATTCCTAAAAAGAATCAAAAACAATGTAAGTCAATAATAAAAACCAGGGATTTGGCATACTTTAACCCATATTCAAAAAAATCAAGAAAAATAACCAAGGCCGAGAACATATTTTTAAAAAAGAAATGTAAAGTGAAGAAGCCTAAGATGCTATTGTCTAACCAAAATACTAAGGTTTTTGAAAAGAACCCTATAAACTGGGGTGAACGACCCTACACAATAGGTTCAAATGGCGATGTCGTTTATGTATCAGATGTAGACCAAATGATTTTTGATAAAAATAGCGGAAAACTTAAGGCAATTAATGGATTAAATGACACGTATTATGGAGAAATATCTAAATTTTTACCTCAATCTAAAAATGTTGCTCAGCCTCAGCCTATTGCAAACAAAAAATCTAAGAATTCAGAAATAGTTGATTTTTCAACTGATATTAGAGCCAACAATAACTCTAATGACAACAAAGTTTTGACCGTGGGAATTCGAACAATGGGCAAGGGTCCAACAAATATAGTTGAAAAGAACATCTTAATAAAGCCCAAATGTTCTCAGCATGTTGTGGTAAGGGACTCAGCCGGCTTGCCACCAACTAATTCAATGATTGATGAAGTCCCTCAGCCTGGCTGCCCAGATACAGCTTTAGTAGAGCCATCACAGCAAGATAGTATCAAGTACAGGAATGTGAAAAAGGCAGTACTTTATTATGGCTTACGAGATTTAAATACAGGTGAAACAGAAGAGTATTACCAAAGAAGTTCATTAATCGGCGTAAGGCCAAAAGTTCCAAAAGGTACGCAAGACGCCGAGCCGTCTTATAGAATACAGAAAAATTTTTATCGTAAATGGTAGAAATAGGATATTTTATTCAATCTAAGACACAACTTAACATAAGCTATTGCAATTTAATAAAATCTATGTATTAATATATACACATTCAAACGGAGTTTATAAAGTTATGGAAACGGCACGGTCAACAAACTTGGGGTTAGAATATACAAAGGGTAGTACTAAAAACAGAGTTATAGCATCTATCGCTGGATTTTTGGCTATTGGTGGAAGTCTTAGCCCGTCATTGGCTGAAGCCAGCCCAGCCCAAGAACCCATTTCAATAAATACAAATACCGAGAGCCTAGCTTCTACTGCTTTAGTGGCCAAGACCAAAAAGAAGAAATTATCTTGTAAAAAAATAAACAAAGTTAGAAAGTCTTATGCTCGGCCATTAAAGAAAAAAGAAAAAAAGTATCTTAAAAAGAAATGTGGTATTAAGTATCCCAACATTTACGGTTCAACAAAAAACACTAAAGTTTTTGGTAGCATAGCCTACAATTGGGGCCCAGAACCAAAAGACACCGGAGGTCTGCGTCCTGCCGATGAAACAAATTTTGAGTTTACTTCTTTGATTCAAACTAAGTTTGACTTAAACGGCAAGCCTATAGCACAAAAAGCTGGCTCATCAAGTCAATACTATAAGTATAATACTGGCTACTCTAAAGACGCGTATGAATTTGACCAACCAACTGTTTCTAAAAAATCAGATAAGTACGATTACGGAGTATTATTAAGGTATGTTGCTGAAAATAACTCTGATGAAGTGCGCGGCCTAACAGTCTCTCTCAAGGACTATCCGTCTACTAGCAATATATTTGTTGATTCTTCAATCACCCTACAGCCGGGAAACTCAGCCGAACTAATAATTAGCGATTCAGTTGATCAGCCATTATCGCAGTATGGGTACAATATATTAACTGGTCAGCAGGGAGTTGTAAGTCAAGGAGATGAAAGAAATTTGTATATTTTTAGCCCAGATAGAGTAAAATCTTCAGAAATGAAAGACATTACAAGAGCTATACTAAAAATATGCGTAACATCAGACAATCCACAGGAGCATTGCTACACAAGGGCGGTTGTGACTGGTAAGTCTAATATATTTGATTAACGGTAAATTACCGAGCTAAAAAAACATAATAATACATGTAAAGTTAAGCCCCCAAGAACTTTGAAAGCAAAACAATATATTGAATAATAATGCTATCGCCAAAGACAAGCGCAGTAGCTTTTTTTCGTCGCAAGATAATTATCACAATCGGTAAATTTCCTTCTGAATAATCCTCAGAACAATTAACCCTACTAAATTTATGTATGTATAAATTTCTTGCATAGGTATATTTGCTTATGTTTAAATGTTAAGAGTAAGAGACTTTTATAATTATTTAAACGCATATGAACAACCAAAAAAACGAAAATCTTAATCAATCAAAAGAAACAGAGGCCGCTAAAAATGTCGTTTCAGAAATGGTAGGTAGTAATAAAAAAAATATCGCAATTGTAGGGGATGTTAAAAAAACAAGTAGGCCTAAAGGCAAAAGAAGTGGTTTATTTAATCAGTACAAAACTAATAAACCTTTGATCATTATTTTAATTATCATCTTAATTTTTATTTTGTTGATATCAGTTTTAATAATTAGTGTCGTTAAACAGCCAAAGGATAATGTTGTTACTACGAGTCAAGTCTACAAAGAATATGTAAAAAGCGTAGAAGAAAAAAAATTAAATAAAAATGCTAATAATGAAGAAAAAGATATCTATTACAATTCAAAATTAGGCTTATTGATTAATAACGGGGATATGCCTAAAGCTTACGATTATTATGTGAAAGAGAAGCTTGGAGAACAGGAAATCAAAATAAATGCTCAGTATTATGTATCATTAGCGGAATATTTCAAAGAAAATGGTAGCAATAATGAAGCACAGAATATGTATCAAAAAGCAATAGAACAATTAAATCATGAGCTTGCCAGCACAGAATATTCCGATTCAGATAAGCAGGACATTATAATGCAAAGAGACTACTTAGAAACGATAAGGAAACAACTATAATGATATATTGTAAGTATAAATTGTATCTTTTTGCTGTTTTTGCTCTTGTTGGAATGTTTTTGTTTTTGCCCAGTACGGTAAAAGCTGGTGTGAACGATCCGTGGCCAGGAAACCAGTACGACAATTCATCGCAACAATCCAATTTAAGGATTTTATTATCTCGAACTTTCCAGCATCCATCTTCGGAGGGTGGAAAAGTAGTGTTTGCAATATATTCTGACACAAAGTATGAAGGTGCTAATCGAGCGAGGGTCACAATTAACCCTGTGGGTTCTTGTGACTTAGCTGATTCAAGAAGAGTTGAGGTTTGGGGCGAGGGCAGCGGTATTGACGGGGCCACATTTAATAATTGTAGCGGGACATCAAAAACGATCTTAGTAAGTATAAATAACCTAGTCAGTAATGTAACTTATGGACCCAATAAAAAACCACTTTATGAAGGGAAGATTACTGCTGAGCTTTATCCAAAAAACAACAATGCAGGCACTTTTGGCTTTAGAGTTACTGCAGACAGAGGGAATTTTTTTGGATTTAAGCAAGATGTCGGGTCATCGCTTGCAATAGATAGTACTAACGGTCCGCCGCCTTATGGATCTGCTCTAGGTGATTTAAAAATTCCGGTAGGATATTGTTCAACTGATTTATCCGATAAAACCAGATCTATACTAACTAGGATATATGATCCTGATAACTTTCCAGCTAGCTATGCTCAAAATATTGGCACCAATGGTGCATATGTTCCGTTAAAGTTTGGTATTTTTCAGAATGAATATTTACATGTAGATGGTTTTCCAGGACAATGGGATTATTTTTCTAGTGGAAGATTTATTGCAAGTAGGGACGATGGGTCTGCTAGCGTTAAGCTAATAACTTCACAAATTAAGAATAGATCTCTTCCATCTGTAGGAGCTTCTAGTTTAAGAATAAGGGATATGGGCAGTGGTAATTATGTAGTATTAGGTATTTTTTCGCTATATAACCTTTTTGGAGTACAGCAGGAAGCCCCACTTGATGAGGTTTATGGTCGCCCGGATGTTAATTGCGATCCACCGCCTTGCGAGATTTTAGGGAACTGTCCACCAGTACCTGAAACCTGGCGTTGGAAGATGAACCCAAGCATTACCGGCTTTAATAATCAAGTTACATTCACGGGTCAGACCCCACCTAAGGCTACATATAACAATAATCTTGATGGTACTGTTACATCAATGGGCCAGATTTACGAAGATAAGCCTACTGGTGAAGGCAATGTAACTGGCGGTGCAAACACATTAGCACAACCAAATGTTTATGCCGGTAAAAATTATGTTGATGTAAATTCGAGCTTTACAAGGAATGGGGCGGAATTAATAGATGATTACTACGAAAGATGGCAAGCGCTTGACCAGCTAAACGGCACTACCAACAAACCAGAATTAACTCAGAGTGCAGATGATATACCGGGAAAATATTGTGCACAAATGTTTTTTCCTGATGGTGAACTGGGTAGGTCAAAAAATAATATAGATAATGTTGATCCAGAGTCTTCTGCTAGTACGCTGGTATCGCCCAACGAAAAAGTTCGCAGGTTTAGATATTTTTATAATTCGGGCTGGAAACACGCTTCTACAAAAACCGATACAAAAACTTACTGGGGCTTTAATTCTGGAAATCCAAGTCAATGGAGTGTTAACGGTAATGATTCTACGCATTGGTGGTCGTTCTATGGGCACTTGAATGGATTTGGCAATAGCAGTGGCGGTAATAATGCTTTTGCAACCCAAACACCACAGTATTGTGCATGGGTGGTAGATGTAACTCCAAAGCAAACTCAGAATTTTGAATACGAAAAAGGTCAAGGAGCAAATGTTAATTTTGGAGTGACGATTGACAAGGGTGGTGCCGATGATGTACCGGCGACCCAATTTTCTTGGGCATGGACCATAAAGGGCCTTGGAGCAGGTGGTTCAGACCTGACGGGTACTGTAGTAACAGATACTAATAGCGCACAGGACACTCCTGTTAGCTTAGATGCCGCTGCTCAAGATAGGCTTAATAACTCGGCACCCGGCACGAGATACCAGTTTATTGTTACTGCTAATGGAAAAACATCTGAAGGCTGGATAACTGTAGTAGAAGTTCCATTTGCTCGTTTCTACGGCAACGATGTTTACTCTACAAACGGTCAAATTAAATTCAACGACAGTAACAATGGAGGGGTCTATGATGGTAGCAAGGGTAGTGTTGCCCAATACGCAGTTTTTGCGGCCGGTGGAACAAACTTTTTAGACACCGCCGGCTATAGGAACGGTTTACAAGTACCAAATCCACCCAGTGGATTAAGCTCTAATAATTTTCCATTTAATACTAGCGTAAATGCATCAAAAACATACTCGGATGTAGTATCTAACATACCTGTTGATTGTGCTAGCTATGTTGGAGGAGCTTTGCCATCTACAGGCTGTTTTAGTGCAACACTTCCAAACATAAATGTGAGCGGTTCGTACAATACAAAAACTACGATAAAAGGTAACAATGTTGTAATTAACGGTAATATTACCAACTCATCATTCGATCCATCTCCAGCTACGGTTGCCAGGGTTTATCAGCATATTCTATACAACACAAGACCTTGGGAGATGGGAGGATATTCCAATGGTCTTTCTGAAGGAACATACCTGCTCAACTCTACTAATACCCCTTTTATCAATGATATTTCTTCTATTTCCGTTAGCTTGGGTTATAAAGTAACTGCTTATGATTCTGGTGGTAATTCAATAGTTTTTACGGCAAACGACGATAATTTATTAGACAATATAAGAGGGGCGGGTAACTGGAATGATGCCATAGCTCGGCTGGTTGTAGAAAAATTACCATCTGCTGACTATAATGTTAGCGCTACTGGAGTACTATTAATTGTTGCGGATAAAATTTACATAAATAAAGATGTACAAAGAGTTGATGCCATATTAATAGCAAAAGACAATATTTATACATGTTCTAACCCTGCCAACCCTAGTGGTCTATATGCCAATAGCTCTTTAGATGAAAATTGTAGAACAACACTAACTATTAATGGTTCGGTGTCAGCTCCGAGCATTGCCTTCCAGCGGGTTGGTGGCAGCAGGTATCTTAACCAGGGAGTTGGTGATACTGCAGATGGTGCATCTAACTGTAGTGCTTGGAAGGGTATTAAAAATTGTGGAGCCAGAGGTGTTATTGATCTTCCTAGTGGCAAAACAGCAGAAATTATCAATTTCCCAGCTTATCTTTATTGGGCGCAGCCATTTTTAATTAACCAAGCTGGTTCTGGCGGAACATACGATAAGCTTAACTTATCACCTCCAAGACAATAAAATAAGAAAAATGTTTACAACTGTTGTAAGCAATATGATACAATTACAAGCATGAGCGTCATAAGCGGCGTCAAGGACTTTTTTGGCCTCGATATTGGAACATCGGCAATCCGACTAGTACAGTTGAAGGGAAGTGGGCCCGTAAAAGCATTGTCAAAATACGCACTGGTACCAGTCGACCAAAAATTAGTTTTATCAGACGCAAAAGCCGATCAACAAAAACTTTCCCAAATAATAAAAGATTTGGTAGCTAAAAGCGGGGTAACGACCCGTAATGTTGCTGTTGGTTTACCAAGCAATAGAGTATTTACTACAGTTGTTGATATTGAAAGACTGTCAGGTTCTGAACTAGGCAAGACCATTCGTTATCAGGCAGATACTCTTATTCCAACACCACTAGACGAAAGCAAGGTGGATTGGGCCCTGCTAGGCGACAGCCCCGTAGACACAAACAAACTAGAGGTTTTACTTTCTAGCGTTCCTAATGAATACATAGAAACTAAGCTAGATTTACTTGAAGATATTGGCCTGAATGTTATAGCTTTTGAGCCAGATGCGCTAGCACTTGCCAGGGCGTTAATTGGCAACGGCCAAACTACACCTCAAATGGTAGTAGATATGGGAATTTTAGCTACAGACATAGTCATATCTGTGAATGGCGGCCCAAGACTAACTAGGTCTATTCCTACCGGAAGCGACGCGGTGTTAAAGGCAGCTTCTCAAAACCTAAATGTAGATGAAGCTCAGGCCGAACAATTTATCAATAAATTCGGGCTTAGCAAAGATAAGCTAGAGGGTCAAATTTACAAGGCAATTATAGGTGTTATTGATGTACTGGTTGGTGAAATAGAAAAATCCATTAAGTTTTATAGCACCCGCTACCCGAACGCTCCGCTAGAGCGAATAATAGTTACTGGCGGCGCAAGTACATTGCCGGAATTTCCTTTGTATTTAGCTAATAAGTTTGGTGTAAATATAGAAATTGGCAATGCCTGGCGAAATGTATCTTTCCCAGAAGTTAAGCAAAATGATTTAATGGCTGTTTCTAACCATTTTGGTGTAGCTGCTGGTCTAGCAGAAAGGGAAGGTTAAAGTATGTCTGGCATTCAGCTTAATTTAATACCAGATGTAAAAGCCCAATACCTTAAGGCTGAGCGCACACGAAAGACTGCCATAGTTGTTTCTGCAGTTGTTATTGCGGCAAGCGTGGCTTTGGTTTTGGTTATGCTAAGTTTAGTAGCTGGCCAAAAAGCACTATTAAGCTCTGCTGACAAAAATATTGACAAACTATCAGCTGATATTAAAAACACACAAGATATTGAAAAAATGTTAACTGTTCAATCTCAGCTTAATACTTTAGATAAGCTACATGCCGAAAAACCTGTTGTAAGCAGACTACCAGATTTTCTTGCTAAAATTGTTCCGTCTCAGGTTCAGATAAATAAAATTGATGTAGATTTAGAGCAAAATACAATGACAATTTCAGGCACCACGCCAAGTTATGAGTCTAACAATAAATTTGTAGATACTTTAAAGTTCACAAATTACCAGTTGGCGGGCTCAGAAGATAAGGTTCCCGCATTTAGCGATGTCGTCTTAACCAGTTTTGGTAAAGATGAAAAGGGCGCTAGTTTTACGGTCACTTTAGGTTATGACCCTGTTTTATTTTCATCTAGCTCAGAAGGCATCCAGCTGATTCCTAAGACGGGGGTAACTACTAGAGAGCAGGTTCCGGCAGCATTATTTAGCACACCTTCGGAGGCACCACAGTAATGGCAAAACTTAATTCAGATAACTTCAAACTATCATCTAAAAGACTTCAAATAGACAAGTCTAATACAAAGGTTCTTATATATATAAGTTTAGCGGTTGTTGCGTTAGTGTTCGCCCTAGTTGCAAGTCTATCGTTATGGAAACAAATTCAGTATCAAAATAAGGTACTCAGCCTACGAAACAAAGCAGTTGATCAGCTTGAAAAGAACAAAAAAGCAACTGCGCAGCTTCAGGCGCAATACGTTGCATTTGACACCGCAACAGAATCAATAATTGGCAATAGTGACGCAAATTCAAAAGTAGTTTTAAATGCACTCCCTAGTAAATATGATTTTCCTGCACTTATTACAAGTTTAGATAACTTGGCCCAAAAAACTCCAGGCATTTCGCTAGATGCCCTAGGTGGTACAGATGAACAATTAACTGCACAGCAGAGTAGCACTGAGCCACAGCCAGTTGAAATACCGTTAACCTTAAGTGGTCAGGGTTCATATGATTCTGTCAAGCAGTTTATTAAAAATATTGAGCGCGCTACAAGACCAATTAAAGTAAAAACCATTAGCATATCTGGCGGCGAGGGTAGTATGAAAGCGGATGTTGTTGCAGTAACCCAATATCAGCCACTAAAGTTACTAGAAATAAAGAAAGAAAAAGTTACTTCAGGAACTGCTAACACTACCGCAAAAACCACTAATACACAAAAGGCGGCTCAATAATGAAAAAGAATGACATTTTAATAATTGCAGTTGTTGCTATTGTAGCTGGCGTATTTAGCTTTATATTGGCCAATTTCCTATTTGGTGGAGATAAAAAGTTCAATTTAGACGCTCCAACAGTTCAGCCTATTACGGCAGAATTCAAAACCCCAGATAGCAAGTATTTCAACAAAGATTCATTAGACATTACTAAAGACATTACCGTAGAAGATAATTCCAATAACCAACCATTTAGTAACTAATTTAAGTAAGGAAGGTCTACTATGAGTGTTTTAATGGCAAACACCCAAAAATTAGTAGAAAGCTTGCTTGTTAAAAATGGTCTGCTTTCAGATGCAGACC
>JACCDT010134550.1_pt1 | contig 14394 bp, 33 predicted proteins | sample 7446291 | NCBI WGS metagenome assembly JACCDT01 (sample SAMN15323446, study PRJNA562643) | freshwater metagenome | isolation source: river surface water | place: USA:Blue River Watershed | collected 2017-08-17
ACATTTGCCGCAATCGGCACGTCAACTTGGTGAATGGTTGATGGATCGGAATTAATCCACCAGAATTCACCGATGCGGCCTTGGTTGCTGTCGATGCTGATCATTCGGGCAGGGCCTCCAGTGCGCGTCGGATGACTGCCATGGCCGTCTGATCATCCGTGCCAGCCTCGACGGCAGCCCAGGCCTGCAATGCTCGCTCCTTTAAGCTCGGCGGCTTGGGGCGGCGGGTCGCGCGAAGGTCGTCAACCACGTCAAACCCCTGCTGTCGCAGCAGATGGCAACACGCCTCCAGCTCCTGATCAGCACCCCAGCGGGCTGCTTGGCTGGCGATTTCCTGAAGGCGTCGATCCGTCATGGTCACCATCGTGAGCTTTTCCAGCGCAGATGCGTATTCCGGTGCGGTGCGCCACTGTTCCACCAGCTCAGGCGGCGGAGTGATCGGGTGTTCTTGAGTCATTGTTGAACCTCGTAGTGTGTAGAACTGCTACAGCTAAATCACAGATTATCTTGCGCCCAAGCCAATAATTCAGATCGAATCCAAAGGCCGTGCGGCCATCCTTTTTCGTCTTGAGTTAAGTGCGGCGCGTATTCAGGAAGTTCGGTGTCGCGGATGGTTTCAAGCCAGCCGCCACGGTGGTGAAGCGCCAAGCGAACGGCGCCAACAGTGCGGAATTTCATGCGTGTGCGTGGTGTGGGGTCGCCCCCATATAAAGAGTATACCCTATTGCCTGCCACAGGTCAATACAGCCTGATACCCGTGCCACGGCCAGCCCCAGCCTGCAGCGGGTTGAACTCACGCCAGACCACATAGCCCAGAGCATCAACCATGTGATCATGGCCAGCTTCTTTATCCGGCTCGCCTTTCTCCGTCCAGCTCTGCAGCTCAAGACACTCGATCAACCTCGGGCAGCCCTGGCTTACGGTCAGCCTGACTTCGCCCTTGCCGTTTTCCAGCAAAGCCTGAACAGCAGCCACCCGATCACGCACGGCAGGGTTAGACCGCCCAGATTGATTACTGAAGCCGTACTGCTCAAGAATTTGAATATCTGTGCGGGATGCGTTGGTGGAACGGTTACCACCTGAGGCATCGGGATAAACGTAAATGCGGTTTTGTGGGTAGCGACGTTTAATTTCTTGCGCCAGAGCGTCAGTGTCATGTTCGCCGGTTATTTCATCAACAATCGATAGCTTGTTGCCGCTGCGCACACCAATTACGGCCGACATATTGCCCACGTTGAAATCAACCCCAACACGTAATGGTTCGTCACTGAAATCAGCAACGGACGCAACAACGTGTTTACTGCGATCAAACCTGTCGTAAACCTGACCCGTATTTAGGTTGACCCACTGGCCTTCTAGATACGACTTAATCAACTGCGGCGGGTAATTCGCCATCAAGCTGTCAACGAACCCATCCGGCAGGAACGGGTTATCCATAGTGCGAGCGCGGATCAGCGCAGTGTCATCACCAGCGTTGCGGTCAAAGGTATCGAACGCCCAGCCGTAGCCCTCAGGCGTTGTGGCGGCATAGAACTGCTGGACGTTGCCAGCACGAAGACGGGCGAGAGCCATGCGTGTGGCCTGCTCTGTGACGCGCTTATTGGCAGTGTCCGCCTCATCAAAACCGATTGCGCAGAGGTTCTGGCCACGGATGCGGTTCCACGTTTCCATCGTGCGCAGCAGGATCGTGTGACTGCCCTCAGCAAAGTGCAGCGTGTACTCCGGCAATGGGCTGACCCGGAAGTCAAAAGGTATTTCCCACTCTTCTAATAGGTCGTCCATGGTGCGCTGCAGAATGTCCCGCAGCATCGGGGCGACCGGCTCGAACAGGGCGCTGACGTGGCCGATATTGAGGGCCGCCATATGAACAGCCTTGGCAACGAGCCCATGGGTTTTCCCCGCACCAAACCCGCACACCAAGGCGAGCTTGCGGTGATGGGTGTCATCACAGAAGGCAAGCTGATGCGGCAGAAGCGTTTGCCGAATGCGCTCTAGGGCCTCAGCGCTTGTTGGGCCAGCTTGCTGTGACGATGGCGGATCGAGCAGGAAGCCGCCGGGAGCGTTGGCGAGGAGGCTCAAATTTCAAGGCCGATCAGTTTGGCCTGCAGTTGAACGGCATTGATCGCGACCTGTGTTTGCCCGCGCTTGTAAGCGGACTGTTCATAGGTACGAAGACGACCGAGTGCCTCAGCGATCCATGAGGGACGGGTCATAGCTGCATCTTCTTCTAGGCGAATGCGAGCACGTTGAATGTATTCATCAGCCTGCCGCGCTGAGCATTTCCACTGATTCGCTGCGAATTGAACAATTTGGCCACGTGATTGTCCTTCGGTCAAAAGACCGTAAATAGTGTCAACGCGGAAGTTGACTTCGGCAGCAGTTGAGCGTGCCAAGTTTGCGGAAAAACTAATAAGAAAAGGATAAACCCAAAACGAGCAAAAGGCGACGGGTGAGACGCGGATGAGACGGACGAGCTGTGGAAAACGCAAATCTGAAGACTTTCAGGATGGTTGCAAATGGCACTTGCCAGCCAGAAAAAGGTGGCTAAGGTTTTTGCCGTGCTTTGCCGCACATTTCCGCAAATTTCCGTTTTCTTCCGCAGATTTCCGCAAAATGCCGCTACGTGCCGACCTGCGAATTCCCGATGAATTGGGCGCTGTTGTAATGCGTCACAAGCCCAAATACCTTTCCCTGTCAGCGTTCTGCCTCCATCTGATCGCCCTAGGGGTTGACGATGATGTTACGCTGGCGAAGCGACCGAACGGGAGCGAAGCCTCTTATTCTTCTTCTAGTAATAAAGAAGAACTTATAGTATTAAATACTATAGAACGGTCAGAAAAAATTAACGAAATTCCGCAGACTGCGGCAAAGTCCGGCAAATTGCGGAAGAAACCGAATTACAGCGACGAGTTCTTGGAGTTCTGGAAGCTGTACCAGTCAGCCCCCGAACGCGTCTCATCTCAAACGAAACCGAAGGCGTTTGACGAGTGGAAGGCCATCGTTGCGCTTGAAGGCCCTGAGACCCTCCTAGAAGCCGCCAGAAGGGCGATTGAGGAGCAGAAGCGCAAGAAGGCCGCTGACGAGTTCGTGGGGAGCCTTCCTGACCTGTTTCGCTGGCTTCGGGATGGCAAGTACGAGGTGTATCTCGAAGAGCACAAGGCACAGCGGAGTGGGCGGTACTGGGACGAGGAGAACCGCTGCTGGCGGGAAGACTGACGCGCCCTTGTTAATCCAATCTGAGTCTCAAGATGAAACTATTCGCGCCTGAAAGCAAGGGCATGTACGTGTGGCAGGTGGCGGACCCCAAGACCCGCGCCGTGTCGTACTTCACCACCAGCAGCCGCCAGCCACCCAATGACGCTTGCTACGGGCATCCCATGGGCAAGTACGACGATCAGGGCATGTACAGCACCTTCTGCCCGAACGTGGGCGCTGATGACCCCAAGAGCCCGCTAGCCGCTCGGTACGTCGTTCATCCGATGGCCGCGGCCGAACGTGATCGCTCAGAAACAGAACGGCTTTGGAAGCAGATCTAATGAAAAAAGCTTTTGATCTAGCCGAAGTAATCACACTTCTGCGCCGCGGCATTGCTGCAAATCACTGGACCCTTCAAGACCTCGATATCCCATCACGGGGCTGGGTCATCACAATGGAAGACGCCAAGCGAATTCCCGGATTCACACCACCCACATACCGCAATCCCCTCAGAGATGAGCCCACGCCAACAGAACGAGTTGAAATCGTCAGCCCCCGAGACTTCGCGGTGGTTGAAGCCCCTGCCGATCCTGTTCAACGAGGAAGCGCACCGGTATTGCTGGGAGCCGACGGGGCAGTGGTTGAATCACTCAGTGACGCAGGTTTGCAAGGGCACGAAGGATCCGTGGGCGATGAGGCGGATCATGGAGACCAAGCACATTTGGGAGCCGCGTGGGAAGGCGGTACACAAGGCGTTGGAGGATTTTCTGACGACTGGTGACGCTGGTCAGTGGCCTACTGAATACGCCGAATGGATTGAGCCGCTGCTTGAACATTCCGTTTGGAACACCTATGAGGCCATTGCGTGCGAATACAGGCTTGCTGATGTAGAGCGCCAGATTGCGGGGAGCTTCGACTGTCTGCTGCGCCGCAAGGATGACCATACGCAGCTTGTGTTGGTTGACCTGAAAACGCAGGGGAAGGCGGATGCGACGCCCTATGACGTGAGCACGCAACTGGGCGGGTATCTAGGGATGCTTAGCCTGCACTGGCCCAAGCTTTACGTGCAGAAAGCCGGTGTGTTGTGGTCTCGCCCCGGAGGAACAACGCTGCAGAAAGTTGACGTTGACGAGGCTGTTATTGAGTGGCAGGGCGCTAGGGATGCGTTTTTGATGCTGAACGCACCAGAGTTTTGATGACTGATCCTGTGTGGCCAGTGATGGCGCTGATCGGGGTTGGACTGCTTGGCGTGATGGTGCTCGTGGCTTGGGTCGCTGTGCAGGATTGACGGGCGCATACTTTAGGGGTATACTCCTTTTGCAGAGATGCCACCACCCCATGCCAAAGAAAAAGCCGACTTGGAAGCCGGCCGCTGAATTCAAGGTGACCAAGCTCAAACCGAACGGGCCAAAGGAAGGTCAGTCCGTTGAAGCGTGGGTCTACGGGAAATCCAAGGGATACAACGACTTGCTTGACAACCCCAATACCAAATTCTCAGATCTGCCATGACCAATCCCGACTCTCTTCTCGGCGTCATCGCCAGCACCAAGATCGAAATCGCTCGCCATCAGGAAATCCTCGATCGCCTCATGGAGGATCTAGCCCTGATGTACACCGCAGGTGACCTAGACGATCTCAAAGACGACGATGGCAACCTCGCTGCTCATGGGATCAAAGTATCCCGCTGCACCCGTACAAGTTGGCAGTACAGCAATGCCGTCAAAGAGCTGCAGCAGTTAGAGCAGTTTGAAGGCGTCGCCACAAAGCGCGAAACAGAATACTGGAGAGTGACGCTGCCAAAGGCAGAGTTCTGATGGCTGGCTCTCCCATAGACGACCGCATTGAGGCCATCTTGGCTAAGTACGACCTATGGGATCCACAGCAATATACCGATGCCGTAGCGGAGCTTGTGAGTTACCTGCTGACCGTTGACCCCAAAGAAGAGGCACGCAGCCTGTACTACAAGTCCGCACGCGAAAAGATCCACCTAGAAAACTGCCTGATTCGATCCTATGGCCAACCTTCATAACTTGACGTGGCAAACGCGGTTTTTGTTCTGGCTGCTATCCAAGCGCCCTGACGTTGCTGGTATTACGTTGAGCACGCCAGTTGATCACCTAGCGCGTTGCCTGAGCCATACGAAATGAAGTTTGCCGTTCAAGGCATTGAACCCGCCCCGCAAGGCAGCAAACGACACGTTGGCAACGGGCGAATGGTTGAAGCATCAGCAAAGGTCAAACCATGGCGTTTTGCTGTTAGCCAAGCAGCATTGGCCACTGGTGAACCGATGACCGATGGTCAGGTATCAGTGATGATCACGTTCATGTTCAACCGTCCCAAAGCGCATTACAACACCAAGGGCGAACTGAAAACAAAGGCACCGTTCTACAAAAGCACCAAGCCAGATTTGGACAAGCTTTGTAGGTCAACACTTGACGGCATTACAGGCGTCTTGATCAAAGACGATTCGCAGGTTGTAAATCTGATCTGCAATAAGGTCTATGCCAATGAAGGCGAGTTACCCGGCGCACTTATTACCATCAACCCACTGTGAAAGGATCAAAGAATCGACGGGAATGCGTCGTTTGCCAGTCAGTCTTTGTTATCCCTGTCCTAAAAGGCAATCACAAAAGCCAACGGCTGACCTGCAGTGCACTTTGCCATCGCCGCTATGTCAGCAGAAATGCAAGGCGTTGGGTCAAAGGTGAGCTTGACATTATCGAACAGCTCAGCACCTCAATGCCGCCGAAGCGGTTGTACATGACATATTGCCGAATGGCGGCTGAGCGTGGATTCCCCAAGCGATCAGAGGCTGCGTTTCGTTGCAAGTTGCGGTTGCTCGGTATTCCTTTGATGCCGGAACTTGACTGGTACAAGCTGAATCAGTTGGCCGAGATGTTTGATACGACTAGGCATCTCGTTTACAAGTTGGTGAAAAAGGGTTTGAGGGCTGAACGCGAATCAGACCATCCAAATCAGCCTTGGTTTGTAAGCCGTGCAGAGCTGAGGCGTTTTGCCCGCAAGCGCCCGGAGCTGTTCAGGCACTTTAATCCAGATGGCCTGTTTGTTGCGCTTGAGGATCGCAAGCTTGTTGAGCTGATTATGGCGAAACCCAAGGTGCACCTACCCAATCGCTACAACCCCACAACGGTCAGGTGTGTGGAGACTGGAAATATCTACAAGAGCTACAGGGCGGCGGCCAGGGAGGTTTTTGTTGATCCGTCGGCCATTTACGCATCGGCTAAGCACGGCCACAGGGCGGGCGGTTACCACTGGGTTGTCGTATCTCAAATTTAAGGGTATACTCCACATGGGTCCGAAGCCCCGTCCTCGCCGATCACCACACAACACCGCACACCTATGACCGATTACCCCAATCTCGGGGATGTGATCACTCAGGCTGATGTATCAACAAAGGGCACAGGCTCCTACGCCGCCGATTACATCAACTGGTGCCGCGTTTCCCATCTTCTCCATGACCATGCGCCCGGTTGGCAATTTGCTATCAAGGCTCACGAAGAAACCGGCCATGCATGGAAAGCCCCCGACGGAACCGCTTATGTGGTCGGGTTTTTTGAGCACGCCAACGGACACGAAACCCCGTGTTTCCCTCAGGCGGTTATGGACAACCGTAACAACGCGATTGCGTTTGAAAAGGTCACAGCGCGTGATCTCACCGATGCGCACCGCCGTTGTCTTTGTACCGCTGCTGCTGCTCAGTTTGGTTTGGGTTGGCAGCTCTGGGCGCGAGAGCCAGTAGAAAACCCCCACCGTGACACCAAGCCTGCACTGCAGCAGGATGAACCCAAGGCCGAACCGTCCCAAGTGCGGGACACTCAACCCAAGGCTGAACCCAAAGCCAAAGCCAAGCCCGAATCAAAAATTACCTTCCTGACCGACGATCAGGTCGAAGAAATCAAGGGCTGGGTCAAGGCATACGACAAGCGTGATGACCTGATCGCTGCCTTCAAGAAGCAGTTCAAGATCATGGCTCCGCGTATTGCCGACCGCATTCAATTCCCCGAACACAAGGAATTCATCGAAAAGTACATCGCTGAAAATCCCGCATGACAGGGCGACGGCCCAAAACTCAAGAGGAACTCAACCGCAAGAAAAACCGCTTTTGTGTAGCGGCCAAGCTTCCGGCTGATCTCCATCGTCAACTAAGGGCTTACTGCGCCAAATCGGGGCAGAACATCAATCAAGCCCTCCGCCACATCATCACTAATTTTTTTGCCACCCATGGCTGACATTGCATTTACGGCCAAGTTCCGCATTCAAGAGAACCGCAATCGCAAAAGCGATAAGTCACCAGAAGAACAAATCATTGTTGATTTCACCTCCGAACAGGCCATGGCCGCGGCCAACTATCTGATGACGATGGCTGAACAGGCTGAGGCCAAAAATCAAAAGATCCGCGTTTACACCGGCAAAGATCAATTCACAGAGCACACAGGTTTTTCATTGTGGGGCGGTAAGTGGGGCAACAAGGGCTCCTTTACACCGCTCAAGCCCGAATCCCCTGAATCCTCTTTCTGATGCAACCCATGATCATCCTCACCGATTCTCAAGTTGTTGAGTTGAACAACCGCATTGGCCAGATCCAACGGTTGCTTGAAAGCGCTCAGGTCATCAAGGCCGGCGGTGCTGCTCAACCCAAGTCGATTACCGAAGCCGATGAAAAGCCTTCTGTTATTGCCCAGCGCCGTAAAGGCAAGCGCAAGCGCGGCGCACTGAACGAACAGAAGGTTGCTGAGATCAAAAGCCGTCTTGCTGCTGGTGGCGAGTCAGCGCAAAAGATCGCCAATGACTACGGGGTGCATGTCACCACTGTGAACCTGATCAAATACGGCAAGACGTGGAAGAACGTTCAGGCATCTGCTTGATCTTTCATTAACTGCAGCTCAAGGGCCGCTATTCGGTTTGTGGCCTGCTGTAAAAGCGTTTGCTGCATGTTCCAAGCTCTATAAAGCTGAGCAGCGATGGGGCCGGCGTTGGGGGTGTTCTCCAAGCGTCTGGCCTCTTTTTCAATGTTGAAGGCGGTGGTTGGATCGGGTTTAAGAGTCATCCAATCCCATGCTTCGTGATCCATGGCAAAGGCGGTAGCACATTCACGCTAGATGCCGTGTCCATGTCACGAATTGCGACAGGTCATTTTCAGGGGTTTACTCCGCTCAGATAGCCGCTACTATTCACCCAACCGAGGCGACTCGGCCAACCGAAAACCCACACCACAACATGAAAAACGCCATCTACGGCAGCCTGCAATTCGTGATTCCCGCAGCGGTCTTTGCCTTCATCATTCACGATGGCTTCACTCTTAAAACTGCCGAACACAGCGGCACTCAAAACGCCATCTACACCATCAACAAATGAGCCTCGTTGTTCTTACTGCCCAGTGCTCCGGCATGGTGGCGCCCGTTATTCCGCTCAGCCAAAAGACCTACAAAATGTCGCCAAATTCACGTGGCGTAAGAGCTGAACGTGATCTATGGCGCTTCCATCCCGGTATGCCTTGTTATGTCCGAGGCTGGCCGCAAGTTGAAGCAACAATTATCGCCAAGGTAGAAGGTTGCTCATGGCCCACCTACATCGTTCAAAGCTTTGCCACTGGCGGTAGCTATCAGGTTTCACAGCTTTATCTATCCAAACGACCCATTGAACAGCGATGAAAACTCAACTCCAGCCTCAGCCGCGCCGTTTCTACTTCACCATTCCTTCAATCAACATCTACGACTGGGTTGTGGCCTGCGGCTTTACCGAAGCAAAACAACTTGCTCACGCAACATGGGGCACGCACTACCGCGAGCTGCAGTGGCTAACTCCTGATCGCCATAGTGAGGTAAAACTTCCGCGCCTTTGATGGCCCGCTCAATTGCATCCACAACCCTCACGCCTGCTGATGTGATCTACGTCCTTCAATCCAGTGAAGACAATTCGACGCTGGCTGAAAGATTCAACGTCACACGGCAGGCCATTTCATCCATTCGCAATAACAGGACTTGGAAGGACATCGCACCTGAAATCCCTCGTATTCCTGTTCGCCTTAAAAACACCGTTCCAAAAGCTCGCCTTGTCGCCGCTAAACACTGCCACAATTGCATTGAGTATCAAGGCGGCGAATGCTCCTACGGCTTCCCAGAGGCCATAGATGAACCCGAATTCGCAGCAGCCTGCTCCCTCTACAACCGAAATTCAAACCATCCTTCGCCAATGCCTTGAGGAATACTGGGCGCCACGATTCAATGAACACACCATTGACGATTGTGCCCGCATGTACGCTGCACTACAACCATTTATCCGCTATCAACAGGCAAATTGCCCGATAGCAAATGACCCCAATAAAGGCTGAAGCCGGACGGTATGACAGCCCACGTCATTACTGCTACGGAGCTGATTGGGTCGGTTATGGTCTGCACTCAGCCTTTGAACCGTGGTGCTGGGATGGCACAGCCGTATGGCGTGGCCCGCTCTGCGACACAAGATCAGAAGCACTCGCTCTTGCCAAAAACCATGCTGAATCGTGTTCAACTTGACCAGCGCCGTGCCGACTTCATGGAGATCCTCTACGACCACTACAAAGCCGATCACCTCTACACCGGCATCTGGGAACGCTTTGCCTATGACGTTGCCGCCAATGTTCGTGACTTGGACTACAGCCTTTTGCGCGCTGATTTCATCCGTGCTCTTGGTATTGCTGACAGTGAGCTGGCTGGCCGGTACGCTGATACTGCTATCACCGTTTTGACACGTCACCTGCTGCCGCAACCATAAATATGGCCGTCAAAGTCCCATTCCTCAATCGCTTTGAAAATTGGTGCTTTAACGTCCTTGCCCGCAGCAAGCGTGTTGGCACGATTCAAGTCAGGCTGCGTCACACACCAGTGACCTACATCGTCCGTGATCTAAATGATCCGTGCGTTGAAGGCCAAGAACCTGACGAGATGGCGCCAGATCACTTCAACCTCGAGCGGCTATTTCATCTGCCTGCTTACGGCGAAGACGAATGACATGATCAATCTCTTCAACGGCAGGGTTGTTCTAGAACGGCGAACGCTCGTTGAAAATTGGCGTGCAAAAGTAAAACTACCCAAACAGGGCGGTGCTTTTGTTGTTATTGACCTTCAAACAACAGATCTAAAGACCGCCTTTGTTCGGGCTCACAATATATACCAAAGCCTTAAGAAAGGCCAAGAATACAAAGACTTAGATCCGCCTCATTCATCGCACCTTACCTGCTGGGATTGCTGCCATTGGTCTGTATTGCGGGTCAACAATGGCGGAAACGGTTGCGAATTTGAATTCCCCGAAGCAAAGCAGACCGCCTACGGTAAGTTCGCCGCTCAATGCCACCTCTACGACGATGGAACCGATAGTTCTGAGCAAGACCGAATTTGATGATGGAAGCTACATCGAAACGCTAGAACCTGCAGATGGCGGTGAAATGTACTACCGCACTTGCTACAAAGGAATGTGCAGGTATTCAAGTGATCTTTGGCAAGCTCAGGTTTATCAACATCAAATGACCGCAACTTAAACGTCTGCGGCATTAGCCGCTTTTTTATTCTTGATTGATCCAATCCATAATCCTTGCTTCGCCAATCTCAGACCAGAACGGCAGGCTTCTATACCAAACCCGCCAATCCTTATGCCCTTTTGACATATTGCAGCCAAAACAACACGCCACAAGATTATTCATTTCACTATTGCCACCCTTAGCCTTTGGCACCACATGATCCAATGTTGGCGAACGCCCTAAAGGCTCAAAACAATACGCGCAGTGATAATTAAAGTGCAGCAACACCTGATCCCTAAACCGTTTCTTTGCATCACGCTTGCGTACCAGTTCGGTGCCATCAATGTGCTCGACCACGCGGTAGCCACTGATTTTCTAAACGGTAGCCATGACCACCGATATGAACTACTACATCAAATTGCCGGACAAAACACGAGTAGGCCCGTTTCGCACTGTTGGCGCTGTTCAGCTATGGGCATACCAACGTGGCTATCAAGAATTTTCAATTCATTTCTTGCAGAGCCCTGATCTGCCAAACGAATTAAGACATGAACAAGGCCCAGATCATTAGGCAATAAAAAACCGCCTAGCTGTGGCACCAAGCGGTTTGTCCCATCTTTCCCCTCCAAATTTAGGGGGTCACAACCACCGAACCCTTAAAAGTTTCCCAAGATGGCATTACGGTTGTATGACCGTTGTAATGACCAAGTTCGGCGTAAGACCGCTCAGGGTTATCGGACAGCGGCATAAAGACCATCTGGCCAATCAGGAGTCCGGGCCATAAAGCAACTTTATGCTTCTGCCGGACGTTTTTCAGTTCAAGCGTCAGCCTGCTGCCGTGCCATCCCGGATCACAAAATCCTGCCAGCATGTGCTGAATACCAGAACGGGCGCGGCTTGATTTCAGTACGAACTGCGCTGCAATCGCTGGATCATCAGGCAGGTTAAAGATCTCTTGCGTCTCGGCAAGGATAAATTCACCCGGATGCAGCCAATACGGATCTTCTTTGCTGTGGCCGCTAATGCTGTGTCGAATCAGCTCAGGCGTTTCTGCCACCTCAAGCATGATGTTGTCACCCAAGGCCACGTCATAACTGGCGGGGTTCAGACGCTCAGGATCAAACGGATGGATCAACGCATGGCTTTGGCACAGTGCGCGAATCTCCGAATCAGGCAGCAGCATTAGGTTTGGCGGTATTATTGGGGTGCTCCGGCGGGTTGCTGCCCCCAGAGCGTGACCAACTCACCCTACTGAGCTGATGACAGCCATCGTACGCGCCGCAGGGCCTTGGGAGTATTTTTGTCGGAAAGTGCAAATTGGCCATCCAAGTGACTGCTGGGAGTGGAGAGCCAGTTGCGGCACGCCGGGATATGGAAACTGGGGTTTTGGCAAAATGCAGGCGGCGCATAGGGCCGCGTACAAGTTATTCAAGGGAGAGCCCCAAGGCCTAGTCTTACATAGGTGCGGTAATCGAAAGTGCTGCAATCCAGATCATCTTTATGACGGCACTTACACGGATAATCGTAGGGATTCAGAAGCCCACGGAACAGCTCCAATGGGCAGCCGTCATGGCCAAGCAAAATTAACTGAAAATCAAGTATTAGAAATTCGACTGGATAAAAGAAAACGCAAAGAAATTGCCGCTGCATACGACATATCGCCCACATCGGTTACTCATATAAAAAGGGGCACAACTTGGAATTGGCTTTAATAATCCCATCTAGTCCTAGGACGCCCTGGCCTGATACCGACATGAATAAAACCTTTAGGCGCGCCATAGCCCAGCGAGTAAGGCCAGTGAGCATCAGCCCATTTCTGCAGCTCATACGTGTTCACACCGTCAAGATAAAAATCAATAGCACCAGTATCAGGCGCATCATATAAATGCTCAGATCTTGCCGATCCGCCCACCGCTGCATTGATCTTTGGCGGCCTGTTTGCACTGGTGATGATCACAGGCTTATTGCCAAACGCTGTACGAGCACGCTCGGCAAACTGGCAAAGCATCAACGCTGTGTCGCACTGATGTTGCTTGCTAAAGCGTCGTGCTTCCTCGTTTAAGGTCAACTCGCCGTATTTAATGTTTTGCGTTACCTGAAAACTGAACGGCTTGTCGGGCGTAAACCGCACATCGTTTGTGAGCGGCTTTGTTCCCTTCAGGAATAGATCAAGCTCGTCACGCCGGCGACGCACCAAGCCTTCTAACACCTTGCCGCCACCTTTATTCCACCGTGGCAGCTCCTCCATCGCCACCTTTTGTGGATTCTCACCGTTGTTGAGTCTTTTACGCAAGGTGCTATCCATCAGTGCACCAGTGCCAACATTGAAGGCAAAGCTGATCAAGGCGCAGCGCTGATTTTGCGTCAACGGCACACGGATCTGCGAATCAACCGCACGTGCAAAACGCTCTACATCAGACAGCAACAATGCCTCAGCGTCAGCCTCTGTGATCTTCATACCTTCCTTCACCGTTGGGCCGGTATGGCCATACCCAACAGTCGGCACACCAGCGGGACAGATATACCCTTCAAGGCGCAAGCCTTCCCATTTCTTGATCAGATCAAGCGCAGGCTGCAGATTGCTTTCCTCTTGTTTACCGGCTTGGCTCCAAGTTTTGAACCATTCCTGATCACGGCCAAGGATATGCGGATTGGCCTTATTGATCGCCTCCTCTAATTCGCTCACCGCTGCCATTTGATGCGGCAGGCCAGACTTATAAAACCTAAACAGGTCAATTAGGCGGATCTTGTTTTGCGTCATTGCTCCAAGGGGCGTGAATGCTCATGGCGCCACCAAGTAAGCGGCTGTCACCAGTCTGCACGGTATCGTCAATTTCGTGATGCACTACAACAGGCTTCGGCTCTTCAGGTTGGGCCTGATGCCATCGTTCCTCTTCACGGTCTAAGCGCGGCCCAAGCGTTTTTTCAAACTTGTAGTCTTGCGCCCAGCGGCGTAAATGATGCCGCCAGTCCTTATCGCCAAACCGCGCTAGCCATACCGTATCAGCGTTCAGCGCTTTGGGAACAGCACTTTCAAAGCCTTGACCAGAAGTTGAATCCAGCCGTTTTCTTTGATCGGCAAAAGGCTGATAATCTCAGAACTTGCAGCGATGATGATCGCAATAACAGCAGCAGTGGTGGGATCCATAACAGACCAGCAGATACGCTCAGTGTACGGCTGTCATTTCTGCCTGCCAACCATCATCTCAATTTGCCTAACCCTGCCTTCAAGATCCGCCAATCTTTCTTTTGAATCGTTCTTCAGTTCTTGAATATCAGCGGCAACGGTGCTGACCGATTGATCCAGCTTGGCTACCTGCATAAAAAGACCGCCCAACCCGATGACAGCAGCGGTCAAAAGAGCTGGTACGGCTTGATTAAACGGATTAGGTGGCTCAGGCGCTGCCGCGTGCACCTCTTCGTGGCTTTCCATTACGAGGCATAGCTTCAACCCTTAGGTCTAGATTAGCGACCCTGCCCGCGTGTCTTTTTTCTACCGTGATTCGGCAAGCTGTGCTGTCCTTGGCCTTGGCGTGTTTTCTTCGGGCGGCCAGAATTGTGCTCGACACGCCCAAGAGCAGTTTTACTTTTTACGGCCACTAATCGTCATCTCGTGGATTGATTGCCATCAAACAGTAAGCGAGAAAAACGCCGGCACACCACGCACCGGCAAAACCAAGAGC
>JACCDT011305075.1_pt1 | contig 14391 bp, 1 predicted proteins | sample 7446291 | NCBI WGS metagenome assembly JACCDT01 (sample SAMN15323446, study PRJNA562643) | freshwater metagenome | isolation source: river surface water | place: USA:Blue River Watershed | collected 2017-08-17
AGGAGAGCTCTTTTTGTAGAGAGAAATCCTTGTATCATACGTTCAAAACACAATGCTCGGGCATGATACTAGTATAGCTCAAAAACCATTGAAAAATATGGAGATTGTGAGTGGTGGGTGGGGATAATCAAGAGAACAACCGAAGAGGCAAAAAAATTGATCATAAAACACACTATTGCTACTCAATACATTTTTTAAAAGGCAAGCCAACGACCACAAAAACCTTTTCAAAATAGCCTGATTTTACATAGTCCAATACATTATTTTTTATATTTATAACTATTTAAAATGTAAACGGATCCTTTCAAGCTTTTGAAAGTATGCTATATGAAAGAATAACTATTTTAGTGATTTGTAAATAGTTAGAGCTTCTTTTGAAGACAATACTCTGTTATAAACACGAAAATCATCCAACACATAATTAGACGGCAAGCCACCGTTTGGTCCATCACTGCCCAGTTCACTCAAATTGCTAAAATTACCAATATTTGCCCCAGTAAAAAGACCTGTCTGGCGTACACCATTAACATACAACGTCCAGTTAGCTGCGTTCGTCTTCCCTGCTCCATTATAGGTTACTGTATAATGATTCCACTTGTTAACCGTAGTGTCGATATAGTAACGAGAATCATCTTGTCGAATAGAGGTACCTGTTCCACGAAAGCCAAAATAAAAAGTAGAAGGTAGCGAGCTGTTCAAACTATCTCCAACAGCAAAACTAAACTCGGATGTTGGTCCTTTTAATCTTACGGTCATGTAACGCGAAGTAGAAGAGGCGTTCTTCGCCCAAAACGAAAGACTAAACCCTGTATCCTGAGCCAAGTCTGCGCTCCCTAAATCTAATCGATCATCTTGACCGTCAAAATAAAGTGCCTGGCCGACTTTCCCAATACGAGCTGAGGATGTTGCCGACATTCCGCCTGTCATTGTCCCTGTGTTACTCCCAGCTCTGTCTGTTGCTGTTGTGCCGCTCATATACTTGCCATCAAAAGTATGATAGGCAACGAGACCAGAAGATACAGGGAGGTTGCTCAAACTAACTGTTCCATATGACCCTGTGGTCTGGCCTGACTTGTAAAGGGTCTGAATTTCGGAACGACTGATGGCTCTGCTGTACATATAAATATCATCGAAAGATCCGTTAAAATAACGAGAGTTGGAAGAGCTCCATCTCCCGAGCAATACTGAATCACCATTTGTACCTATTGTAGAAAAAGCACCAGTGCAAGAACCAGACTGAACACCGTTAATGTACCCTGTAACAGTAGTCCCAGACTTTACTACTGCCACATGCTGCCAAACACCAAGTGTGAGTGTTCCAATTTTATTACCAGGCAATGTGTCACATGTATAAGAACCATTCCCCCAGGCCAATATCATATCTCCTGACTGCTCTTGCAGCGCAAAACCAGCATTACCAGATGAGTGTTTATTAAGTAAAACCGTGAGACTACCAGGAAAAGCTGCTGGCTTGACCCAAAAACTTGCACTCATGTCTCCAGTAAAGTTTAGCGCCGCGGGATTTCCAAAATTAACATACTGTGAACCATTAAGATAAAGTGCTTGTCCAACTTTTCCTACTATTTTGGTTGGTGACCCAGAAAAAGTACCAGTGATAGCATTCCCACTCCTGTCAGCTACTGTGGTTGCAGTGCTATCTTTCCCATCTAGTGTCCACCAACCGACAAGACTTCCGCTTGAAGCTGGTAATTTGTTTACACTAGCAGCTTGTGATTTTACTTGCACACCAGCTAGAGCGCCTACCTCTTTGGACGAAAGAGGTCTATTATAGACACGAATGTCGTCGATTGAGCCGTTAGTGTGATATTGGTATGGTGACCCCCGCGTTGTTCTTCCTATATAAATAGCAGTACCGGCGGTTGGAGTGATTGTTGTCCTAGTGTCCGTCCCAACCAGTTCTCCATTAATATAAAATTCTTGAGTGTTGTTAGACTTCATAACAACTGCCAAGTGGTTCCATTTGTTAATATGAAAAGTTTTGTTTGTTGAAGAAGCCCAGCCTGCGTTGCCATAAAGTAAGTAAATGTCACTAACTGACGAGCTGATGGGTGATATGTCTAGCCCCCAGTTCTGATTTGCCGGAACTGTGTTGTCATCACCTTTAGCTATTATATAGTTATTATTCCCTATTGAACCTGTATTCAGCTTAACCCATACACTTATTGTACCAACTCCATTAGGCAAAGGATTTTGTACTCCCAAATCAACATATTGAGAAGACCCATCAAAAGAAAGAGCCTGACCAATCTTACCCAAAACTCGTGAGGGTATATTTTGAAGGGTTCCATCAACACCTTGACCGCTGCTGTCTAAGGAAGATGAAGTTGTGAGCCTTTTACCGTCAAATGTGTGATGAATCACAAGGCCCTGTGAAGGAAGAGATGTCGGAGTCACGCCACCAGTAAGTAGGGCGCTAACTTTTTGACTGGTAGAAAGAGGGCTGACTGCGACAAGAAAAAGAGCAAAAAATAATAGACTTTTTATTGATAGTGCTGGTTTATTTTTTATATTTAATGTCTTCATTTTGAGTAATAGCGATAGTATAACAAGAAGCTGACAATTATGGAGTTAGTTCGGAGCCTTCATTTCCAGTTTCTGTAGTTTCTCCATCTCCTGAAGTAGAATTAGGGCTTAAAAATGTACCCTCACCTCCTGTTGTAGAACCGGTGTCACCCTGACCATTTACTGAACCGTTATCTGTTGTTGTTCCGTTGCTATCACCCTCTCCTCCTGGGAGACCTTCTGTGGTAGTTGTTCCATTGCCACTATCCCCCTCTGTCGAACTACCTTCGTCTGTAGTTGTTCCAGCAACCACTCCACCACCATCAGAAGGTGGGACCGGACTCGGAGATGGAGAGACATTCGACTGTTGGAGTAGCTGTTGAAGCTGAGACTCGGTGACACACGTAGAACCAACACAAAGAGTGTCAGTGTGAATCATTGTTGCATACAGTTCGTCAAAATGTCCAGTGACTGCCTTCACGTTAATCGCAATATACTCTTTCACCACTGAGAACCCCTGAGAAAGTCTCTGCGTAAGTGACGCTCGAACGGAAGTTGCGAGTGTGGAAGATGCACTAAGAAGTGATAGCCCCTCTACTCCCGATATTACAACTGTTCTCTCTTTGTTCTCAACAATCATCATAACAATAGAAGAGGTAGCACCGAGTGGTGAGTCAGAAAGAGCACGACCGATAGACTGACCATTCTCTGTTAGCTTCATAGCATAGCCTGGGGTGGAGGTAGAGACAGTAAGCGGGTCTCCTTTCTTTACTTCTCCTGTTACGAGCACAGGTACACGCCCAGAGAAGGCTACAGGGAGACCATTGGTGGTGTTGCCTCCTAGGATAATGCCTGGGTTGGTAGAGATAACACCAAAGACTTCATCTCCAGGGCCTGCTTTCTTAATCTTAGAGATAGCATAAGAAGTGCTGGTGCTGTTGTTGATTTCTTGGTCCCAGTTTTCTGTCTCATCTGTTGTAAGACGAACAAGCATACCGGGGAGAATACCTGACTCACCTATGGTGTAGTTTTCTGCCAAGTCAGCACCAGAGTTGATTGTTGTACCCCCATCTGTGAAGAGATCACCGTCCGAGTCGATACGAAACTTAGTATTTGCCGGAGAACCAACATCGGTAATGAGACGGAAGATGTCGACGTTAGAGGAAGAGGTGTTGTGGTAGACATCGAGACGGGAGGAGGAGGTTGTGGTACCGATTGAGACATTGCCATTTGCATTCACTGCGAACATTCCCCCATCAGCTGAAGTTGCGTTGATTAAGTATGATGATGCTGAGGTTTGTATTTGTCGGATAGTGAGGACATCTTTGTTATACCTCTGCTGTTCGAGATACATAAGCGACTGGTCATTACTATTACCTGAGACAAATCGAGCCATAGCAGTCATACCTGGAGTTACAACACTTGAATCAGAGATAACGTCGAGTTTGCCACCTGGAGTTGTCGTACCTATACCAAGATTACCTCCGCTTGTTAGAGAAACTCTGTTGGTTCCTCCAGTATAGAAATCAAGTGATGTAGTTGCTCCGGTAGTTATAAGTCCCGCCTGGTTGGTGCCGTATGAAGCGAACAGTTCTGCTCCAGTACTCAAACCATTAGAAGTAATTACCTTTACTCCCGCTGCGTTACTGCTATCACTTTGAATGATGATTCCTTTTTCTGCGCCTGACCAATTATACCCTGAGGTACTTGTTCCCATGCCAACACTCCCATTAGCCAATATCGAAAAGAGGCTAGCGCCGCTAGATGAAGCTACAGTGAACGGGTTATCACCTGCTGTTCCTGTAATAGAAAAAGTTGAAATAGGAGAAGAAGAGCCAACGCCAACCCTAGGATAACGAATACCTCCTATACCATCTGATTCAGAGAAAACTGTAAGAATCGACTGGCCCCCGATTTGAGCAGAGTAACTTTGAACAGTGCCTGTAGCCGCGTCAGATGTTACAGGAAGGTCAGTCCAGGCAACGATACCAGCGTTAACGTCAAAAGCAAGGTTACCCAATTCTAGAGAAGAGATAGAAGTGATTGATGTTGATGCGTCATAGAAGAAACCTCCGCTTCCCACACTTAGATTACCAGCTATTGTTGTAGTAGCTGTAGTAGATGATGTTGTAATAAAATCAGCAAGCAGCTCACCAGATGAACCAGTATACGTAGACGACGCTAAGACAAATGCACCAGTTTGGGTGATAAGTGCAAAGAGTGATCCTGAAGATGAGGACACGGCAAAAGGACTAGACCCTGCACGCCCTGTAATGGACAGTGATGCAAATGGTGTTGACGATGCGATCCCAACATTCCCATTCGCCAATATCGTAAAGAGTGATGTACCAGTAGAAGAAGCTACAGTGAAAGGATTAAGTGTGGAAGTGCCTTGAATAAATAGAGAGGAAGAGACATCTGTAGTAGTCCCTATTGCAACAGTACCTGTTGAGTTAATAAAGAGGTCAGCCACAACCCTGCCACCTGTTGTAAACCCTAGACCTTGTGGGCCTGTTGGAGCACTTCCTGTTGGATATCCGTCATGTTGAAGAAGAAACCCTGCAGCGTTATAGGTAAACTTTGTATATCCCTGCCATGCTGAAGCAACTCCTGATTTGAGAGAGCTAGAGAGTGTGATGGTTGGAACATAAGCTGAAAGAGCTGCTGAACCAACAAGTTGACCTTGTTCAAAAGTAATTCTTGAATTGTTACTAACAAAGTCAAAAGGACTATCTGGTGTACTTGTCCCTACTCCAATGTTTCCATTAGCAAGGACCGTGAGAAGTGAAGAACCAGATGAGGAGGCTACGGTGAAGGGGTTCGTTGAACCAGTTCCTTGAATTGCAAATTTAGCGATTGGAGTGGTGGTGCCGATACCGATATTACCCGTTGAGAGAGTGCTGCCTACACCATTAATATTCGTCCCGTACAAAAGATTCCCAATATTAAGCTGGTAACTATCGGTAGCGCTTGGTGCTGAAATATTGTTACCAATAACTATATTGAATGACCCAGTTGTAATATTAGCATTCGCACTTGTTGTTGCCTGTCCGATTAAGATGTTACTTTTCCCTGATGAAATGTTGTACCCGGAATTAAATCCAAGGAGAGTATTGTAATCTGAACCACTTGTAATTGAGTATCCTGAGTTAGCTCCAATGAAGACACTGCCCACAGTAGATACCCCGGCTCCGCCGCCATATCCAGCATACGAACCAAAAGCAACTGTTTCGGTAGCGTTTTGTATTTGATTAAGTGCGGAATACCCAAAGATACTATTCCATGTACCAGAAACCATAGAAAGCCCCGCATTTCTACCAAAGGCTGAATTGGCTGACCCTGAAGAAATAGTGTTTAATGCTGCATAACCAAGTACCGCGTTGTCATCCCCAGTGCTACTCGTTAATGCTCCCTCACCGACGGCAGTATTTCTACTACCAGAAACATTACTTACAAGAGAGTTAACACCTATAGCAGTATTGTTGGTTCCTCCGTTATTTGAGTAGAGAGCACTTCCACCTATTGCAATGTTACCTGAAGTGACACCTCCACCTCCTAAAGCGTCCACACCAAGCGCAATGTTTGAGCTGCCATAAGTAGCTTGGCCTAAGGCGTATCTACCTATAGCGATGTTGTCTGAGCTTGAAGTTGCATTAGAAAGTGCACCATAACCTGATGCTATGTTATACGATCCTGTTATGTTCTGGAAAAGTGCAGCAGAACTACCTCCCACATCTCCACCCATTGCTATATTGTAGTTACCCGAAGTACTATTACTAAGAACATACGGCCCGAACGCAAGGTTTCCTGTGCCTCTAGTGAAAGACAGTGACTCATTACCAATTGCTATGTTGTTATTACCATTGTAAGAACTAGTCATAGCATTGGTCCCGATAGCGATGTTGTTGTTAGTTCCTGTCGAGGTTGAGTTACCAAGCACTCCAGTACCTATCCCAATATTAGATGCACCTCCTATGAAGTCAAGCGCACTTGACCCAAGAGCGATGTTCGAGGAGCCTCTTGTGCTCTGACTCATTGCGTTGAGTCCTATAGCCAAGTTGTTACTTGTTGAAGTTGCTATATAAAGAGCACCACCACCAAGGGCGATATTATTACTTCCTGTAAGGTTGCTATAAAGAGAGTTCTGGCCGAGTGAGGTGTTGCCTGTCCCTGAAAGGGTAGAATATCCTGCCGACTCTCCTAAAAAGGTATTTGCATTACCTGTGGTGTTTGAAGACCCAGCCCACCTGCCTAAAAAGGTATTACTGATTCCGGTGGTATTTGAATACCCAGCATAAGATCCAGAAAATGTATTATAGTAGCCTGTTGTGTTAGAGTACCCGGAGTGCGACCCTGAAAAGGTGTTCTCAGACCCGGTAGTGTTAGAGTACCCGGACTCGTAACCAAAAACACTATTATTATTTCCACTAAAATTAGCCATCCCAGATCTGTACCCAATAAAAGAGTTATAGTATCCAGAACCTCCAGAGCGAAACTCTAGTCCTTCTGTGCCATCATCATTACGTAACGTTTGAATAGCGTTTGTCGTGGTAATCCTCCTTATAGAAACGTTATCGATACGCCCGAGCCATGACGCTCCGGGAGTAAACGTAATGTCACTACCATCCGTAGCAGTGATAACAATTGTATGTGTCTGGTTAGACTGTCTTACGGTACCAAAGTTAACTGGGTGAGTGGTTCCTCCGAATGAGACGTTTAGTGCGTCCACTGTCTGAGAATATACAAGGAATGTTATCTGATATGTCGCCCCAGCCACAGGAGAAGCTGAAAGGTTAGCACTCAGGAGAGTGAGCGTCCCTGCACCTGGTGCAGTAGTAGACGCATACCCTGAAGTGCTTCTTGTCCATCCGGCATTGTACGTCCAGTTATTTGCAGACGAAAAGTCACGGTCGCTCGATGCAGATATCATCTCTGATCCTTGTGCTGCCACAGTTGACGTTCCTGTCACATCAATTAGAGTAGACGGTGACTCAGTGTTGACACCAACAGTCCCTTGTGCAGTTATTTTGAAAAGTGAGTACCCTGAAGATGACGCTACATTGAGTGCGTTTAGTCCATTTAACGTCCTGATCCTTAGCGTGTCTAACGACGACGTTGCATTAATACCGAGAATTGTTCCAGTGTCTAGCAGCGTTGATGTTGCGAGCGTGCTTGCTCCAGTAAACCGTGCCAAATATCCTGCGGCACCACCTGATACCCCTGTTCCACCTGTGATACCAAGAGATGATGTTGCTACCCAAAGAGTGGAAGTTCCTGCAGACCAGAGGACTTGGCCTAGGGTACCTGTAGCATTAGCAGAGTCACGAAGGAATCCAGCTAGAGAGAGGTTTGTGGTAGTAGCGTTAGTAGTTGAAGCATTGGTAGCAATGAGGTTAGTAGCAGTAGCGTTAGTGATTCTACCGTTAGTAGCAAAGAGAGAGTTGATTGTCCCTACAGTAGTAGACGAGGTGTTGAACACAGAGAGTCCAGTAACAGTAAGAGCAGAAGCTGTAGCGTTAGCAAGGGTTACGAGACCAGATTGGTTAATGGAGAATAGAGATGTACCAGTCGAACTAGCTATCACAAATGGATTAAGAGTAGAGGTACCTTGAACAAAGAGTGTTGCAGACTCCGTGGTGGTACCAAGTAGGAGTGAACCTAACCCTGTAATACGAGCACGTTCTGTGATAGTGCCACCTGCTGTACGATTGTAGAAGGCTAGAGCTGATACTTCACTTCCGTTAGTAGCTGTAGTTAAGATAGAGGCGATACGGGAGGTGGTAGCGACGTTACCGGAAGCGTTTTGTGCAGAGAAAAGGATGCCAGCTCCGATGCCCGAAGCTGCAGTGCCAGATGAACCACGACCAATCGAGAAGGTGTCCAGGATAGAGTTAGTTGAGTTATCACGCAAGAAAGCAGATAGCGCTGGGGTGTTTACTAATGAAGTAGTTGTAGAGATTGAGAACGACCCACTTCCATAAGAAAGAACTCCATTATTATTAATTTGAAGACCGCCATCTAATGTAAACAGTCCCTTTGTGTAAAGATCCCCTTTTACATTAAGATTGCCAGTTTCCAATGAATGGATAATTGCTGTGTGCGTTTCTGTCCCACCAAAGTCTACAACAGAAAGTGTAGACCCACTGAAGTTGCTTATATATCCATATCTACCACTTACACTAAAGAATCTATTATCAGAGAATCCTGACACAGTACCTGAAAGAACTGCAGCCGTTGAACTAGAAACATCCCATACTTGAACATTGCCAGAACTTCTGTTACCAACATACGCATACTTGCCACTCACGTTCACAGAGCATGCCCCTGACCCAACGGTAACAACAGAAGATGGCACAGGGTTTCTAGGATTTGAAACATCGACTATTTGCATAGATGACGAACAGTCAACTATGTAAACCCTGTTTCCTACATGAATATTTGTGTTTGCCGTAACCGAAGTAGTTGTTCCAGAAACATAACTAATAACTCCTGGGTTAGATATATCGTAAACATTAAAACTTGTACCAGCAACAGTATAAAGATACTTACCAGAAACTCCTGTTATACCTGTTGTGGTTGTTGAGTAACTACCAATAAGGGTTGGGTTGTTAATGTTAATAATATCGTACACCTGAATAGCCGATGAAGAAGTATTATACGTATAAAGATATCTTCCAGAGACAAACACAGACCCGCCGTTGCCTATAGTTGTAACAGAGACTGGCTGCGAAGGGTTAGAAATATCAAAAACTTGGATAGCTCCTCCTCCAGCACTTAAGACATAAAGATTTTTACCAAATCCTTTCAAAAGATATGGAGTTCCTACAACGCTACTAACTGTACCTTTACTTATTGGGTTTGAGGGGTCAGTTATGTCAAATGTTTCTATCAAATTACTACTATAACTTAATACATATAGGTAGTTACCTATCACAACACTTCCTGTTAAAGAGCTTCCTGCTCCTGTTCTTGTTGTAACCACCCTAGGATTAAAGGATGTCGTCGCCGTATTATCAATATTCCCAATCACCCTAAGTGCAGTAGGTGCTCCTGTGGTACCAATAAGAGTGGTAGTCCCTTGTACTACGAGTTTAGAAGAATCAAAGGTGTTGGTTGTGGCACCTAGAAGTGCGGTAGAACCGTAGAGCGTTGAGTTATAGAGAGTCGTAGCAGTAAGCGAAGTAGCAGAAGCGGTAGCTAGTGTAGTCTGGCCTGATGCTGTAAGGAGAGCTGTATAGAGAGCAGAAGCAGTGATACCGGAGGTAGATGAAGCGTTAGCTAGGAAGAGCTTACCACCTACAGTGAAGTCGTTAGTAGATGATCCTGAGGTGAAGGTAGTAAGACCAGTCTGTGATACAGAGAGGAGTGAGGTACCGGTAGATGATGAGACAACAAATGGGTTGATACCAGCGTTACCTTCTACAGCAAGAGTAGCTGTAGGAGTAGAAGTTCCTACTCCTAGTCTTGTAGTTGCATTGTCCCAGAAGAAGTTAGCGTTGTTCTGTGATACAAGTCCCCCTGCTGTAATGAATGGTACAGAGCCTGTGGTGAGTCCTGAGAGGTAGAGGTTAGATGTAGTTTGGTTGGTAGTAGAAGCGTTAGCTAGGGTTGTCTGACCGGTTACACCAAATGTCCCAGCAACACCTAAAGTAAAGCCTGGAGTAGAAGATCCAATCCCTACATTCCCATTCGCAAGAATTGAGAAGAGCGATGTGCCAGACGATGAGGCCACTGTAAACGGATTAAGTGTGGAGGTGCCTTGTACAAAGAGAGAAGCTAGACCGGTTGATGTACCAATGTTTGTAGTATTGTTAGATGCATTCACTAGGAAGTTAGGGTAGGTTGATGTTCCTACTTGTAGAGATCCATAGATAGATGAGTTACCTTGTGACATGAAGCCTCCTTGTCCTACTGTTAATGCCGTGCCTACGTTTAGTACTCCTCCTGTTTGTATATCGTTACGTACCGAGAGGTTACCAGCTTCTAGTGAGTGGATGAGGGCGGAGGTGGATTCGAGGCCGCCTAAGTCGAGGATAGAGAGAGATGCGCTTCCATAATTTGTTACATATACATTTCTACCAGAAACATGAGCAGATAGTGGGTTGGTTCCTACACCAATGGAAGTAAAAATAGTTGGCTGTCTAGGGTTAACTATGTCCACTACAGTAAGCGTATGTGCGCCATACGAAGGGATATACATATACCTTCCAGAAATAAAAGATACCGAAGGTCCTCCTGGAACAGAGGTGGTGGCTACTACAAATGGAGACGCAACATTTGAAATATTGATGACCGACAGTGAGCTAGAATTGTAATTTGGCACATATGCATAATTACCAGAAATCGAAACAGACTGTGGTCCAGTTCCGCCGGTAGAAAGGGTTGAAACCACACTAGGGGCTCTCGGGTTAGAAATATCTAAGATCGAGAGAGTGCTGTCTACGTTGTTAACAACGTATGCATATTCCCCTGATACACTAACATACCCTGGACTATCTCCAACAGAAATGGTGTTCACCAGTAATGGTGACACTGGGTTAGAAATATCTACAACCGAAACATCGTCACTTCCAAAGTTTGCAGAATAAACATACTTACCGACTACAGCAACTGAGTACGGTTGAGTGCCAACCCCAACAGATGAAATAATTGACGGAGACGCTGGATTAGAAACATCAAGTACTGAAATAGTATTGTTGCCATAATTCGCTATGTACGCATACTTTCCAGATACTGCAACTGAGACTGGATTAGAAAAACCTCCTAGGGTTACGAGCGTTGTTGTTGCGAGGAGAGGATTAGTAACGTCATAAATAGATAACGAGGCACTTCCATAGTTAACAACGTATGCATACTTTCCAGAAACAGTAACAAAGAAGGGATTGTTTTGGGTCGGAACAGAAGAAGAGGCGAAGTTTTTAAGATCAGCGCTGTATGTGTTATCAATATTCCCCATCACTCTAAGTGCAGTAGGGGCACCTGTAGTACCAATAAGTGTCGTAGTCCCCTGTACTACTAGCTTAGACGAATCGAAGATATTGGTAGTAGTTCCGAGAAGCGCAGTAGAGCCGTAGAGTGTTGAGTTGTAGAAGGTTGTGGCGGTGAGAGCAGTAGCAGATGCTGTAGAGAACGACGCCTGACCTGTTGCTGTAAGTGTGTCAGTAGTGATGTTGCCGGTAGCAGTAGCATTAGCAATCGTAGCATTAGTAATAACAGCATTGGTGGTAGTAGAGTTCCCTACTACAAGATCAGTGATGTTAGCTAGGGTGGCTAGAAGAGATGAGATAAAGGAGTTGGTGGAAGTACTGTTAGTAGTAACTAGGTTAGTAGCTGTAAGAGCCGTAGCTGAAGCATTGTTAAGATAGGCTTGACCAGATGATGTGAGGTTGGTAGATGATGCATTAGTGAGTGTGGTGTTCCCTGTCACGGTAAGTGATGTAAGGGTAGCGGTTCCTAGGAGGGCTCCGTAGAACGTTGTAGCTGTGATACCACCTGTTGAAGATGCGCTAGTGAGTGTAAGAGCGTTAAGGAAGGTTTGACCTGTGATAGAAAGGTTGGTCGCTGAAGCATTTGAAAGAGTGGATTGACCAGAGACCGTTAGAGTAGACGCGGTGGTTGTAGCTAAAGTGGAGGTACCAGTGATGGTTGTACTTCCTGTAGTAAGAGAGGTAATAGAGAGATTAGGGTTAAGTGCAATGGTTGAAGTAGAAGTAAAGAGTATGTTAGCTCCAGCTGTTAAGTACGATACCGGGGTATTGAAGAAGTTGTTCCAGTTAGATGAAGAAGCAGTAAGGGGGATAGAATAGCCTGCTTGAGGAGTAAGAGAGAAAGTGTGGACTCCGTTAGTGGTAGATGAGGTAATAAAAAGATCTAGTCCTACTGTAGAGAGAGTTGATGTAGCCAGAGATTGAGATGCAACTGATGAACCGTTTAATGAAGTAATTGTTCCTCCTGCACCTCCTGCGTCTGTTCCACAAGTAAAGGTACCATTTGCCCAAAGGAGTTTCTCAGTTGAGGTGTTACATGCCGCTAGGTTAGCTCCAAAGAGTGATGCGAGAGTGAGGCCGCCGGTGGAAGATGCGTTACCGAAAGTAAGGCCTGTAGTTGTAAGGGAAGATGCTGTGGTGGTGGCAAGAGTTGAGGTGCCCAAGACAGAGAGTAGATTGCTAGTTACTAGGTTGTTAGATATGGATAGATTTGTAGCTGAAGCGTTAGAGAGAGTAGTATTCCCTGCTACATTTAAAGTTGAGGAGAATGTTCCTGTAGAGCCAATGAGTGCTCCGTAGAGAGTAGTAGCTGAGAGAGCGGTGGTGGACGCAAGACCTAGAGTAGTCTGATCACTTACTGTGAGAGCCGTGGCTGACGCTGTAGACAAAGTGGATTGTCCAGATACCGAAAGGGTTCCTGTAGCTGTGAGATTGCCACCGAGGAAAGTATTCCCTGAGACCGAAAGCCTGACCGTTGGGGTGGTTGTACCGATACCAACGTTACCTGAGTTATCAATAACGAGATGGGCGGAGGTATTAGGGTTTGCTGTACCCGATAGTGACAACATTCCATCTTGTGCGCCTATGCCAGCTCCGTCCAGAATGCCATCTGATGTCCTGTAAGACTGAAAAGTAATTCTCGAACCGTCACCAGGATTTGTGGTACTCAAATTAATGTTGATCCCAGCAACATTGCCGTCAGTTGTTACTCCTATGCCGTTTTGCCCTGTCCCAGCAACCACTTCGAGACGCTTGCTTGATGTCGTGGTTCCTATTCCAACATTCCCATTCTCCAAGATTGTGAAAATAGGGCCTGTTGAAGAAGACACAGAGAATGGATTAACTCCTATCCTGCCTTGGATAGCGAGACTACCGGTAGAGGTTCCGTCTACGAATTTTAGGTTGGTGGTAGATGCATTAGTAATCACAGCATTAGTAGTAGTAGAGTTCCCTACTACAAGATCAGTGATGTTAGCTAGAGTAGCTACTAGAGATGAGATGAAGGAGTTGGTGGAAGTACTGTTAGTAGTAACTAGGTTAGTAGCAGTAGCGTTAGTAGCGGTAAGGTTAGTAACAATAGCTGTTACAGCGTTAAGGAGGGTTGCGAAGAAGGTAGAAGAGGTAGCTGAGACAGACTGTAGATTGTTAGTTATTAGGTTGTTAGAGATAGTGAGGTTGGTAGCTGAAGCATTGTTAAAGCTCGCCTGACCTGTGATTGTCGTTGATGAAAATGTTGGGGTATCAGTAAGAGCGTAAGTAACAAGACCAGTTGAGGTAGTTGCAATGACTAGGTTAGAGTTCGTAGAAGAAGCAAGGAAGGTAAAGAGGTTAGACACGGAGGTGGTAGCGGTAACCCCGTTGATAACGGTGGTCACAACACCAGCGTTAGCTGAAAGAGTAGATGAGGTGATGATTGAAGTAGAGGAAGAGACACCGTTAACAGTTGAGGTGAGGGTGTTTACGGCTGACTGTAGATCATTAGAGTTGAGGAAAGTAGCAGTTGTAGTAGCTACACGACCATTCACAGTTGAAGTGAGAGTAAAGGAGTTGGTACTTGTAGATACAGTGAGTGTGTTAGACGTTGATGATGCTACTAGGTTGGTAAGATCAGTAGTTGTAGCTATGCCGTTAATGGTGGTGGTGAGAGTAGCGCCGGATGTAGAAAGTGAGTTACTTGTGATAACGGAGGTGGTGGCAGTAAGTCCATTGATTGTTGTAGAGAGGACATTCCCTGTCGTGGATTGAGTGAAGGAGTTGATGATGGTAGCGATAGTTGAAGAGATACCGTTAACAAGAGTCTGGAAGAAGTTAGCAGATGATGAGGCGACGTTTGAGGTGATGATGGTGGAAGTCCCTACTGAGCCTCCGATGTTAGAGGTGA
>JACCDT010602782.1_pt1 | contig 14390 bp, 26 predicted proteins | sample 7446291 | NCBI WGS metagenome assembly JACCDT01 (sample SAMN15323446, study PRJNA562643) | freshwater metagenome | isolation source: river surface water | place: USA:Blue River Watershed | collected 2017-08-17
TCAGAGTACATGTTCAAGCAAATAAACCAATGATTTGTGAAGCAATAGAAAAACTTTTTAATGTAAAAATTGAAAAAGTTAGAGTGATTATTCGTAAGCCAAAAAAACGTTCCATTAATCGTTATCCAATAAAAGTTAAGACGACAAAAAAAGCTATTATTACTCTTAAAGAAGGATATTCTATAGAGGTTTTTGGGCAAGCTGGCGGTGCAACGGTCAACTTAGATAAGACATACAGGCAGGAGTAAAAAATGGCGATTATAAAAAGAAAACCAACAAATCCATCGCTTCGATTTCAAACATTTTTATCTTCAGTTGATATTACAACTACTAAGCCTGAAAAAAGCTTAATTGTTGGATTAAGAAAAAAAGCTGGAAGAAATTCTTATGGAAGAATTACCGTAAGACATCGTGGTGGTGGCGCGCATAAAAATTATCGCATTATTGATTTCAAGCGTAGTGTTCGTGATATTGAAGGTGTTATTTCTACGGTGGAATATGATCCAAATCGAAATGTTCGTATTGGCTTAGTTGTCTATCGTAATGGTGTAAAACGATATATTCTTTTGCCCGAAACATTAAAGGTTGGCAGCGTTGTTGTAGCAGGATTTAATGTTGAAGCAAAAGTAGGTAATGCTTTGCCATTAAGAAAAGTTCCTGTTGGGTTTGTTGTTCACAATATTGAAGCCCGTCCAGGAGAAGGTGGAAAATATGCACGTAGTGCAGGAACATCAGCTCAGTTAATCGCAAAAACTGATGATTATGCAACATTAAAAATGCCATCTGGTGAAGTTCGTTTAGTGAATTTAGACTGTTGGACTACTGTTGGTGAGCTTGGCAATGCTGATTATAAAAATATTTGTTGGGGTAAGGCAGGCAGAACAAGACAGAAAGGTTTTAGACCATCTGTTCGTGGTATGGCTATGAATCCAGTCGATCATCCTCATGGTGGTGGTGAAGGTCGTTCTAAATCAGGTTCTCATCCTCAATCACCTTGGGGTAAGGGATGTAAGGGAACGAGAACTCGTAAGCGTCCAAATCCATTTATGATCAGAAGACGAAAAACAAATAAAGAAAAATAAGTATTAGAAAGTATAAAAATATATGAGCAGATCGACAAAAAAAGGTCCTTTCATTGATATATGTCTTTTAAAAAAGATACATGCAGCAAAGACCGATAAAAAAAGTGAACCTATAAAAACATGGTCACGCAGAAGTATGGTTATTCCAGAATTTGTAGGAATGACTATTGGGGTTCATAACGGCAAGAAATTTGTTTCAGTTTTTATCACAGAAGATATGGTTGGACATAGTCTTGGAGAATTTGCTCCAACAAGAACTTTTCGTTTACATAGTGGACAGCGTAAAGCTGGGGTTGCTGCAAAGGAATAATTTGGCTACACTAATAAACATTAATTATTTGAATTCGAGGGTATAATGCAATTTAGAGCATTAGTAAAACAAGTTTCAATTTCTCCTTATAAGCTTCGACCTTATGCTGAAGTGGTGAGGGGTAAAAATGTGGTATATGCTTTGCACTTATTAGCAACTCGAGCTGTAAGAAGAGCTATTCCTATTAAAAAGATTATCGAGTCAGCAGCTGCAAATGCAAAACATAGGCAGAATATTGATATAAATAATCTTATGGTTAAAGAAATCAGAGTTGATCAAGGTAAAATATTTAAATATTTTAAGCCTGGTTCTATGGGTAGAGCGGCTGTGCAACGTAAAAGATTTAGCCATATAAGTGTTGTTTTAGAAGTTAAAAATATATCATCAAAAGAGGTTTAGTGTGGGACAAAAGGTTAACCCTCGTGGATTTCGTGTAGGTGTTTATAGTGATTGGTATGGACGCTGGTTTGCTAAAGGCAATTACGGAAATGAGCTTTTAGAAGATTTACAAATTAGAAGATTTGTAGAAAAAGAATTAAAGCATGCAGAAATTTCTCGTGTTGAAATAGAAAAAGATGGCGATAAGGTTCGAGTTATTATTTTTACAGCTCGTCCTGGCGTTATTATTGGTAAAAAAGGTTCAGAGATAGATTCTTTGCGCAAAGGCATAGCAAAACTTATTAAAAAGAATGCTATTGAAGTTTCTGTGCAAGAAATTAAAAATCCTGAATTGGATGCAACTTTAATTGCAAAAGGTATTGCAGAGCAATTAGAAAAGCGTGCAAGTTACAAAAAAATTATGAGACGTTTTTCTGTTTTAGCTTTAAGAGCTGGTGCAGAAGGCATTAAAATTTGTTGTTCTGGTAGGCTTAATGGTGCTGAAATTGCTCGTAGAGAGTGGCTTCGCACAGGATCTGTTCCTTTGCATACGTTGAGAGCTGATATTGATTATGGTACTGCTCGTGCAAATACGACGTATGGAGTGATAGGCGTTAAAGTTTGGGTAAGTCGTGGTGAATATAATTTAGCAAAACGAGTTGAGAGATTAACATGTTGATGCCTAAAAAAACAAAATATCGTAAAGTACAGCGCGGAACAATGAAGGGTCTTTCAAAAGGCTGTAAGACAGTTGAATTTGGAGATTTTGGATTGGAAGCTATAGAGCCTTCATGGGTGTCTGCTCAACAAATTGAAGCTGTTCGTGTTACGTTATCTCGAGGTCTTAAAAAGACTGGAAGTTTTTTCTTAAGACTTTTTCCTGATAAGCCTATTACAAAAAAACCAGCAGAAACTCGTATGGGAAAAGGTAAAGGTAATCCGGAAATGTGGGTTGCCGTTGTTAAGCGTGGACGAGTGATGTTTGAAATTGGTGGCGTAGATGAAAAAACAGCGCGTAATATTTTTCGAGTTGCGGCTTCAAAGCTTCCTTTAAAAACAAAATTTGTTAAAAAAGAACAAAGTGTTTCTTTAGAAAAATCAGTGGAAGGTGTTTCTCATGAAAAATAAAAATGCGCAAATAGTGCGAGCAATGGAAGAAAGCGAATTAATAAAGCATATTGAAGATGCTCGTAGATCTTTATTTAGTTTGCGTTTAAGTGCTGCTGGTTCTCATGTTGAAGATTTTTCTCAGTTTAAAAAACTTCGACGAGTTATAGCTCGTGGATTGACTATTTTATCTGAAAAGCAAGTAAATGGTAAAAGAGTTCAATAATGGATAATGATATGATGACATCTGAACAAAATGTAAAATCAAAAAAAATATTTACAGGAAATGTTGTTTCAAACAAAATGAGTAAAACTGTTGTTGTTTCAACAGTTCGTACTTTCAAACATCCAATGTTTGGAAAAGTTTTGAAAAAAATGAAAAAATATAAAGTGCATGATCCTTTGCAACAAGCTAATGTTGGCGACATTGTAGAGTTTTATGAAGGTCGTCCTGTTTCTAAAACTAAATATATGTATTTAGCTCGTATAGTTAAAAAAGCTGATACTGGTTTAGTTACTACGCAAGATATGGAGTAATGGTATGTTACAAAAGCAATCCTATTTAAAAGTTGCAGATAATTCTGGTGCTAAGCTTTTGCAATGTATTCATATTATTGGAAGCACAAGAAAACGATATGCGTTTTTAGGTGATTTAATTAAATGTGCGGTAAAAGTAGCTATTCCGGGTGGCATGGTTAAAAAAAGTGACGTTGTAACGGTTGTTATTGTTCGTACAGCAAAAGAATATAGACGCGAAGATGGCAGCTATGTCCGTTTTGGTGAAAATGCTGGTGTAATTATAAAGGACGGAGAGCCTTTAGCGACACGTATTTTTGGACCGATTGCTCGTGAATTAAGACCGCGTGCAGGATATGTTGGTTATCCAAAAATAGTTTCATTAGCACCTGAAGTAGTGTGATGGGGGGATAATAAAATGATGCGTGTTAAGAAAAATGATATTGTTAAAATAGTTTCTGGAAAAGATAAGGGTAAAGAAGGGCAAGTTATTGCTTTGTTACCTAAAAAAGAAAAAGTAAAAGTGAAGGGTGTTGCAATTGCAACTCGTCACTTAAAAGCTCGTAGGCAAGGGGATGTTTCATCTATTAAAAAAGAAGAAACATTTATTTGTTTGTCAAAAGTGATGCCTGTGTGTCCTTCTTGTAAAAGAGCTTCTCGTATTGGTAAAAAAGATTTACAAAATGGACTATCTGCTCGTATCTGTGTTCGCTGTAAAGAAATTATGTAATGATGCTGCAAGGAAATAACAATGACAAAATCTAGATTTGATGAAAAATATCAAAAAGTATTGCGACCAGAGTTACAAAAGAAATTAGGTCTTAAAAATATTATGCAAGTGCCTAAAGTTTCAAAAATTGTACTTAATGTTGGTGTAAAAGAAGCGGTTGGCGATAGTCGCATTTTGCAGCATGTAACAAAAGTTATAGCTTCTATTTCTGGTCAACAGCCAATTATTACAAAAGCAAAAAAATCTATTGCAGGATTTAAGATTCGTGAAGGTATGCCTTTAGGTGTTACGGTAACTTTACGTCGTAAAATGATGTATGAATTTTTGGATAAGTTAATTAATGTAGCGCTTCCAAACGTACGTGATTTTCGTGGTGTAAAATGTAAATTTGATCGTGGTGGTAATTATAATCTTGGAATTAAAGAATGGTCTGTTTTTCCTGAAGCTAATACAACTTCTTTAGATAAAGTTCATGGTATGAATATTACCATTTGTACTACAGCGTCTAATGATGAGCAAGCAATAGCGCTTCTTGAAGGATTTAATATGCCGTTTCAAAAAACAGTTATTAAAAAATAGGTATTAGGTAATGGCAAAAAAATCATCCATTGAAAAAAATAATAAACGCAAACTTTTAGTTGAGCGTTATAAAAAAATAAGAATGGAATTAAAAGATATTATAAAAAATCCTCAAACAACAAAACAAGATCGTTTGATTGCGCAAGAAAAAATGGCTGCGTTGCCAAGAAATTCAAGTCATGTTCGTGTTCGCAATCGTTGTGAGCTTACAGGGCGTGCGCGTGGTTATATGGGTTTTTTTAAATTGTCTCGTATTATGTTTCGTGAATTGGCTTTGCAAGGTGTTTTGCCGGGCGTTAAAAAAACAAGTTGGTAAGGGAATAGCATGTCGATAGATACAATAGGAAATTTTTTAACAATTTTGCGTAATAAAATTATGGCTTCAAGTTCATATGCAATAGCTCCTTATTCTAAGATGAATGCAGAAATTGCGCGCATTTTAAAAGATGAAGGTTTTGTAAAAGACGTTCAAGTTGTTGACTTAGAAAATTCAACAAACAAGGGTTTAAAAGTATTTTTTAAATATGTTAACGGTGAATCTGTTTTGCATAGTATTACAAGAATTAGTAAGCCAAGTAAACGCGAATACGTAAAAATTAAAAATCTAAAACCTGTTATTAATGGTTTAGGGATTGCAATTTTGTCTACAAATCGTGGAATTATGACTGATAAACAAGCAAAAAATAATGCTCTTCGTGTTGGTGGAGAAATTATTTGTACTGTCTGGTAGGGGATTTATATGTCAAAAATTGGAAGAAGACCTATTAAGCTTCAAGATGTAAAATTATCTGTTCAGGGTCAAGAAGTTTCTTATACTGGTAAATATGCTTCTGGAAAGCATATTGTTCCTCAAGAATTAAATATTGTTATGGAAGATGGCGGTATTGCACTTGTTCCTAAAGTTTTAAATCGTGTTGGTAAGTCTTTATGGGGATTGCATAGAGCATTGCTTGCAAATAAAATTCAAGGCGCACATATTCCTTTTGAAAAACAAGTTCAAATTGTCGGATTGGGATTTAAAGCAATCGCTAAAGGCAGTAGCATAGAATTTTCTCTTGGTTATAGTCATAAAGTTAATTTTGATATTCCTCAGGGAGTGACTCTCGAAATTGATAAAACTGGTCAACTTTTAACATTTAAATCAAGTGACAAAGAACTTTTGGGACATGTGTGTGGGCAACTTCGTTTCTTGCGTCCAGTAGAACCTTACAAAGGAACTGGTATTCGTCTTACTACTGATATTGTTGTTAGAAAAGCTGGTAAAACAAAAGCAGGTTAATGCGATAGTGCTTTGAAAAAATAAAAGTGTAAGGATTTAAGATTATGTCTATTGAGCAAAAAATTAAAAACGGTAGAAAACGAAGAGTGTTTCATGTTCGTAATAGATTGCGTAAAGATACTGTTTTAGCTCGAATTTCGGTATTTAGAAGTGCTCGATTTATTTATGCGCAAATTATTGATGATGCTCAGCAAAAAACTTTAGTTAGTTTTTCTTCATTGTTAATAAAAGAAAAAACAAATAAAATTGAAATTGCAAAAATGGTTGGCAAAGAGTTAGCAAAAAAAGCTTTAGAAAAAGGCATTAAAAAAGTTGCTTTTGATAGAGGGAGATTTTTGTATCACGGTAGAGTAAAAGCTTTAGCTGATGGTGCTCGCGAAGCAGGGCTTCAATTTTAATGTATTTAATGAGAAAAAGTATAAGGAATAAAAATGGTTGAACAATTAAAAGAAGAAACAACTAAAGAAACTTCTACAATGGTTGATCACGTTATTACTGTTCGTCGTGTTACAAAAGTAACTAAAGGTGGCAAAAGATTTGCGTTTTCAGCGCTTGTTGTTTCTGGTGATAAAAATGGTTCTGTTGGTATAGCTCAAGGTAAAAGCAGAGAAGTTTCTTCTGCGATAGCAAAAGCAACAAACAGGGCTCGTAATAACTTAATACATATTCCTTTAAGAGGTACTACAATTCCTTATAATGTTATAGGAAGGCATGGAGCGAGTTCTATTATAATGCGTCCAGCATACAAAGGTACTGGTGTGATTGCAGGTGGAGCTGTTCGTTCTATTTTAGAAGCTTTAGGCGTTCAAGATGTTCTTGCAAAATCTATGGGAGCATCAAATAGAATGAATGTTGTTAAGGCTGCTTTAAACGCATTAGCACAATTGCGTTCATTAAAACATATTGCGCAAACACGAGGAAAAACAGTAGATCAAATTGTGAAAGGAAGTCACGAACATGCAAGATGATATGACTCAAACAATCTCTTTAAATACGCGTATTTCTCTTTGTAAAAAACGTAAGCGTGTAGGTCGTGGTGGCAGCAGAGGTGGTACTTCAGGAAAAGGTAGCAAAGGTCAAAATGCGCGTGCTGGTGCAGGAAGAAAATTGCGACCAGGATTTGAAGGCGGACAAATGCCTATGCATAGACGTCTTCCTAAACGAGGTTTTAATAACAATCAGTTTAAAAAAGTTTTTGTGCTTATTTCTCTTGATCAGTTAGAAAGATGTTTTGATGTAGGTCAAGAAGTTACAAAAGATATCATTGTTCAAAAAGGACTTGCAAAAAACACGCAACAATTATTTAAAGTTTTGGGTAGTGGAACATTAACTAAAAAATTACATGTGATGGTTGATGCTTACAGTGTTTCTGCTTCTCAAGCAATAGTATCATGTGGTGGAAAAGCTAGTTTAATAAAAGAAGGATAAAAAGTAGTGATCATTTTCAGGAATTTTGGAAATATATTTCGTATATCTGAATTAAGAAAAAAAATATTATTTACCTTAGGCGTTCTTATTGTGTATCGATTAGGAACATATATACCCGCTATTGGTGTTAATGTTGATAAATTGCGCGAATTTATGCAGCAATCAACTAAGTTAAGTGGATTGCTTTCTTATTTAGATGTATTTTCTGGAGGTTCTTTAACGCAATGTACTTTATTTGCATTAGGAATTTCTCCTTATATTACCGCTTCAATCATGATGCAAATCTTAGGTTTAACTATTCCTGAATTTGAAAAACTACTTAAAGAAGGCGAATATGGCAGAAAATTGATCAATCAATACACAAAATATTTATCATTAGGGTTAAGTATTGTGTGGGCATCTGGTTTTGCTATTGGACTTGAATCTTTTGGTCTTGTAGTTGAGCCAGGTTGGGTTTTTCGGTTCATGTTTGTTCTTTCTCTTTCTGCTGGATCTATGGCAGTTATGTGGTTAGGTGATCAGATAGCGCTTTTTGGTATAGGCAGTGGGACTTCGATGATTATTTTTGCAGGTATAGTAGCGCGTTTTCCTGATTATGTTATTAAAACAATGCATGCTGTTCAGACTGGTCAGCTTGATGTAGTTATTGCATTTTTAATTTTGTTTATTTTTATAGCAATCACTGGATGCATTATTTTTCTTGAAAAAGGAGAAAGAAAGATTCCTGTGCAATATGCAAGGCGTATTATTGGAAATCGTGTGTACGGTGGTCAAAGTACGTATATTCCGTTCAAAATTAATAATGCATCAATTATGCCTGTTATTTTTGCAGGAACTATTTTAAATATTTTGACAGGTATTCCAAGTATGCTTTCAAATAAATTTAAAATATGTGCTCTGATTACACAAAAATTGGCATATACTGGTTTTCTTTCTAATGCGATTCAATTTGCGCTTATTGTCTTCTTTTATTATCTCTATACATCGTTAGTTTTTAATCCGGTTGAATTAGCAGATAATATGAAAAAAAGTGGTGGGTTTGTGCCGAATGTTCGTCCGGGAAAAAGTACAGCAGAATTTTTTGATCATATTTTGACACGACTTGGATTAGTTGGCGCTATTTATTTAGGTGTGTTAGCTATTTTACCTAATGTTTTGAGTGCGTTAATTACTGGTATGCCATTTTATTTATCAGGAACAGCTTTACTCATTGTTGTTGGTGTTGGATTAGAAACAATGTCACAAATTGAAGCGTATTTGATTGAACGCAATTATGAAGGTTTTTTAACTTCTGGAAAGCTTAAATATTCACGAGGAACCCGTTGAGCAACAAGAAAAAAATTATTATTTTATTAGGTGCGCCAGGTTCAGGAAAAGGAACTCTTTCAAAATTGTGTGTTGAAAATTTTGGCTGGAAGCATTTTTCAACGGGCAATCTTTGCAGAAAGCATGTTGCTGAGGGAACAGCGCTTGGAAAGCAGATAGATTTTGCTATGAAATCTGGTACACTAGTTTCTGATGAAGTTATAATTGAAGTTGTTTCTTTATGGATTGATCAGGAAATAAAAAATTCAGATCATTTGATGTTAGATGGAGCTCCTAGAACAGTTAAGCAAGCAGAAGCATTAAAATTATTTTTAGAAAATAATTATTCAGAAGTTAAATTAGTTATAATAGAGTTGCGTGTTCCTGATACTGAAATTATTGAAAGATTGAGTTCTCGTTTAATGTGTACAAATCAAGATTGTCAAGCATTTTTTTCTCTTAGGTCTGAACAACTTAAACCAAAAGTTTCGGGTATTTGTGATTTTTGCCAATCGGCGTTAACACAAAGAAATGATGATAAAAAAGATGTTATTAAGACCCGCCTTGAAGCATATCATAAGCATTGCAATGCGCTTACTTCCTTTTATAAAAATAGTGGATATATGGTCCATGTTATTGATGGAGACAGAGAAAGCGTTAATGTTTTTGAAAAATTTCTTAAACACGTGGAAGCTTAATGATTTCAATAAAAAACAAACTTGCATTAGATAAAATGCGAACTGCTGGTCGTTATTTGGCGGAATTATTTGAACTTCTTGCATTTCAAGTGAAAGAAGATACTACAACATTATGTTTAGATTCTTTTGTGCAGGAATATTTAAAAAAAAATGGGCTTATTTCTTCGACTAAAGGGTATAGAGGCTATAAGCATTCAAGTTGTATTTCTTTGAATGATGAAGTTGTTCATGGTGTTCCGAGTCAACATAAAAAATTAAAAACTGGCGATTTGGTTAAAATTGATATTTGTGCTTCTTGGAATGGATATTGTGCAGATATGACACGTTGTTTTTTTGTTGGTGAAGTTGATGCTCTTGTTAAAAAATTAGTTTTTACTGCGCAAGCTTCATTAGATGCAGGTATTGCTCAGATGCATAGTGGTAATTATTTAACAGATATATCTGCTGCTATTCAAAAAGAAGTAGAAGTTGCTGATTTTGGCGTTGTGAGAGATTTTGCAGGTCACGGTATTGGTAAGTCTATGCATGAAGATCCTGAAATATTGAATTATGGTAATCCTGGACAGGGGCCGCGATTACGCGAAGGCATGGCATTTGCATTAGAGCCGATGATTACGCAAGGTTCATATCAAGTATATATTGATGTTGATGGCTGGACTGTGAAAACAAAAGATAAAAGTTTGGCAGCGCATGTTGAAGATACAATTATTGTAACGCAAAATGGTCCAGAAGTGCTAACAAGATTAGAAAATGAGGGTAGGTAAAAGGGTTGTATGGAAAAAAAACAGAAAGAAGATGTTATCAAAGTAGATGGTGTTGTTCAAGAAACATTACCAAATGCTATGTTTAAAGTTGAAATTGAGGGCGGGCATGTTGTTTTAGGGCATGTATCTGGTAAAATGAGAATGAATTATATCAAGATACTTCCTGGTGATCGTGTTGCTCTTGAACTTTCTCCTTATGATTTGAACAGAGGAAGAATTGTTTTGCGGTATAAAAATTAAACATTTATTAGTATCAGAAAGTTGTATGTATGAAAGTAAGAGTATCAGTTAAAAAAATTTGTAATGATTGTTGTGTAGTAAAGCGTGGACGTGTTGTTCGTGTTATTTGTAAAAAAAATCCGCGACATAAACAAAGACAAGGTTAATTCAGGAGTATTGTGCTATGGCACGTATAGAAGGTGTAACGTTACCGTATAATAAAAGAATAGAGTTTGGTCTTACCTATGTGTATGGGATAGGAATCAAAACTTCACGAATTATTTTAAATAAATTAAACATTGATTTTGATGTTCGTGTAAAAGATCTTTCTGATGATCAAATTGGTTCTATTCAAAAAGAAATAACTCAAAACTATAAAACAGAAGGTGAGTTACGCAAAGAGATATCTTTGAATATTCGCCGGTTACAGGAAATAGGATCATATCGCGGTTTGCGTCATAAAAGAGGCTTGCCTGCAAGAGGTCAGCGTACAAAAACGAATGCGCGTACACGAAAAGGTCCTCGTCGTTCAACTAATATTATTGCATTAAAGCGTAAAGTTGCTAAGAAGTAAGGTATTTATAAATGGCATATAAGCAAAAATCAAAAAAAAATAAAAGAGGTCGTGTTGAGACAGCGATCGTGCATGTTAAATCCTCTTTTAATAACACAATGGTTTCTATTACAACTCCAGAAGGAGAAGTTTTGTTACGTTGTAGTTCTGGTCGTCTTGGCTTTAAAGGTGCTCGTAAAGGCACACCATTTGCGGCTACTCAAATTGGAACAACATTAGCGAAAGATATGGCTAATTTTGGTATTCGTACGTTAGAAGTTAATTTGCAAGGTCCTGGATCTGGTAGAGATTCTATTGTTCGTGCATTCCAATCATCAGGTTTTTCAATTTCTGTTTTACGCGATGTAACGCCTCTTCCTCACAATGGATGTCGTCCGCCTAAAAAACGTAGAGTTTAAGCTTCTTAGTACACAATAGATGAGAATATTTATATGAATAAAAAAAATTTAAAAGTAGTAGGAAAAGAAGGAAAAGCTGAACAGCAACCTTCAACCGAAAAGCGTCAAAGTAAGCTTTCTGAGTATGGTAAACAACTGCATGAAAAGCAAAAAGTAAAAGAAATGTATGGAATGCGTGAAAAACAATTTCGTCGTTTTTTTAAAAATGCTTCAACTGCACAACATGGTGCTCCTGGTGAAAACCTTTTAACCATGCTTGAACGTCGTCTTGATAATGTTGTGTATCGGCTTAAATTATCAATCACTCGTCGTCAAGCGCGTCAAATTATTACTCACGGGCATGTGCTTGTTAATAATAATTATGTGTATTCGCCCTCATTTTTGGTGAGCGTAGGTGATGTTATTTCTTTAGTTGATTCTGTGAATACAAAAGAAAAATTTCTTGAACAAGTTGTTGATAAGCGATTAAATCTTGGAATTAAAGTTCCTGAATGGCTTGAACTTAATAAAAAAGATCGCAAAGGAGAGGTATTACGCAATCCTGTCCGAGCTGATATTCAAGTTCCTATTGAGGAGCATTTAATCGTTGAGTTGTATTCAAAATAGGTAAATAAAATTTAGTAGACAAAATGCGTGGGGATCATACATGAGTAGAGAATATCAACCATTAACTATTCCTCGTTTGACGTGGGATAAAAAAGGAATAACAGATTCATTTGGACAAGTAGTTGCGCAACCACTTGAACCAGGATTTGGAATTACTTTTGGCAATGCACTTCGCCGTGTTCTTTTGGGTGGAATAGAAGGAAGCGCTGTTACTTCTGTAATTATTAAAGGCGTAAATAATGAATTTTCGGTGCTTACTGGTGTTGTTGAAGATGTAATGCAATTATGTCTTAATATTAAGCAAATCGTTATTCGCAGTACTGATGGAAAGCCAGGAAAAATGGTTTTGCATATACAAAAAGAAGGTATTGTTAGGGTTTCTGATATTCAAGCAGATGATAATTTAGAATTGATTAATAAAGATCATATTATTGCTCATATTGCTCCAGCAGGATCATTAGAAATAGAATTTTTTGTTGAACCTGGTCGAGGATATCGTCCAGCTCAATGGCCTGAAGGTAAAATGTTGCAAGATGATGGACGTATTTATCTTGATGCAGTATTTTCTCCTGTTGCAAAAGTTGCTTTTTTTATTGAAAAGACTCGTGTTGGAAAAGAAATTGATTACGATAAGCTTATTTTGGATATTCATACCAATAAAGCAATCAGTCCTTTAGAAGCTTTAAATTATTCAGTATCAGTGTTACGCACGCAATTAGAGCAATTTTTGATGGAAGAAGAAATTCCGTTTAATAGTATTTCGTTGCCAGCGCAAGAAGATATTAAAATTGCACCAGAACCAGTTGGAGATTTGCTTTACAAAGGTGTTCCTGTGGAACTATTTTTAAAGCCTATCGATGAACTTGAGCTTTCTGTGCGTGCACATAATTGTCTTATGAATGCTAATATCAAGCGCATTATTGATTTAGTAAATTTAAGCGAAGATGAAGGTTTGCGTATTAAGAATTTTGGTCGCAAGTCTTTAAATGAAGTTAAAGAAAGCATGAAAGCCTTTAATCTCTTTTTTGGCATGAATGTTACTGAATATGATTTAGAAAAAATTATGAAAGAACATGGTGCTTCGTTAATGCTTGATAAGCAGTAATAAAGCAAAAAGGATAATACAATGAGACATCAATCTGGTAAAGTAAAATTAAACGTTAAAGAATCTCATAAACGAGCATTATTGAGAAATCAAGTTATACATTTGATTATGTATGGTCACTTAACAACAACAAAAGCTCAGGCTCGTCAAGTTAAGCGTCTTGCTGAAAAAGCAGTTACGTTAGCTCGCAAAGGATCTGATTTTAATACAAAGCGTCGTGTAAAAGCGCTCTTGCCTTATAAATTAGAAGCACTCAAAACTTTGTTTGTTGATATAGCACCACGTTATACTCAGCGTCCTGGCGGTTATACAAGAATTATTCCTTTGGGAAAAAGACCAAGTGATACGGCAACTATAGCTCGTCTTGAATGGGTTTAATAGTTCCATTCATAAAAAAAACTATTATAAAAAGCCATGTTTTATCATGGCTTTTTTGTTTTTAATAGATAAAAAATAAGCACACATTTTTACACATAAGCTTATTTTAAAAATGGTTCTGGAGGGGGCTGTTGCGTGGAATAATGGCAGTGTTATTCTGGTGATAGTTGTTTTGCAAGATCAGTTCATGTTCGAGCAAACAATGTGTGTAAACATATGTGAGGTTTTAATTCATGGAGGTTAATCATGAATAAACAATATTTATCTATTATATTTATAATATCTTTGGTTCCATCAACAATTTTGTCAATGGCACAAGTCGGAGCATTTGCTGCTGCTGCTAGAACAACTGCGATAGCTTGCGGTTCTTCATTCATAACTGGTTTAAATTTGGCTCGTGCTGCTGCTCAAGGTGCTGTTCGAACGGTTGCTGCAAAAGTTATGTCAAAGCAAGGTGTTGCTTTAGCTACTGCTACTGTTGCTCCTGTTGCTGGTGTTGCTGGTTTTGGAGTTGCTGCTGCACAAGTTGCTGCTGAACAACAAGCTGCTCGTTTGGCTGCTGAAACTGCTCAAGCTACTACTCAAGTTGTTGCAAAAGGTTTCTTAGGAAGATCTGTAGATGCAGTAAAAAGTGCTACTTCTACTGTTATTGATACAGTTTCTCCTTATTTCACAGTTCAAAATGGTCTTATCGCTGCTACTGTTGCTGGCGCTGCAGTTGCTGCAACTAAAGCTTACAAGTATTTCACCAATGATGATTCTTCAATGCGTCGTAGAGCTTTAGTTGGAACAGGTGCTGGTTTAGTTGGTGCTGCTGTAGTTGCTCCAGTTGTTTACTATCGTGAAGCATTAGCTGGTTATGCTCAAACTGTTGGTACAAGAGTTTCTGAGTATGTTTCTCCTTACGCAAACCGCGTAGTTGAATTAGCTCAAA
>JACCDT010184205.1_pt1 | contig 14386 bp, 15 predicted proteins | sample 7446291 | NCBI WGS metagenome assembly JACCDT01 (sample SAMN15323446, study PRJNA562643) | freshwater metagenome | isolation source: river surface water | place: USA:Blue River Watershed | collected 2017-08-17
CATAGCCCCTGACAAGAAAAATCATAGGGAGGCCAGAAGAATTTTCAACCCTGCAAGAATCCTTTTTTACATCTTGAGAAATCCTGATTTCCCACCTATTTGTTCGGACCCGATCATTTTCCCCCTGATGCAAAAAATCTTCGTCATCATCTCCTTGGTTTGTTCTTTGGGTGCCGCCGGCCTTGGTTACATGAACCGAGAGAAGCTAATCAGCGCAAATGCGCTTCTGGAAAAAACCAAGTCAGAGCTTCAGGCGACCGAGCTGAAACTCACCAAGAAGACCCAGGAGTTCAATGCGGCCACGGAGAAAATCGCTCAGCTTGAAAAAGACAAGGAGCGACTCACTGCCGAACTCAATGACACCAAGGGAAGCCTAGCCAAGGAAAAGGCCAATACCGAGGACCTGCAGAAGCAAGTCACCGAGAAGAACGGCATCATTGATCGCCAGAAAACCGATCTCGACGCCAAGGATACGCGCATTGCCGAATTGGAGACAAAGATCAACTCCGCGCAGACCGTCTCCTCCCAGAACGAGGAGCTCAAAAAACAGGTTGAGGAGAAGGACCTGCTCATCGCAGGCCAGCAGGCCAAGCTGAAGGATGCCGACAACCAGATTGCCGAGTGGCGCAAGCGTGAGGAAAAGCGGAAACAGCGGGTAATGCAGAAGGGACTGGAAGGCAAGATTCTCGCCGTCAATTCAGCTTGGAATTTCGTTGTTCTCAGCCTGGGTGACAGAAACGGTGTTTTCACCGACAGCGAGATGCTTATCAAGAGAGGGGCCCAACTGATTGGAAAAGTAAGGATTACCTCTGTGGAACCATCCACTTCCATCGCCGACATTCTGGCCAACAGCATCCCTGCAGGTGTCACCGTGCAACCCGGAGATTCCGTGATCTTCCTGGGCAATGATGAAGAGCAGCCCCTGCCTCCGGGTACCACCCCCAAACCATAATGCCCATGCGGAGTCTCTCCATTCTTTTTCTGGCGTCTGCCTTCCTGCTCGCCGGATGTCAGAGTGCACCGGAGAACACCACTCCCGCCAGTGCAGCCGTCAGTTCGATCCCCTGGAACAGGCCGGCAAGCTGGGAGGGTTCCGGTGCCTTGGGTGGCTTCATGCCCCAGGGTGGACGCTGATTAGTCCCATTTTTGGCGCTCAACAGCGCCTGATAGGAACGTTATTCCTACCTGCGCTTGATCATCCACCCCGTGGGAATGCAGGATCGATCCTATGCGCATCCTCTCCGTTGATCCCTCCCTTCGCGGCACGGGATTTGCCATTCTCGAGGAAGCTGGGTCCAAGATCCGTTGCTTGGAGTATTCCGTCGTCAAGAATCCCCCATCCCTGTCGCAGGAGGGATGCCTGATTGCCATTCACGAAGCCATCAAAGGTGCCATTGAGCGTCACGCTCCCACCGCGCTGGCTATCGAGAAGGTCATTTATGTGCAGAGCTATCCGACAGCCATCATCCTGGGTGCTGCGAGGGGTGTGGCGGTCCTTGCGGCTGCGCAAAAGGGTCTTTCCATCCATGAATATCCTCCAAAGAGGGTGAAACAGGCGGTCGTGGGCAAGGGTGCTGCGGCCAAGGAGCAGGTAGCCTTTATGATCCGGGCGCTGCTCGGACTGAGGGAAACACCTCCCAGTGATGCCGCTGATGCCATCGCCATCGGGATGACTCATTTGAGGACAATTTCCTCACCAGTTCTCAGGGTAACAGCCACCCGCGCAAAATGAAGAATATCCCTTCACCCCGCTGGCTTGGGCGGATCAGCTATGAGGAAGGGTTGAATCTACAGGAATCACTCGTGGCCGGGATGACTGCCGGTGAGTCACCTTCCCAACTGCTGCTGCTCGAACATCATCCCGTCTACACAATGGGTCGCAACCGTGACGAATCTAGCCTCGGGGGCGAAAGCCTACTCCCCCACCCCGTTCACAGAACGAATCGAGGCGGGCAGGCCACCTATCATGGACCCGGTCAGCTCGTGGGCTATCCTCTCCTGCATCTTGACCTCTTTGGGAGAGACCTCCACGACTACCTCCGCTTCCTGGAAGAAGTCCTGATCACCCTGATGGCACGCCATGGCGTCCGGGGGCATAGGGTGGAGGGAAAGACCGGGGTCTGGGTGGAAGATCGCAAGATCGCCTCCCTGGGTGTCGGTGTCCGCAAATGGATCTCGATGCATGGATTTGCAATCAACATCTGCGGGGACATGAGCCCTTTCAACCACATCACCCCATGCGGATTGCCCGGAGTCACCATGACCTCCCTGGAGGCCGAAGGTGCCGCCGGAGTATCCGTGGAATCCTGCGCCCGTGAAGTCGGGGTCATCTTCAATGAGTTACTCCAAGGGGAAACGTTTCGCGCAGAGGCGCAGAGACGCGGAGAGCTATAAGATGTGGAACTCAAGAAATCAGGAATCTGAGAAATAAAAACTTGAGTGCATGGAGAGAAAAACGGTACGGCACGATACTAGGGTAACTACAGGCACACCCTTGGGATTTTCCTTATCCCATTCCTGATTTCCTGTTTCCAGATTGAAACCTTTGGCATTCAGCCCATCTATGCGGCGTCTCACTTCACAACCGCACGTTTTGAACAGAGCCTCCGCGTCTCTGCGGGGAACTGAACCCGGATTTTAGGCCTGAAGTTTTAAGAAATTAGCCAGCAGCTCCTTGCCGTGTGTCGTCAGAATCGACTCGGGATGGAACTGGACTCCCCAGACGGGCAGCTCTTTATGGCGAAGGCCCATGATTTCACCCTCAGCTGTCTCCGCCGTGATCTCCAGGCAATCAGGGAAGGTTTCCCTTTTCACAAGAAGGCTGTGGTAGCGCGTTGCTTCAAAGGGATTGGGCAGTCCCTGGAAGAGATCCTTCCCGTTGTGAAGGATCGGCGAGGTCTTCCCGTGCATCAGGCGACCGGCACGAACCACTTCCCCTCCGTAGACATCCCCCATGCATTGATGGCCGAGACAGACACCGAGGATGGGATAGGTGCCTGCAAGATTCCTGATGACGTCGCAGCTGATGCCGGCCTCCTTCGGAGTGCAAGGCCCGGGAGAGATGCAGATCCTCTCCGGACGCAGGGCCTTGATTTCCTCAAGCGTGATCCGGTCGTTTCTCCTGACCACGGGGTCCGCACCCAACTCCCCGAAATACTGGACAAGGTTGTAGGTGAAGGAGTCGTAGTTATCGATGACAAGGATCATGATATGAAAAGTGATTCGGCTAGACGGAGGTCGCGGTGGCGAGTTCGACGGCCCTGATGACCCCCATCGCCTTGTTCACGGTTTCCTCATACTCGGAGGTTGGATCCGAGTCGGCCACAACGCCGGCACCTGCCTGAACATGAGCTTTTCCATCCTTGAGAAGGACGGTCCGAAGGGCGATGCATGAGTCCAACTGCCCGTTGAATCCCAGATAGCCGACGGCACCGGCATAGGACCCGCGCGCCGTGGGCTCCATGGCGGCGATGATCTGCATCGCCCTCACTTTGGGTGAACCGCTGACGGTTCCCGCAGGAAAGGTCGCACGGAGCACATCCAGCGGGGAATGATCGCCGGAAAGACGTCCCGTCACATTGGAGACGATGTGCATCACGTGGCTGTAACGCTCCACGGTCATGAAATCCGTGAGGGTGACGCTTCCAAACTCGGAAATCCGGCCCACGTCGTTCCTGGCAAGGTCAACCAGCATCAGATGTTCGGCCCGCTCCTTGGGATCATCCAGCAACTCAAGCCTCAGAGCCTCATCAGCCTCGGGATTCGAGCCGCGTTTGCGTGTTCCCGCGATCGGCCGGATCTGAACATTCCCGTCGGTTACCTTCACATGCACTTCGGGAGAGCTGCCGACGAGCGAAATGCCATCGGGCAACCTCAGGCAGAACATGTAGGGAGAGGGATTGATGAAGCGGAGGGCGCGGTAAAGATGGACCGGATCGCCCTCATAGGGGATCGAGAATCGCTGGGAGAGGACGATCTGGAAGATATCCCCCGCCTTGATGAACTCCTTGGAGTCAACCACGGCCTGCTCGAAGGCCTCGCGGGTGAAGTTACTGCTGACTTGCAGCCGCTCGGCGACGGCTCCCGTCGGGAAAGGCTGCATCGCGGTGGGAGCGCCCATGATTCCAACCATCCGTTCAATGCGGGAGATTGCCTCAAGGCGGGACTCCTCCACACCCAATTCCCCGGGAAAAGCACACGCCACCACCTTGATGCGGCGATTTTTATGATCAAATAGGACCACCGTGTCGGCGATCAGGAAAAGCATGTCCGGCATGCCCAGGTCATCCTTCGGATGAGGCGGGACCGTTGGTTCAAAACGCCTCACGGCATCGTAACCGAGGTACCCGACGGCTCCACCCGTGAAGCCGGGGAGTTCGGGATGAATCCGGCAACGGTAGCCCGCCATGAGAGACTCCAGCTCCGCGAGGGGATCAGCGGCCTTCCATGACTTCACGGCACCATGGCGGTCGGTCATGGTGATCGTTTCCCCTCGAGAAGAAATCATCATCCTGGAACCCGATCCCACAAAGGAATAGCGGCCAACCAAGTCACTCTGCTCGGCGGACTCGAGGAGGAAGGAAGTCTTCTCAGAAGAAAGCTTGGAGAGCAATGAAAGCGGCGTCTCGCTGTCGGCCACAAGCTCGATCCATACCGGAACGACATTCCCTGCAGCTGCTTCGCGCGCAAAAGCCTCTTCCGAGGGAAGGACTCCCGGAAGATTGGTTCCATGCGATCGGGTGCGCTGCGTCATCAGGAAAGGGTGCTTTTGTAAGGATGAATGGGCAATGCGGAAATGATTCCTACCGCCCCCTCTTGAAGCGGGCTACCTCGCGGTCTGTCTCGCGCTGCTCGGCGCGTTTCTTGAGATCCTGGCGCTGATCCGCGGCGTGCTTCCCCTTGCCAAGGCCGATCTCCACCTTCACGCGTCCCTTTTTCCAGTACATCCGGAGCACCGGAAGCGCTAGTCCCTTGCGCTGGGTCTCTTCCAGGAGACGCGTGATCTCGATCTTGTTGAGCAGGAGGAGCCTCGGGCGCTTCGGATCGTGCGTCTCATGGCTGGCCTTCTCGTAGACCTGAATGGTGGCGTCGTGAAGAACGACTCCCCTTTTCTCCACCTTGGCGTAACAGCCGAGAAGGTCAACGCGGCCGGCCCGCAACGATTTCACCTCGGTTCCAAGGAGGGAAATCCCCGCCTCGAAGCTCTCGACGATGTGAAAGTCCCTGAGAGCCTTGCGGTTGGTGACGATATCCGAGGCCATGACTGCTTTCAGGAAACTCCGGATCCCGTCATCACCCCGGTTGCCGGAGGCTGTTGAGGACGCCGGACGCCGGACGGCCGGGAGATGCCGGGAAAAGGCTTAGGCAGCCTGTGTATCGACAGCCTCGGCAAGGAGCGTCTCCATGCCGAGCTTGCCGGCGGCGACTTCTGCAAGGGCGATGTCTGCCAGTCCCATCCCGAGATCGGTCTCGATCATCGGACGGCTTCCTGCGGAAAGCTCACGGACGCGCTTGCTGACGATATTGATGAGCTGCTGCTTGTTGGTGACCACGGCGGCGGCCGCTTCGATGTTTTGGATTTTCATGAAAGGAAAGTGGATGAAATGAAGAACTTTGCATCATGCCCCATTCCCGGCTCCCCGACAAGCTAAGCTTGGGGGGGGTTGCCAAGGAGGCCGGATCCTGTTTCCCTCATCGGCCACCACACCGATGACCATGGGATTGTTCACCCCCCGCTATCTGAAGGAAGCCCGCGCCCTCCTGGAGGGTGCTTCCAAAGTCCTTCATCAGCACGGCGACCTGCTGGATTCGGAGGCGATCAGGAAAGGAAATGCTTCCCTGCTCCGACTCAGGGAGGCGATCGCCTCCAAAGAGAAACCAAAGGTCCTGGAGGCCACTGCGGAGCTCGAAACGAGCTTTTCCCACATCATCCCCTACCGTCCGCATGCCGCATGGGCCGAGAACATCGAGGCCATCGTGGTGGCCGTGGCCCTAGCCGTCGGATTCCAGGCCTACTTCCTGAAACCCTTCAAGATCCCGACAGGATCGATGCAGCCGACGCTTTACGGGATGACGGGCCACCCCACCCCGGCACCACTTCCCGACCCCGTTACGCGTGCGGTGGAATTTGTGAGACTGGGACGCAGCTACATGGACGTGAAGGCAAACTCCCGTGAGCAGGTCCTTGATCTACAGGAACGGACTAAACTGAATTTTTTCACCTTCACCGACGTGGTGACCACCGCAGGCAGGCACACCATTTTCGCACCCAAGGTTGTGCTGAGCAATGACTTCGGGGTGAATCCTCCCGGCTTCGATCGCAACGGCATCTATCACGAGGGCAGGGTCTATCAGCCCGGTGAAACCATCGTGCACGGCTATGTTCAGGCGGGTGATCAGGTCTTTGTGGACCGGATGACCTACCAGTTCAGGGATCCCGCAAGCGCGGATGTCTTCGTCTTCCGCACAACCGGGATCAGGAGGATCGAGATGGGGATCGATCCCACCCTCGGCTCTCAGTTCTACATCAAGCGACTTGCCGGAATGCCGGGCCAGACGCTCCGGATCAATCCCCCCACCCTCTTCCTCGACGGGGCGAAGGCCACAGCGGTTCCGTTCCTTCGCGTCATGAGCCGTGAGAATGGCTACACCGGATACACCAATCCCAAAGAGGCCCAATATCTCTCCACTCCAAAGGAGACCTTCACCGTTCCCTCCAAAACCTTCTTCGCCCTCGGTGACAACAGCGCCAACTCCTTCGACAGCCGCTACTGGGGCAACGTTCCCGAGCAGAACGTGATCGGCCGCGGCTTCTTCGTCTACTGGCCCTTCTCCGAACGCTGGGGTTTTATCAGGTAACGAAACCTTGTTTTAAAAGATTTATCCCGCAGAGACGCAGAGGCGCGGAGGGTAAAAAAGCTTTGGATCCAGGGAAAAGGACTGCGACCCTACGTCTTTTTGAAATCCAAGAGCGCTTCTGTCATAGGCATCTGCTTTTATCAGACACCCTGTAGTCTCTTTCTCAGCGCCTCTGCGTCTCTGCGCGAGTTTTAGTTTTTCTTCTTTGCGGAGGATTTCTTGGACGGAGCTTTCTTCGCTCCCTTTGCGACCTTGGAGGCGACCTTCAGGCGAAGGGCATTCAGGCGGATGAAGCCGGTGGCGTCACCCTGATTGTAAGCCTGGGTCGGATCGGCCTCCATCGTGGCGATCTCCGGACGGTAAAGGCTCACGGAACTCTTTCGACCGGCCGCCAGGATGTTCCCCTTGTAGAGGCGCACACGCACAGTGCCGGTCACGTTCTTCTGCGACTCGGTGACGAGGGCCTGCAGGGCAAGACGCTCCGGGGCGAACCAGAAACCGTTGTAGATGAGAGTGCTGTATTTGGGAATCAGCCCGTCCCGGAGATGCATCACCTCACGGTCCATGGTGAGCGACTCCATCTGGCGGTGGGCGAAATGCAGGATGGAACCACCGGGTGTTTCATACACACCCCGGCTCTTCATCCCGACAAAGCGGTTCTCGACCATGTCGACACGGCCGACGCCGTGGCGTCCGCCGATCCTGTTGAGCGTGCGCATCACGCCGAGCGGATCGAGTTTCTTGCCGTTGACCGCAACGCAGTTTCCCTCGACGAAATCGAGGGTCACGATCTCGGCCTTGTCAGGGGCCTGCTCGGGGCTGACGGAGAGCTTGAACATCCCGCGGTTCTCCGGGGCAAAGGCGTCGAACCACGGATCCTCCAGGATCCCGCTCTCGTAGCTGATGTGGAGCAGGTTGCGGTCCATGGAATAGGGCTTCTTGGCACTGGCCTCCACGGGCACCTTGTGACGGCGGCAATACTCGATCATCTCGGCACGTCCCGGAAACTCCTCGCGGAAACGCTCTTCGCGCCACGGGGCAATCACCTGGAGATCGGGAGCCAGGGCGGCAGCGGCAAGCTCGAAGCGGACCTGGTCATTTCCCTTTCCGGTGGCACCATGAGCGATGGCATCGGCCTTTTCCGCAAGGGCGATCTCCACCATGCGCTTGGCGATCAGGGGGCGTGCGATGCTGGTGCCGAGGAAATATTCCCCCTCGTAAAGCGATCCGGCCTGCATCATCGGAAAGATGAAATCGCGGGCAAACTCGGCCTGGAGGTCATCGACAAAGCACTTGGAGGCGCCGGTGCGGAGCGCCTTGGGTTTCAGCCCCTTGAGCTCCTCCTCCTGGCCGATATCGGCGCAGAACGCGACCACCTCGGCATCATAGGTTTCCTTGATCCAGTTGAGGATGACGGAGGTGTCCAGACCTCCGGAGTAAGCAACGACAATTTTCATCGGTTGGTGGGATACACGGAGTGTACCCGCGATGCACGATCAATCATGGAATTCGGGCACAAAAAAAACGGCCGGATTACTCCGGCCGTTTCGTTAAAAGGTGTCAGCCGGGGATTACTTCTTGGGCTGGATGGGTGTGGAAGCGGGCGATGCGGAACCCTTGGCCGCATTCTGCTGGGCCTGGATCTGGGCGGCCAGATTCTGGACGGCCTGCTGCAGATCGACAAGGGGCACCCACCCGATCAGGTTGCCCTGCTGTCCGGTCGCCTTGTCGGCGAAGGACGCGGCATTGAGAAGACGGGCCTCGCCGGTCTTGGTGTTCCACTGGACAACGGAATCGACCTGCTTGTCGGCGATGGTGATCTTCGCGGAGATACACTGGAAGTTGGGCTGCTCTGCGGACTTGTCATTGCAGGCGGCCAGCCCGAGGCAAGCCACTGCGAGGAGGGAAGAGGTGATGTACTTCATGAGGTGGGCAAGTTGTCCCAAGATCGCCCCCTGTTCAAGAAACAAATCTGTGGGAGAAGTGGGTTGACTGGGACTCGAACCCAGAACCAATACCTTAAAAGGGTACTGCTCTACCATTGAGCTATCAACCCGTGAAGGGATCACCCCCGGATCAAGGACCCTTGGGAGTGAGGACGAAGAAAATGCTACTGCTTCTGCAGCATGTCGAGGGCATTTTGCACTTCCTGCGCGGCGCCGCTTGTCTGGGCACTCAGGGAAACCCATGCCACCTTGCCGTCCTTGATGATGAAGGACTGGCGGCGCGACATCCCGACCACGGGGTAAGAAGGGACACCGAAGGCCTCGGCGACCTTCCCGTCGGTATCGGCTATCAGCATGAAGGGCAGGTTGCGGTTCTGTTGGAATTTTTTCTGAGCTTCGGCCGTATCCTTGCTGACACCCACGATCTGAAGTCCCCTCGCCTTCAATCCCTCGAAGGCATCCCGCAGCGAGCATGCCTCTGCGGTGCACCCCGGGGTCTCCGCCTTCGGATAAAAATAAACCAGGGTGATACCCTTGGCATAGACGTCACCGAAAGCAACATCCTGCCCCTCCTGATTCTTGGCGGTGAGAAGCGGCGCCGGTGCCCCCACGCTGAGGGCGGGAGCCGGATTGGCACGGGAGAAGAGCGAGAGAAGATTCATGGCAAGGAGGAAGGTGACAGCTGTGACAAGATGGAACGGGCAATTCATCGAGTTACTTATAGCACGATACCGAGGGTGCACACAGCATCTTTGCCTCCAGGAACCAAAAGTGTGTACCTTCACGGTTGTGAAAATCACCGGCACCCAACGCATCACTCTTATCGCGGGAGCCGCGATCCTTGCGATAGCCGTCGTCGCCATGGTTTTCATGAGAGAGGGATCCACAGACCCCAGACTCGCCTCCCCCGATCAGTATCTGAAGGAAACGATAAGCCCGGGTAGCCCCTCCTTCCTCTCACCGGAATTGATTCCGATTCTGCCACAATGTGGGAGCATGTCGGTCCCAACACGCGAGGAGTCTCTCACGGCACTTTCAAGCCCCTCCTCTTTCCTGAAGCTCCACCGGATGAGGCACTTCGCCACCGTTGCGATCGGAAGAGGGGAGCAAAGTTCTCCCCTTCTGGATCACCTGCTCACCTCCCCTCTCTGGATACTCTCCGACATCGGTCCCTGGGGCTGGATCTTCAAGCCGGCAGGTCCGGCGAAACCTTGGGAAATGCCGGACAAAGCATCCTGGGAAAAAGAATGGCCGCGCCCCTCGGACAGATCCTTCGCCCTGATCCGGACTGCGGCAAACCTCGCCGCCATCCATCGTGACAAGGAAGCGGATCAACTTCTCTCGTGGGCCGAAGCCCTGCGGAAGAACCCTTCGCTTGTGCTCTCCACACGCGCCTCGATAGCTGCATCCGGGAGCAGATGGGACGAGGCATCTATCTTGGCCGGGAAAGCCCTGAAACTGGATCACGCAAACACGGCGGCCTCCATGGTCCTGATCCGCTCCCTGGTCGAGACAGGTCGCCCCGACGAGGCCCTCGGATACTCGCGGGATCTCGTGCGAAGACAACCGGAGGATCCCGGTGTTCTTTTGCTGGCGGCGAGGACTGCCAATGCCGCGGGATCCTCGGAGGAGGAGATCGATGCCTTGGAACGACTGCTTGCCATTTCCAGGAAGCATCATCAGCCCGTGGCCGTGACCATCTCCTACCTCGGTCAGGCCTATGCCAAGAGCGGGAGACGTGGCGATGCCCTGCGCTGCTTTGTGTCTGCTCTCGCCGATCCCTCCCTGGACGATCGGGAAAAGCGGGTCATCCGTGAAATCATGGATCATATCTCGCCCGATCCCGGGCGATGATTTCAACTTCGACTCCGGGGTTCTCTCTGCTAGGTTCACGGAATGAGTTCACGCAAAAAGTCCCTTCCCAAGACTTCCAAAAAGCCGGCCAAGTCGATCGCCCGGGAGCACTCCTCCATCCTGCTTGACGGCCCAAGCCGCGCAGCCAGCCGGGCGATGCTTTACCCGGTCGGCTTCAGCGAGAAGGACTTCAGCAAATCAATTGTCGGGGTTGCCTCCACCTGGAGCATGGTGACGCCGTGCAACATGCACATTGACACCCTCGCCCGCGAGTCGGCGCTTGGCATCGACAAGGCGGGAGGCAAGTCCATCATTTTCAACACGATCACCGTCTCCGACGGGATCTCGATGGGCACCGAGGGCATGAAGTACTCCCTCGTCTCCCGCGAGGTCATCGCCGACTCCGTGGAGACCGTGGCCGGATGCCAGGGATTCGATGGCCTCGTGGCCATCGGCGGCTGTGACAAGAACATGCCCGGATGTATGATCGCCATCGCAAGGCTTAACCGACCTGCGGTCTTTGTCTACGGCGGCACGATCCTCCCCGGCTGTCTCAATGGAAAACTCATCGATGTCGTCTCCGTCTTCGAGGCGGTCGGCCAGGAAGCCGCAGGGGTCATCTCCGCCAAGGAGCGCCAGGCCGTCGAATCGTGCGCCATACCCGGACCCGGATCCTGCGGCGGCATGTACACCGCCAACACCATGGCCAGCGCCATCGAGGCGATGGGTATGAGCCTTCCGAACAGCTCCGCCCAGGCAGCCGTCTCCTCCCACAAGATGCAGGATTGCCGCGAGGCCGGTGCCGCCGTCCTCAACCTGCTCAAAAAGGGCATCCGGCCCCGCGACATCATGACGCGCGAGGCCTTTGAGAATGCCATCACCACCGTGATCGCTCTCGGCGGATCCACCAACGCCGTCCTCCACCTCCTTGCCATCGCCCATACGGCCGGAGTGAAGCTCACGATCGATGACTTCACCAAGATCGGAAAGCGCGTCCCTGTCCTTGCCGACCTGAAGCCGAGCGGCAAGTACCTCATGTCCCAACTCATCGAGATCGGCGGCATCGTTCCGTTGATGAAGGAGCTGCTGGCAGCCGGACTCCTCCACGGCGACTGCATGACCGTGACCGGCAAGACGCTTCGCGAGAACCTTGCAGCCTTCAAACCTTACCCCAAGGGACAGCAGATCATCCGCCCCCTGAGCGACCCCATCAAGAAGGAGAGCCATCTCGTTGTCCTCAAGGGCAATCTGGCCCCCGGAGGAGGCGTCGCCAAGATCTCGGGCAAGGAAGGCCTGCGCTTCCAGGGCCGTGCCCGTGTCTTTGATGCGGAGGAAAAGGCCCTGAAGGCAATCCTCGACAAGAAGATCAAAAAGGGAGATGTGATCGTCATCCGCTACGAGGGACCCAAGGGTGGACCCGGCATGCGCGAAATGCTCTCCCCCACCAGCGCCGTCATGGGTCTCGGCCTCGGCAAGGATGTCGCCCTCATCACCGACGGCCGCTTCTCGGGCGGGACCCATGGATTCGTCGTGGGTCACATCACTCCGGAGGCCTTCTCCGGTGGTCCGATCGCGTTGGTCAAGGAAGGCGATCAAATCACGATCGACGCCAGCAAGCGCACCCTCACCCTGGGAGTCACCGCTGCCGAGTTGGCCAAACGCAAGAAAGCCTGGAAACAGCCCGCCCCGCGCTACCGTCGCGGTATCCTGGCCAAATACGCATCGCACGTCACCGACGCCTCGCACGGCGCTGTGACGGATGCCGGACTGTAGGCGAAAGGGTTAATCAAGAGGTTTCAATGACGGGGGATTTCAAAGATCCCCCAATTTCCGCTGCCCATCGACCATCTTTGATGCTCCGTGAAATCGCGGAGCTTTACCGTCACTCTTTACTTCGCCCTGGAGCGCTCCAGACGCAAGATCCAGTAAATCAGGACGGCGGCGAGCCAAAGGCATCCGATGGTGAATGCCTGAAAACTGACATCGAGGAACGGAAAACTGTTCAACGGCTTTTTGCCCAGCAGCAGGGGGTAAAGCTCCGATCCAAGAAAGGAGAAGAGGGTGTTGACGAAAACCCAGACCGGCAGGAGCCAACCGATGGAAAAGAGGACTTTGAGAACCAGTCCCAGGGTCTTTAGGAAATTCCGCATGGGTCGTCGCGATCGATCCGTTGAAAGCTACCTCTTCACCTTCGCCTTTGCTTTCGGTTTTTGCCTAGGTCTCGGCGACATCGGAAACTCTTTCGCAATCCGCTCATAGACGGTCTTGGCGAACTGGATGCGCGCGTACCACTTGTAGTCTCCGGCAATCACCGTCCAGGGTGCGATCTTCGTCGAGGTCTTCACGAACATCGCCTCGGCAGCGGCGTTGTGCTGGGTCCACTTGCGGCGGTTGCGCCAATCCTCGCCGTTGATCTTCCAATGCTTGTAGGGATCGGCCTGCCGCTCCTTGAAACGCTTCAACTGCTCCGCCTTAGAGACCTGAAGGAAGAGCTTGATCAGGATGGTGCCGTCGGCGACAAGCGTACGCTCCATCTCGTTGATCTCGTCATAGGCGCGCTTCCACTCGGCCTCGGTGGCGAACCCCTCGACTTTCTCAACAAGGACACGCCCGTACCAGGAGCGGTCAAACACGGCGATCTCGCCGTAGGGCGGCAACTTGTTCCAAAACCTCCAGAGATAGTGATGACGGTATTCCTCGGGGGTCGGCTTCTGGGTCGAGTAGACCTTCACCAGACGGGGATCTAGCCTTTCAAGCGTCCTCTTGATCGCCCCACCCTTGCCGGCGGCATCGGGTCCCTCGATCACGATGACCACGGAACGCTTGCTCTCCTTGAGGCGAAGCTGCAGGTCGAGGAGGCCGAGTTGGCAGCGCTTCAACTCGCGGCGGTACTCCTCCTGCGAGATCGGCTTGTTCTGATCGAGTTTGTCGAGACGGAGTCGTTTGAAGTTCATGAAAAGCAGTTGGGGATTATGGAACTCAGGAACTCAGGAAAGGAAAGACTGAAAACACTCCGTGTCTTTCTGAGACCTTTATCGATTTCCAAGAACATCGAGCACGATCTTCTCGGTGAGAAGCTCCGGAAGGACGACGGGACTGCTCCCCTTCGCCGGCGGATAGTAAACGGCTAACGGCACACCGACGCGACCAAAGGACTTCAAGGCGGCGGTGATGGCAGGATCGGAATTCGTCCAGTCACCCTTCATGGCAATGATCCCGCGCTCCTTCATCAGCTTCCTGACCGCCGGAACATTGATCGCCGTCCGTTCGTTGAACTGGCAGGTCAGGCACCACGAAGCGGTGAAATCGAGAAAGACCGGCTTTCCTTGGGCGCGCAGTGACTCAAGCGCTTCCGGCGAATAGGTCATCCACTCGATACCCTCTTGGGAAGAGGCGGATTGCGTGACGGGTTTGGAGTCGGTGATGCGCTTACACAAAACAGCCCCACCTGCTCCCAAAATCAGCAGAAGCAAGATGAGAAGGGGCCATTTCACCCGGGCGGAGGACTCAAGGAGTGATCCGTAAATCCAGGCACAGAAGCCGAGTAGCAGGAAGAGAGCGAGCATGGCCAACGCGGCATCGCTCCCCCGCTGATTCTGGATCACCCAGAGGAGCCAGAGATTGGTGGCAAGCAGGGGAATCCCATGAACTGCTTGAGTCTCTCCATCCAGGTTCCCGGCTTCGGGATCCATTTGCGCCAACCGGGCCTTGCTGAGAGCAGAAGGTAA
>JACCDT010227092.1_pt1 | contig 14386 bp, 19 predicted proteins | sample 7446291 | NCBI WGS metagenome assembly JACCDT01 (sample SAMN15323446, study PRJNA562643) | freshwater metagenome | isolation source: river surface water | place: USA:Blue River Watershed | collected 2017-08-17
ATTTCAAATGAATAATACAAATAATGGATTTCAAATGAATAATACAAATAATGGATTTCAAATTTTTAATAAAAAGAAAATTTTATCAAAACAAAATCTTTTTAATAAAAAAGTAGAAGCTACAAAAAATGAGTATATTAATAATATTCTATCAGAACAATTATTAACAGAAATTAAAGAGAACATTAAACAAAATAAAACATTTACACTTGACTTAAAAACAACAGATGATATTTTATATTCAGGTGATGATTATATTATTACAAAATCAGGATTTCTTAAAAATAAAACGTTTCCAAAATATTTTAGTAGTGTAATCTATAAAAAGCTTAATTTGAAGTTATATGTTGATATTAAAAGGAGTGATGAGAAAACATTCAATTTATTATTAACAGATAAATCAATTCTCACTAAATATTAAATTAGAATAATAAGTAGTTGTTAATTTTGATAATTGTTGATTTATAAATTCATTATTTAATTTATTTATATTTAACTCAGACCAATCATTTAATACAATTATTGGTAAATTAGTTATATTTGGAAAATCACTTTTAATAACTATTGGTATTGTATTTAAATATAAACATTCCCAAATTCGATGTGTATCTAATCCATTACCTCTAGGACATATTGCATATTTATGTGATGCTAATTCTATAAAATAATCTAATTTTGGTTTAGAAGTATTCCATTCTAGTATATCACAAAGTTTATTATAACATTGTTTTCTACTAGGATGTGTATTTTGGTTAAAATAAAAATAAATGAATTTATTTTTTGGTATTTTTAATTTTCTAATTTTATGGAATAAATTATTATCAAACCATTGTGTATTTTCTATACCAATTGGTAATGGTATAATACTATTATCACAAATAAATGTATTTTGACAAAAATGTAACTTAAAATTATATTTTTCTTTTATTTCATGATCTGAATTATGTGTTATTATTATTTTATTATTTGTATAATGTTTAAATTTATCGTAAAAAATATTTAAATCATGTGTAAATACAAATATTGATTTATACTCATTTATTGTTTGTAATGTATCTAAATCCTGCATTTTTTTTGAATACACATTATTATTAGGGTTCCAACTTAATGATGATGGTATACCTACCACTATATCTGCGAAACTTTGTATTTTTTCACCATTAATTATATCATTATCACATATAAATGATGATGAACTTACAAAATCTATTATATTATCATTAACTTTTAATTTATAAAAAGATAATTTTTGATTATTAATATATGGTATTCTTAAATTGTTTTCATTATATTTCCATACAATATCTTTTAATTCAACAGTATCATATAATTCTAAATTTATTTTTGATATATTTGTATAAACCATTATTTTATTTGAAATAATATATTCTAATATTGTTTTATTTGTATTAAAAATATAATATTGTTCTTTTAAAATTTCCATTAATTTTATATAGATATTTGTGTCTAAATAACTTAAAAAAACCTTTAATAATATAATAATGAATAACGGATTAAATAATTTTGATATTGTATTTTATATTAATTTAAAACATAGAACTGATAGATTAGAACATATTACTCAAGAACTTAATAAAACAAATATTGATAAAAATAAAATTAATAGAATAGATGGAATTTATTTTAAAACATTTGGTATTTTAGGATGTGCCAAATCTCACATACTTGCTTTAGAAACGTTTATTGCTTCTAAAAAAGATAATTGTATTATTTTCGAAGATGATTTTGAATTTACTAAATCACAAGATGAAGTAAATACATTGATTAATTTAATATTTAATAATAATATAAATTTTGATGTATTAATGTTAGCAAGTAATACATTAAATGATACAAATACTGAACATACATTTATTAAAAAAATTGTTGATGCACAAACTTTATCTGGTTATTGTGTAAGTAAAAAATTTGCACCAAAATTACTCAATAATTATAAAGAAAGTGTTAAAATTTTAGAACATCTTGGTCAAAAAGTACACAATTATTGTTTTGATATTTATATGAAAAGATTACAACCAACTAGTAATTGGTATTGTCTTGAACCAAAAATAGGCAGACAAAAAGAATCATATAGTGATATAGAAAATAAAGTTGTATTTTATGATTGTTAAATAATTATTGTTTCGGATGGTAATATATCTTCTATTTTCCATGTAGGTGCATTTGAGCCAAACCATTTTTGTGGTCCTAATATTAGTGAATCTTTAGTATCTCTTAAAAAATAAGCACATAATGATAATGTTGAATTTGCTATTATAAAATGATTACATAACGACATTAATATTAATGTTTTTATAGGTTCTTGTTCTTTTATTATCTCATAATTAATTTCTTTTTTTATTTTCCAATTTGTTATAAATTGCATATCATCGCTAAAAATAATAAATTTTACATTTGGTATCATTTCTTTTATAATTTCTATTGCCTTTATATAATAGTCATCACTACATACAGGATGAACATCTGGATATAATAAATAATCTCCTCTTCTAACGTGTATTAAACATGTTGGACAATTAGATTGAAAATTTATTTTTATTATATTATATTCTTCTTCAATATTTGAAAATAACATTTCTTTTATAATTCCTATATTTTTTATAAAATATTTATATGATTGAAAATATCCATATAATATATAACTTACATTTTCTTTTAATTCTAATGGGTCATAATAGCTAACTTTTTCATTTAATCTTACATAATTTGTTTCAACTATTGACGATTCTTCTATATAATTTAAGTTTTCAAATAATCTATATGTATTCATATCACCTCTCCAATATTTTAAATTTTTAACAAAATATACTTCATAATTATTTTCAATCATTAAATTCATTGCATTAAAATACTGAAATAATATATTTCCTAATCCACCGCTTGGATATATTATTAATTTTTTATTTGGACTTATCATTAATGAGTTTATATTTAAAATTTTATGATAATTTATTATATCTTTAGGACTCATATTACTACATGAAATTAAATTTAAACTATCGATTTGACCTCGATGACATGGATACCCATCATAATTACAATAATGAATATTATTATTATTAATAATTTTAAAATTAAATAATGATGCATGATAACCTAATGCAACCCCAGATATATTTATTAAATCTGAATTATATTTTTTACAAAATAAATTATATTCATTAAATATTTTTTTATTACATAATTGTTTTAGTGATTTATTTGATAATATTATTCCAGGATTTGGTGAGTGAAAATAAAATTTAGTTTGATCAATATTTCTAAAATCACCATGACCACCAGCATAAATCATATCATTTTTATTTAATGTTGATATAAACTGTAATAAATTATCAATATTTATATATGTATCTTCATTACATAAAAATAAAAAATCAATAACCATTTTTTTATTTATAAATTCAAAAATTTCATAATAATTATCAAAATCAATACTATTAAAAAATTTAAAACTTATATCTGTGTTTTTTAAATATGTCTCTTTTATTACTTTAATATAATCATCATTTTTAATATAAATTCCTATCAATAGTTTTACCATTATAATTATTATCAAATATTTGTTTAAATAAATTAACTAACAACTTATATATTACACCTTTTTCACCAAAAAATGTAACAAATTAAAAAACGTTATTTGGTTATTTTACTTGAGGTGTAAAATTAAATTATTTATGACATGTTCTACTAAATTAATCATACAAAATTTATTAAACAATTAGTTAAGTAATTATTATAGAAATAAAAATAATAAACAAACTAAACGGGAAATACCTAACTATTGTAACAATACGACTGTGCATTCTACATATAGCGATTTACTGATTTATCTATAGTATCGTATTAAAAGTACTAAACCAAGATATATCTGATGGATTATGTATGTGTTTTACTGGTAGAATGACCCGTTTAATTAATGTTCTAGTTGGGTTTTATGATGACATAGAATTACAAATTTCTGATAGTGAGCAAATAACTAATATTATATTGAGCTTAAAAAATAACATATCTGATGAAAAACAATTAAAAGTAACTGTTAAAAAAGAATTATTAGAAAGACAATATAGTGAAGCTATTATAAATGAATGGCTTGAGTATATATAAAAATTGATTTATTTTATTATTGAAATTAAATGATAATTATTATGATATCATTAGTAATTAATAATATAAATGATTTTATTAATTGCAAACCATTAGAAATAACTTATTTAAAAATATGGACACCTAATAATATTGAATTTATATTAAATAATTTACATAAATTTATAAATCTACAACAATTACATTTAAATTATAATAATCAAATAACAGAAATAAAAGGACTTGATAATTTAGTTAAACTACAAAAATTACATTTAAATTATAATAACCTAATAGAAATTAAAGGACTATATAATTTAGTTAATTTACAAGTATTAAATTTAGGTTCAAATCAACTAACTGAAATAAAAGGACTAGCTAATTTAGTTAATTTACAAATATTAAATTTAGATTCAAATCAACTAACCGAAATAAAAGGACTATCTAATTTAGTTAATTTACAAATATTAGATTTAAGTTCAAATCATCTAACTGAAATAAAAGGTCTTGATAATTCAGTTAATTTACAAGAATTATATTTATGTGGTAATCAAATAACTGAAATAAAAGGACTTGATAATTTAATTAAGTTAGTATTATTAGATTTAAAGTTTAATAAAATAACAGAAATAAAAGGGTTTGATAATTTAATTAATTTAAGACATTTAGAATTACAAAATAATAATATAACAGAAATAAAAGGACTTGATAATTTAGTTTACTTACATCTAATAAAATTATATAAAAATCAAATAACAGAAATAAAAGGACTTGATAATTTAGTTAATTTACGTAAATTATGGTTAAATTATAATAAAATAACAGAATTAAAAGGATTAGATAATTTAGTTAATTTACGTGATTTATGGTTAAGTAATAATAAAATAAGTGAAATAAAAGGACTTAATAATTTAGTTAATTTACAAGAATTACAATTAGGTTTTAATCAAATAAAAGAATTATCATTAAATTTATGTAATTTTAGAAATATAAATTGCTTTTATTATTACAGTAATCCAATAGAACATATACCTTTACCCGTTCAAAGATGGTTAGATAGAAATAAAAATAATAATATTTACAATGATAAACAAAATGTTCATAATCATAATATACAATCTAGTTTTAGAAATTCATTAACTAATTTACTAAAAGATAAACCTACTATTAATCTAGAAACTGTTAAAAATGAAATTGTTAATAATGAAATATTAACTGAACAAACTAAACGGGAAATACTTAACTATTGTGATGATCCAACAGAACATTCTACTTATTTAATTACTTATAGCGATTTACTAATATATATATGGTCACGTATTAGAAATAAACATGAAATTTTAAATGTACTAAATCAAGAGATATCTGATGGGTTATGTATGTGTTTTACTGGTAGAATGACCCGTTTATTAAATGTACTAGTTGGTTTTTATGACGATATAGAATTACAGATTTCTGATAGTGAGCAAATTACTAATATTATAATGAGCTTAAAAAATAAATATAATAGGGAACAATTAAAAGAAGCAGTTAAAAAAGAATTACTAGAAAGACAATATAGTGAAGCAATTATAAATGAATGGCTTGAATATATATAAAAATTGAATTTTTTTTATTAAAAGTATATTACAGTTAGTATGACTGAATTAGTATTTGATGATAATATTATGGATGATTTTATTAATTACAACTCAGTGGGAATAAATATAAATGCAAATAAAAATATGAATAAAGTTAAATCATATAAAACAACATTTATTACAGATTATTATAAACCAAAAAAAGTATATGGTTATAACTTAAAAACACAAGAGTGGCATTGTTTGTTATGTGGTGTTAGTATGGGGAAAAATAATCCACGACAACTATGTAGAAAATCATATTGTGAAAATTCATAAATTAATTATATTGACTAAATTTTGTTAATAATTGTGATATTAAATTTATAACTTTTAGTTTATTTTAGCCTGTATAAATAAATAATTCTTCTACTGTTTCTTTTATATTTAATAATATTATCAATTAATGATTTAAAAAATTATCAAGCTTTTTATTTTTTATGCATCTTTTCAATTATTACACGCGTGAATGAATAAATTATTTTTGTTTAGTATATATAATTTTTTTTTTTGTAGCGGGACATTTGTTATTTATGATTAATGGTTTAATATAACTAATTTTTTTTTTATTAATATTATTTTTTGTATTATTAATATTAATTTTTTTATTATTAATATTAATTTTTGTATGTACTTTTTTATTAATTAGTGGTGCTACTTGTTTTTTAAGTAATAAACATTTGTATGATACTTTTTCTTTAGGCCGTATAATAGAAATTAAGTTTTTATTTTGATTAACATAATTTGGAGAAATAAATAATCCATTTAATAAATTACATTTAATAGCTCTAAATAATTGTATATCAACTTCAAAATATATATTATATAAATGTTCTAAAATACGATTGATATTTTTGTTTTTAACAACATACCCTTGAAACCCCCATGTTTTTAAATTATTATTAATAAAATATAAATTATCTTTATAATTTTTACCAACAGCAAAACCTTCAATACCTAGAAATAAAAAATCAACATCAATATCAATTTTTTTAATAGCTTCAGTTATTTTATTATCTAAATCATCAATAATAATATCAAAATCATCTTCAAAAATTACAGTATAATCATATTTGGTATTTTTTTTATATATTTCATTTAATAATAAAAAATGACTTAAGTAACAACCTAATTGACCCTTCAAATTAAATTTTTTTTTAATTTGTAATTTTTTATCAAAATTTGTTATTTTGGTATCATTAATATCATTACCATTTATACCAAAAAAAATTTCTATTGGTTGTTTGAGTTTTTGTTCCATTAATTTAATATTATCATATCTTTCAATTCTATCTTTCATATGTATTACATAATAATTAAAAAAACTCATTAATATTATTATTTATTAGATTTTTTTATTTTATAAAATATTTTATTATAATATTGTTAATTGATAATTAAAAAATTGAAATTTAATTTCTAAATATCATAATATTATTTATATGTGGAAACTCCAAATTTGTAGAGAAAATGAAGATATATATCATAATTATATAGTTGATACTCCTAAAGATATTTATAAAAATAGTATTTATATTGGTAAATATTTATATGCAGGTTATTTTGGTTCAAGTACTAGAATTGATGAAATTGGTACATTTTATTATGTAAAAACTGGTATTAAACATAAATTAAAATTAAGATTGCTTGATGATGATAATAATATAATTTTTAATCATCAATTAACAGATGATGATATTAATAATTTAGCTAATTTAAATAATAATCGTAATCTTAATAATACTAAAACATTAAATGATTTAAATTCACATAAAATTCATAATGTTGAAATTCATTATAGAGATTTATATAGATGGGAAAATTATCCTTATGAAATTTCTGGAATTACTATTTATAAATAATATATAATGTATTTTATAGAAATGTTAAAAAATATTTTAATTTATTTAATTATTTTTTTACTAATAGTTATTATTTTATTTGAAAATAAACCACATACTGGTAATAAAATTAAACAAATAACTAATTTTTATGATCAAAAAGAAGAATTTAATGAAGTTAAATTTAATGAAAATAATTTTGAAATAACAGATAATTCAATTATTATGAGTAGTAACACACATTTAACAAAAGATGAATGTCTAAATAAAGTTAATTATAAAGATATTAATGGTGCATCTTATAATTTAAAAAAAAATATTTGTAATTTATATTTCTTTGCAACAAAAGGAAAAAAAAATAAAAATTTTGAATCAAAAATTTAAAAAATATTTAAAATTTTTATCTAAATTATATTATATAAATGCATATTGCTCAACTACTTGCAACACTTGTTGTTGTTTTTTTAATGAATTGGGGTATAAATACATATTTTAATAAAGATAGAAAAGATAAAGATGGTGATAGTATTAAAATGGCAACCACTGCTATGCAATCATTGATGTCTGCAGTATTTGCTGTATTTGTTTTATTTATGGTTTTTACCTATATTTTTAAAACATCTACTGATCTTTAAGTATATTTATTTAATAAATCAGTAAAAAAACTTCTTTTTTGATCATTATTATTTTCTATATTTTTATAAAAAATAAAATTATCATCAAAACTCACTTCCCATATTTTTCTATGTTGATTAATTAATAATATAAAATATTTACCATTTTTTTCAATTACTTTATTATAAAATCCACCATAATAAAGTAATCCTTTTACACTTATATATCTTATAAATACTTTTTTTAATTGTATAATATCATTTATTTCTGATATATATATAAATCCATTTAATTCATTTTTATATTTTTTAACTAATTTTGTTAGAAAATTATTTGAATTTATTTCTAAATCCATTATTATATTTACTTCATCTAATTTACTCATTAATATATATCATAATTATTTTTTAAGTAAAAAAACTGAAATTTATTTTTAATAATTAATTATGATTGAATTATGGATTATATGGACAATATTGGTGATGAAACCATAGAAAAAGAATTTAAAATATTTAATTTTTATAATATTGGTTTAGAATTGTCAAATGAAGATGCTATTGATTTAATTAGTAATAAAAAATGGATTTTTAATAACTGTGTAATTAAAAATATTAAATCAATGATTAGTATTTATTTACCAAAATATACATGTGCTTATTTATCAAATAAATTAAATAAAGACTGTACATTATATTTTGGTATTGATGATATTGGTAATCTAAAAGGTATTCCTTATCAAGGTATTATTGATGAAAATGATATTAACAATCATATTCAAGAACAATTAAATAATAATATTTTATGTGAAACACCTAATATTAATATTCATGATTACATTTCGTGTGAAATTATTAAAATAAATTATAGTAATATTTCACAATTAGATGTTGAACATCCTTATTTACAAAAATATTTAAAATTAAGAGAAGAATATATAAAAAAAAAAGAAAAATATATGAAAAAGAAAGAAATATGGAATAAACTTACATTACGTTATAATCAAAAATTAATAGATTTATTAAATAATGAAGAAACTAGACAAGAATTAATTAATTATATAGAATTAAAGTCGCCTTTAAATCCAGTTATAAAATTATTAAAATCTGATATTATTTTTGAATGTTGTTCAACTAAAGAAATTTTAATGTTTAAAAATGATTATAATAGTATTTATCATTGGGTCATTGAATGGAAAGATAAAATGTTATTATTTGTTAAATCAATCAGACCTAGTTTTTTTTTCAAAATCCCTTCGCATGTACATCCAACTAGTATTTTAATGAGTATTGATCCAATGTTAGCTTATTGGTTTAAATTTAATCAAAATATGAATTTATATTTGATTAAATTTAATTTTAAATCACAAAATAAACTTAAATTACAATACAAAAATATTTATAATGAATGGACATCATGTATACGATTAGTTAATGAAAATGGACCATCATGTCAACATATTTCTTATAATTCAATTTATAATTAAAATTTACAAATATGTTGACTTTATAAAATCTATAATTTCTTTTATATTATGAGTTGTAATTTCTTTTATATTATGAGTTGTAATTTCTTTTATATTATGAGTTGTAATTTCTTTTATATTATGAGTTGTAATTTATAATAGATATATTACAATAGTTATTATAATCTAATTTTGAAATAAAATAATATTAAAATTTAATTTGCTTTATTATAAATACTTAATGTTCTTGCTGATGGATCAACATAATCGGATATACAAGACCCATCTTTATTCCATTTAGGTTGCCAATAATGAGGAATAATATTTAATCTTTTTTCTCCAAAAAATTCAATAAATTTACTTTTATAATAATCTTTTTCAGACATATTATATTTTTCTTCAATATAATCTTGAATTATTTGATACCATGATTTTTCTATTCCACTTACACCATCACTGAATGCTTCTTTTTTTCGCCATAATACTTCACTTGGTAACAAGTTATCATATTCAAATGCTTGTCTTAACCACCATTTTTCAATTCCTTTTGTTAATGGGTGTCTTTCTTTTGATGGTATTTTCCAATATGTTTCAATAAACTCTGGATCTAATAAGGCTACTCTCGCTTCTAATCCCCATCTTGCAATACACCGATCACTTCTTTTAACATCATAATAATGAATTTTACTAACATATTCCATTGCTGTTGTATGAATTAATTCTGGATCTGGTGCATAATAATTAAATAAGTAAGATGAACATACCTCATCTGGACCTTCTCCTACAAATAATACTTTTGTATCTGTATTTTGACTAATATATTTACTAACTAAATATTGTCCAACTGATGCTCTAATTGTAGTTGTATCCCATGTCTCAGTTGTATAAATTACATCATTTATTGCTTCTAAACCTTCTTCTGGTGTAAAAATAACTTCTGTATGATCTGAACCAATATAATCAGCAACTAATTTCGCATATTTTAAATCACTACCATTTTTCATACCACAACAAAAAGTTCTAATTTTTTTATTCATTACTTTTGTTGCAATAGATGCTACTAAACTTGAATCAACACCTCCTGATAATAAAAATGACATTGGTTGATCAGAATCTAAACGTCTTGTTATTGAATTAATTACACTTATTTTAATATTTTTTAATGCATCAGTTTCTGGTAAACCTACTATTTTACAGTTTTTATACAATTGATTAAATTCATAACTTTCAATTGTATTATTTGAAAAATTAAAATATTTAATAACACCAGGTGGAAATTCTTTTACTTCACCATTAAATGTATTACACCCTTTTATTTCTGATGAAAATAATATTGGTTCATTACAATTTGTTGGATCAGAATAATATAATGGTCTAATACCAATACTATCTCTACCTGATACCATCATTTGTAATTTATTGTTTTCATCAAATTCAAATAATACAAATGCATATTCACCTTTAATTTCATCATTAAATAATTCTAAAAATTCATTAAACTCTAATTTTAAATATAATTCTGGTATTGTTAAACAATCACTTTTTGTTTCAATTGGTAAATTATGGTTTTTTATTAATTCTTTATAATTATATATTTCACCATTACAAACAAATACAACTGTCTTATTATGTTCTTTTAATACATATGGTTGATTTGATTTAAAACTCAAGTCCATAATTGATAATCTATGAAAACCAACTAGAACATTATTATATATTTGAAAATTACTAAAATCCGGTCCTCTATGCTTAATTTTCATAAAATCATTAAATAAATCAGTTAGACTGTAGCTATCATGATTAATAAACGTCCAAATTCCACACATAATATTAAGAAATATGGTCTAACAGTTTTTTTAACAATTTTTTTTAATATTTTATATATAAATATAATGGAAACTTCATTATGTCCTTATAAGTACATTTTTGGTGAACCAAGTAAAGGGGTACATGCACATAAAATTTTTGATATTGCTATTGTTGATGTTATTTGTACTGTTATTGTTGCTTATGCTATTTCATACTATTTTAAAAAAGATTTTAAAGAAGTATTATTAGCATTATTTTTATTAGGCATAATTCTACATAGACTATTTTGTGTTAGAACAACTATTGACAAATTTTTATTTCAATAAATTTATTTATATATTCATAATACTAAAATAAATTTATTTATATATTTAGGATATTAAAATTTAAAACATTTTACTACACGTTGAACATTAACTTTTGTACTTAATAGTTGAACTGATAATTCAATTAATTGAGTTACTGTTTCTTTATCCTTAACTTTTATTGTTTCAGTTTCAATTAAAATTAATAATACATTTTTCATAAATAATATTATTTGTTCTCTAGTTAATTTTAATTTATTTATTTGTTTTGTGTTAACATTAATTATATCTTTTATTATTAATATTATTGAGGGTACATCATTTACATCTATAACTTTATCTGCAATTACATTTTTTATATGACTACTTAAATCTTTAAAAATTGTAGTATTACTTTTTAAAATTAAATTTATTACCTTAATACTTTCTTCATTTAATTTAATTTTTTCAGTAAATTCTTTACTGTCAATTTTTTCTTTTATTAAATCAAATATTAAATTAGATAAATCAGATTCAACACTATTTTGTGTCATTATAATAAACTAGATTATTTTTTATCTAATATAATAAATATCATGGGTTTGATTTTTAAATATTTTATCTTGTAACAGTTTTTTTACATCATTTATTAAATTTATTAAATTACTATTTTCTGATGAATATATTTCATTTTTATATAAATAATTATAATTTGATTCAATATCTAGTAACATATATAATGCCATTAATAAATAATTCTTTTTAAATACATCTTCATAAAAATAACTTAAACTTGTCTTTCCCATTATTATTGATTCTGATATAATAGATTTTGAATCAACTATATTATGTGTAATTAGTAATAATTGAACAGAACTTGGTCTTGATATATTAAAACTCAATAAAAATTCTAAATCTATTTTTTGTAAAACACAATTTGAATTATGTGTACAATTTAATCTTTCTTTTAATTGATTTAATAAACTATTCATTTGTACTACTGGTACATAACTATCAAATGCACGAGACATTGCTACATCAACTCTCCAAATTCTTTTTTCATATTTACCACAATTTGTAATATTTATACCCATTTTTGGCGAATTAATAACTTGTGGACAATGAGCAACTATTATTTTTAATTTATCTTTATTTATATTACTAACATTTAAAATATTATCTTCAAAAATTTTTTTACATTCTATTTCAGATAATGCTTGATTATTTAATCCATTTGATCTATCCCAAAAGGGACTTTCATAATTTGATATTAATTCTTGTGTTAAAACATAATTTCTATCAGTTAAAAAATTTCTTACATGAATATTGTAATACAATATAAATTCTTGTTTATTATCAAAATAATGTTTACTAGATTCTATAAAGTTTGGATTTATACCACCATGACAAATTATATAATTTCCAATTCTTACTATACCATATAAATCATCTTTATTATCTTTTACTAATGTATTTATATTACTCAATCTTTCTACATTAAATAATCCTTTTCGACTTACATAACGTAATTTTCCTTCTAAATTTAATATTTCATGATTTCCTAATACAATTATTACTTTACTCTGATAATTTAATGCTTTTTTATTTAAATCTAATAAAAGTTTTAATATTTTATAATCACAATCTTCATCATGTACTACTAAACTACAATAATTATTTATAACATTTCTACAACGATCAATTAAATCTCCTGCAAAAACAATATAACAATTTTTTTTTTCTTCATTCCATTTAATTTTAGTTGTATCATAAAAATCACATCCATCTATTAATCTAATATCTTTTCCATAAGGTTTAACAATATCTGTTGTTTTTAATTCATCAAAATATACACATCCAGTATTAATAAGGGCTTGTTTTAATGCATAAAAATCACCATGAATATCACCTATTACATATAATTCAGTTGGCATCATTTCAAATATTCCCGATTTTGTGCTCATTTATGTATAGTTAGATAATAAAAATTGAAATTTTAAATTTGTACAAATATTATATTATTTTATGGTTCAATTAATTAGTATTATTATGGTTGTATTAGGATGTCATATTACTGAAATTTTAGATAATAGAATATATACTGTTTTATCATTTATTAAAAATTTTTATCAGGCGGTACCAAACACGCTATAGAACATTATATTAAATATACAAATAACACTGAAGCTGATTAAATGTTATCAACTTTTCAAAATAATAATATTAAATTTAATAATAATGTAATATCAAACAGTAATTCAAAAAAATGGATAAAAATTAATTATATTGATGAACAAATTAAAATTCCTCATATTGTTATTACTACATCTTCATTTCATAAAAATAGAACTGAATTAATTTTTCAAGGTATTTTTTATGATTACAATATTATACCTCAGTGAAATTTATCACCACTTGCATGTTCATATTGTTGGCATGATGAAATGATACACATTAAAAATGTAGATTCTGATGTTAAAAATGCTTTAAACAATTAGTAACATTTTTTATTTATTTACACATATAATTTATTATATTATTAATGGTTAATGATAATTTTTGGTATTAATGTAGAACCTTATACTATTAAAGAATATCAAAAAAAATATTCTAAAATTGGACCTGATGGTGAATTATATTGGAAAGAATAAA
>JACCDT010042442.1_pt1 | contig 14385 bp, 18 predicted proteins | sample 7446291 | NCBI WGS metagenome assembly JACCDT01 (sample SAMN15323446, study PRJNA562643) | freshwater metagenome | isolation source: river surface water | place: USA:Blue River Watershed | collected 2017-08-17
AATCTCCCTGCCGTTTTAGCACATCCGCAAAGCTTTCTCCCCCTGCCAATCTTTTTTCTGGAGAATACACATAATCGTGATTGTAATATTGTTTCACTGCCGAAAGTTCTTGACCTTCAAACTCATTACCGGGTTCAAGTTCTTGAAGCCGTGCATCATACATCACTTCATCCGAAGGAAAACCTAGTTTCTGACAAACAATTTCTGTACTTTGGCGGGCTCGCTCAAAGGGCGAAGAAAAGACAACATCAATCTTTTCCCCCAGTTTTGAAATGCTCTCCAAGACTTGTCCTTGTCCTTTTTCTGTCAAAACAGCGTGATGATGATATTCGTCGGTCCACATTTTACTTGTATTGTTACCCGCTTCTCCGTGCCGCATCACAAAATATTTATTGCCAGATTTCTTGGCATATTTTTTGAGCATGTCGTACGAATCCACGACCAATCGCTCTCCATCTTCAGCCACCCAAATCGGAAGCGGTGTACCCCAGTACCGCTCACGCGAAATCGCCCAGTCTTTGATGTCTTTCAACCATTCACCAAAACGGCCTTGCTTGATGTAACTCGGCTCCCAATTAATTCCTTCGTTTGCTTGTATGAGCTCTTCACGAAGCGTGGACATGCCGATATACCACGAATCTCGCGCGTAGTAGATAAGCGGTGTTTTACAACGCCAGCAATGCGGATATGAGTGCGTATAGAGTTCTTTTTTGAAAAATAAATTTTTTGCTGTGAGGTAGCGAATGATGTCGACGTCGAGCGTCGGTTTGCCGGCTTCATCTTTTTCTTTTACAAATCGTCCTTCGAATTCACCAGTGCCTTTTACAAATGTGCCGTCAGGATTGACCAGATGAAATTTCGGCAAGCCGACTTTGGTACCAAGCTCAAAGTCTTCTTGTCCATACATGACTGCCGTGTGCACAATACCGGTACCGTCCGTCGTCGTCACGAAGTCTGCTGGATAGACTTTATATGCGTTTGCGAGTTTTGGATCACCGGCATCAAGCTCTTGTAAATATGGAAAAAGCGGTTCATATGAGAGGCCAATTAAATCTCTTCCTTTCATTTCCTTTTCCATTATTTTCTCTGAACCAATCTCCATCTTTTGGAAGAAATCTTTAGAAGCAATAAATATATCGTCTGATATTTTAATAAGAGTAGGCTTTTCCGCATCAAAATCCTGGCGATAGTATTTAAAAGCTACATAATCAATATCTTCTCCGACCGCAAGTCCAACATTCCCAGGTAAAGTCCAAGGTGTTGTTGTCCACGCGAGCAAATAGGTATTTTCTTGTCCAACAATTTTAAATTTCGCAGTGATCGAGAGATCCTTATCATCTTGATAGCCTTGTGCAAGTTCGTGACTCGAAAGCGCTGTGCCACAGCGCGGACAGTAGGGCACGACTTTGTAATCTTTATAGAGCAATTTTCGCTCGTCCACTTTGGCGAGCACGTTCCAAAGCGATTCGATGTAATCGTTGTGATAGGTCACATATGGATGCTCTTCGTCCACCCAGTAGCCGATGCGCTTGGTAAAGTCTTGCCAGGCATCGACGTATTTCCAGACATTTTCGCGACATTTTTGATTGAAAGCGGCAATGCCGTACTCTTCAATTTCTTTTTTTGATTTGAGACCAAGCGTTTTCTCGACTTCAAGTTCTACCGGAAGTCCATGCGTATCCCAGCCACCCTTGCGACGCACATGAAAACCCTGCATAGTTTTGTAGCGTGGAATAATGTCTTTGAATGAGCGGGATTCGAGGTGGTGGATACCCGGCTTGCCGTTGGCAGTCGGCGGACCCTCATAAAAAACAAATTCCTTTCCGCCTTCATTTTTGGCCACTGATTGTTCAAATATTTTTCCTTCTTCCCAAAACTCTAAAACGCTCTCTTCACGCTGCGCAAGTGGTGATTTGCTTGTCCCGTTAGAAGTAGGTTCTACTTGGGAACCGTTAGTTCTAACGGGATGATTTTTTTTATTTTCATCCATAATTTAAATAAAAGCTGTGATAACAGTAAAAATTCCTAGCGCTATTCCTGGAAGATTCGCCCAAAACAAAAACCAGTCTTTCCTCCAATATGCGTATAGGGACCAGACACTACAGTTGATAGTTACCAAGATAGGTTGAATAAATATATTGCTCTCCCCATGTAGGTTTGAAAGTGCAACTTCAATAAGCGCAAAAAACATACCGAGCGCTAAGCACGTACCCATAAAACCAAATATTTTTATAATTTTCTCGTTCATAAAAAAGAAAACTCGTCCGGACACAACAATATCTTGTCATGCAAGGACGAGTTTCCTCGTGGTACCACCTTGGTTCCTCTCTTTCGAGAGCTTATTTAGGACTATGACGGGTCTATCCGCTGGATTCTACTTTGTCACGCCGTAGTTTTACACGAAGGCGGACTTTCTTCCCAGAGCTGCCCGCCGCATTGGTGGGCTTAGAGGTGATTCCTGCCCGGATTTTCAGACGGGGCCTCTTTTTAGCTTGTACTCCTATCATACTTGAAATAATGCCTCTGTAAAGCTCTCATGTTTCCTGATACAATATATCTATGGATTTTACTTCCAACCTTCCTAAGTTGCCATCTTCCATCCCGGATCCAAGCACCTGGTTTCACCCGTCATATCTTGTCGCTGGTTTTTGGATCGTAGTAGCGATCGTCATGATCATTTCTATGGTGTTGGTCTGGCATTGGAAAGAATATGGCGAAAATTATGTGAGAGGATTTCTCGTCCAAGCAATATATGGATTTGGACTTTTACTGATCCTAAGCACACTCCTAACAAAAGTGCATGCTCTCGCCGCACTTCTATGAAACTCCATCCGCATGAAAAGAAAATAGCTGTCTTTCGTAAGCATCCCTTTTACATCGCCGTCGATGCCGCACTCTTTTTATTTTTGGCCATACTGCCGATCGCACTCTATCGATACGGCCTGCCATTTTTGGGAATAGAACTCTCCATCGTACTCGTCACCGTACTCGACACGTTGTTTTGGCTCTGGGTATTGTTTCTCTGGGTTGGATTTTTTGTAGCTTGGACCAACTACTCGCTTGATCTCTGGATTCTCACCAACGAACGCCTCGTCGATGTCGAACAACTCGGGCTTTTTTCTCGAAGTGTCGCCACCTTGGAGCTTTCGCATGTCGAAGACGTCACTATAGAAACTCATGGCATGTGGGACGAGCTACTTCGTAGTGGCACAGTCAAAGTCCAAACCGCCGGCACTAAAGATGAATTTCGTATCAGAAATGTCGCCCTCCCCGAATCCGTCAAAGATACGATCCTTATCGCTCATCGAGCAAAGCGAGACGAAGTGAAAAAAGTGGAAGTCGTCAACGGATAAAAACACTTTCGTAAAAATAAGGTATTTCTCCTCCCACTTTTACTTCTTGCCACACAAGGAGTAGAATCATAGTAAATCACACCCTTTCAAGTCACCTTAAAAACTCTCCCATGAAAAAGACACTGCTCTTTTCATTGATGCTCATCTCGGCTACCGTGTGCGCTCAATACACTCCCAAATCTCCGGGAAACGACACAATCATTTCTCGTTTTAATGCGCAAAGCGAATTTTTACTTTCGTATATCGCTTCCCCGATGTGTTTCAAGCACCTCAGGAGTTCGTATGCTTATCAAGCACAGATCATGTATATTGGTTCTGAAACAGATCCCTTAGACTCGATTCTTGCTCGAAATGAACAAAATATCCGCTATGATCGTGTCTGCACTGCATCGTATGCTATTCAAGAAAAAACAATATTGGATATGCTAATCGAACTTGCCACGAGTAACGGTGTAAGTTTTATCGGCCTCTACGCCGTCGAATCACCAGTGGCTATTTTTACTATCAGACCAAGCTACGGCATACTACATCACGTAGACAAAGGATCAATACTTTTTTCGCCGCTCGCACACGAAAAATTGTATCGCACCTGTCCGATCCACGAACTCACACATCGAAGTACTGACGGTTCAGTGCGACTCAATCGAGGGACAATTATGCGCATCAGAGAAAAAACCAAACTCGACACTGTGAGTTCCGGATTGTTTCTCGATCTGCGTACCAATACAATACATTGCTACTATGACAATCCATGTGAAGTGACAGCGCGACTCAATGCACTTCGATATATTTTGTACCAGGCTGGAATATATGATCCACGATACCAGGAATTCAAAAAAGAATACCTGAGCTTTACTCAAAAATATTGTTCGGAGAAAAATCCAGAATTCGACACCAATGTAGCTGATTTACTATCCATAGCCTCTCCAGACGATTTAGTCTGGCTAATGAATAATATTGATTGAAATGAACGCCTGACCGTTTTCCCAAACTGGTCAGGCGTTTTTTACATCCTCTCCGGCATTTTGATGCCAAGGAGATAGAGGCCATTTTTCATGGTCGCTATAAATGCTTCCGTAAGCGCTATTTTGTACGGCGAATACTGGTCATCTTTACTCACAATTGGGTGCTGTGCATAGAAAGCATTGAACTCGCCGGCAAGCGCAGTGAGGTACGTAACGATATGGTGTGGTTCGTATTCTTCTAAAGCGCGGGTGACCACTTCTGGAAATCGATATAAATATTTTTCGAGGGTAAAAATTTCTGCTGGCGTATCTCCCGTATTTGAAGCCAGGCTTTCTCCTTCGGCCTTTTTCAACACCGAACCAGCGCGCGTGGCACTGTATTGTAAGTACGGACCCGAATCACCCTCGAAAGAAATAGACTTCTCTGCGTCGTAGACGATATCACTACCGATGCCAGAGCGAAGGATCGAATACTTAAGTGCCGCCACGCCAACGATCTCGGCGATTTCTTTTTTCTCACCATCGGCAAATTCTCGCTCGGCTATTTTTTCCAAAATCATATTTTGCGCATCAGCAAGGAGTGCCTCTCCGGTCACCACATTGCCTTTCCGCGAGCCCATCTTGCCTGTCGTAAGACGCATCATGCCGTGAGTGATATGCTTCATGCGAGCTGCTATATCGGGCTTCATAAGCTCGATAGCCTTTTGTACGACTTTCATATACTCAGCTTGTTCATTGGCAGTGATGACGATAGAGAGAGCGAGGTCAGATTCTTTTTCAAATTTGGTCTCAGTGAGACCAAGCTCTTTGGTTTCATACGTCGGCAGACCTTGCGAAGTGATGAACACGCGAGTATGAAGCTTCGGATCATGCTCTTCGGCTTTAAAGACGATCGCTCCATCACTTTCACTAAACACTGAACCAACATTGTTTTTCACAATATCTACTCCGATCGGCGCCATGTCACTTTCAAAAAAATAATGCACAAACTTTGTACCCAAAAGTGCGTAAATCTCTTCAAATGCAGCAAGTGTCACTTCGCGACCCCAGTCATACAGCGCATTGATTTCAGGATCGCTCTTTTCATAGATTTTTTTATTGATCGCATCAATCTCTTTTTTGGCGTTTTCGTCTTCGTCATAGAGATTGGAACCTTCACTGTATCGCATACCGATATACTGCGCTTGAACCGAATCCGGCAAAGTTTCTTCCGGTTTACCGGTTTGCAAAAGTCGGTAGATAGTTTTAGCAACATGAAGACCGACATCTCCTTGATAGTTGGCACGGATCACCTGGGCGCCACTCCACTCCCCAAGACGAGCAATCGACTCACCAATAACATTGGTCATCAAGTGACCGATATGAAATGGCTTGAAGGGATTGGGGTCGGTGTACTCGACCATGATCTTTTTGCCGGCACTCATGCTATTTTGCCCCCATGTTTTAGTGTCTTTCAAAATGCCAATGGTCGCATCGGAGAAGAATCCGCGGGAGAGGTGGAAGTTGATAAAGCCGGGACCTGCAACTTGAATTTCCTGTATTTCAGGAAATTCACCCTGAGTCTGCCGAAGGGTCGCCACTATTTTCTCCGCAAGCTCGCGAGGATTTGTTTTGGCTTGGTTTGCCAAAACGAGTGCCACATTGGTCGAATAGTCTCCATGCGTAATATCGCTCGGATGCTCAAGCGCAAAATCCACCTCGGGCAATCCGAGCTGGGCAAGACTTTTTTGTATGAGATTTCGTATAGAATCGACGATCACGGAATCAGTGTAACATAAAAAAATGGACTCCTGCATTGAGCTGAAGTCCATTTATCGACTAAATTATTAGCAGATTTGCTAATAACCGATGTAGTCGAATTTACCAAATTGTTCCCAATACCAATCAGGTTTTGGAGGCAGTTCCACTTTTTCGGGTGGATTTTTTTTCTTTTTTTTCACAGATTTATTTTTTTATACAATACCATAAAAATAGAAAATAATCAACAGCCTGCAATTCTTACTCTTAAAGTCTTATTTTCTTCCTGTGGAGCCAAATTGGCCCATACCGCGCGAAGAATCCGAAAGCTCGTCTACCTCTTCGAGCTCCACGATTTCTACTGGCATAATAAGAAGCTGAGCGACTTTGTCGCCTTTCTCCACCGCATAGGGCTGGTCTCCAAGATTCACCAGGTGCACATTGTATTCACCACGAAAGCCGGCATCAAAGGTACCACCCATAGTGTGGAGTCCTGCTTTGGAAATACTACTTTTGTCTTTTACAAGCGCTGCATAACCTTCTGGAAATTCAAGCGCAAAGCCGCTCATAAAACGATGGTGCTCGCCTGGCGGGATCACCACGTCTTCCATGGCGTACATATCGAGACCCACATCCCCTGGATGGGCGTAGCTCGGCATTTTCGTTTCAGAATATAATTTTTTAATTTTGATTTTCATTGTTTAAAAAATAATTTGAATACATTCCAAAGTTTTTTAGAAATATGCTTGGATCTTTTTGATAAGCACTCAATAATTCTTCTGTGGTAAACCACCGTACTTCTTCGACTTCTTTCTTCTCGATTACAAGTAACGTATTCTTTGGTATCACGAGAGTAAACCATTGTACAAAATATTCGTGGGTAGTGGAACGACGCATCTTAGGCCCAAGTTTTGGTTTAATATTTTTTAACCCAATTTCTTCTTCTGCTTCTTTGATGATATTTGATTCATATGTTTCTCCTTCTTCGACTGTGCCTGCTACCGCTGGCCCCCACAGTCCAGGAAGTTTTCGTTTCAGATATGATCTTTGTGCAAGCAATATTTTGCCGGACGAATCAGTAATCCATAGGCCAGTCACACGCGTGATCTCTTTTTCGCCTCGTAGATCACGATCTTTATACTCTATGATTTCATCTTGTTCATTAACGATTGGAATTTTCATTTGAATATCTTCTTTACTTTCTCGTAAATTTCTTCATGTATATCGTCTATCATGCGAAGTGCATTGTTGGGTGTACAGTCGATTTGAATATAATTCTTTTGTGTTTTCGAAAGCCAAAGCGCACTCTTACGAGAATTTTCCATATACGCAACATTGCCTTCCACAATATCTTTTTTCTTGCCAAGGTACGCCCGCTTGGTCTTTTTGTTGCGCTCTTTAATGAGATTTTTTATAAAGCTCATGGAAAGATTGAGGTAGAACACAGCTGCCGGACGCGGAATTTTGAATACTTCATATTCCATCTGATCGAGCCAGCGGATAAATTCTTGACGTTTCTTAGGGTTTCGGATTTTGCCGCCTTGATGGATTTGGTTCGCACTGGCATAACGATTGGCAAGTACGATATAGCCTTTTTTAAGCCATCCATTGATCTCTTCTTTGGATTCCCATCGATCAGCTGCATAGGCAAGCGAGGCGATTTTTGGATGAATCGTGACCCAATTGTAGTAGCTTTCTGAAAGACACTCTCCGATGAATTTGCCAAAGAAGTTTTTGTAGTACTCGGGAAAGTCCACCACTTTCACTTTTTTGCCTTCTTTTAGGAGTCGCTTCCGCAAGAGCTCTACTTGAGTCGCCTTCCCGGAGCCATCCGTACCGTCTATGACAATGAGTTTGCCGCTTTTCATGCCCTTCATCATAGCATACCGGTCTTTTCTCGAAGTTGCTTAAAATGTTTGAGGTAGGCGACGATTATGAAGCTGATGATGACCATGAGAAACCAGGAGCTAATCTTGTTGGCTGAAACTACATTCCACACATGGACTTGGTCCGGGTACTGCCAAGCTCCGAGAAATGTTGAAATGTTCTCTGCGATCCAGATAAAAAAAGCAATGAGAAGAAAAGAGATTCCGAGCGGCATACGGCGACGCTTCGTGGTGACAGTGAAGTAGACCTTTGTTTTCCAAAAAAATATAAATACGAGCGGAATAAGGAAAAGCCGAATATCAGGTAAGAAATGATTGGTAAAAAAGTTGAGGTAGATAAGTATTCCAAGTACAAAGCAACCGGTGTACGAATAGAGATGAGAGAGCTCAAGCTTGAAAATTTTCCAGGCTGCGACTATATAGCTTCCGATAGCTGCGTACATAAACCCGCTATAGAGTGGCACGGTCCAGATTTTGAAAAAAGCGTCTTCCGGATAGCTCCATGAACCGACAAAAGCGCTGGTCTTGTAGATCTCGAGCATGAGACCGATAATATGAAAAAGAAAAATAGTTTTGAGCTCATCTTTGGTTTCTAGTTTGAAGACATAGAGTAATACCTGGACGAGCACGCTGGCAAGAAAGAGAAAATCATAGCGCGCGAGCCCAAGCGTCGTAATGTATTGTGAGGTAAAGAGAAGCAGAAAAAATACTCCAGCAAAGAGCGCAGCTTGTGCCTGCTTTAAACCAAAAATGAGAAACTCTTTAGCGAAATTCTTCATTGAGATTCAATATCAAAATAATTTCTTCCAGTTTTAAGTGCCTCAAAATATGAAGGGATGGTTGAAAAAAGAGGAGTTGGTAATTGCTCAGGATCATACCAATCCCAACCTTCACATTTTTCTGGCTCTCGTACTTCCGGCTCACCACTTTTCCAATCTGCCACCATGGCAATATCAACATAATGCTTACCGTAATTTGTCATATTCAACAACCGTAGAAATTTAATATTTGTGACCTCAATTCCAGTTTCTTCTTTTACTTCCCGGCATACACACTCGCTGATTGATTCCATAAATTCCAAATGTCCTCCTGGCCATGCATACTCGCCTTCTCCATGAGAACTTTTACGCTTCCCCATTAACACCTTCCCATCCTTAAAAATCATCACCCCTACCCCTACTTTTGGCCGTTGTTCGTCTGTCATAAATTAATTAGGTTTAATCTTTTGAATTAATCCTTCTTCAAGCAAACGAACCGCCGCCGGTGGTACATATTCTTTCCATTTATTGTTCCCCAAGACAATCATGCTGCGGATTTCGCTACCGCTAATTATTTTCTTTACTTCTCGTGATCTCACATCAAGACCAAGCTTTGCTAAAACTTTTTCTTTCTTTTTTCCCCATTCATCATATATATCGATAAAATAAATTGCGTCCGGAGGAGCATAATATTTTATCTTCTCTGGAAAATTAATCGGGAAAGGCACAATTTCAAATCTATCTCTGGAAATTCCTATATCAATCAAGGTGTCGCGAATCATCTCCAAGCGTTCCCAGTAAGAAAAAGGATTATTGATCTCTTCGGAACGATGAGGATTGGCATCATCAAAGCGGGTAAGGTCAGGATCTGGATTACATATACCGATTATAACTTTTTCGCATTCTTCAAATGCATGTAAAATCAAATCGTCCACGTGGCCGTTATGAAGTATCTGAAATCGCCCATGCACTACCCCTATTTTTTCTTTTTTCATACTAAAATTTATGGATGCTAATAAATTCCTCAAGAATTCGAGGTACGTCTTCAATGGTTTGATATTCACGCACGGTCACATGTGGACTCCCTGCAATCATGTTTGAGAGTTTGCGATCAGAGCCTGAACGGTAAAGACATAGTATGGGAATCTTGAGATGCTCTGCAGAAGCGATCTCATACCCAACCCCGAGACTTGGCGTCGTCACTTCAGCAATGAGTATATCAGTGGATTTGAGTTCTTCTCTATCTCTTTCATAGCTTTCTTGATCAGACATTATCTTGGTCTCTTCGCGAGGTCGGAGATGAAAAGAAATCACTTCACCATATTTTTGAATTTCACGAATGATCTCTTGGTAAAGCTCCTTATCATCACTTCCTCCTCGCACTGATCCAGAAAAATAGATTTTCATGGTTATGCGGTCGGCCGTTTAATGATTAATTCTTCTTCCGGATTTTCTCGCTCGAGATTGTTTACAATTTTTTGAGCTACAAAATCAGAATCCATATACTCTTCAAAATTCGCTGGCTTATTTTCACCATACAAATCCGTACGCGTACCTCCAGGATATACAGAAAAAATATTAACACCAGATCCTTCGTTCTCGGCTTTTAAGGCTTGTACATAGCCACGAATCGCCCATTTGCTGGCTGCATAAATCTTTGCATTCTTAGCACGAGTGGCATCAAGTGCCGCGCTTGAGAGAATATTTACTACTACACCACTATTGTTCGTTTTCATATATCCGAGCGCTGTTCGACAGCCAAATATAGTACCAAAAAGATTCGTGTCAATAATTTCATGCACTTTAATCATATCAATCAATGCTTCTTCAGGAGAAAATGTGTGGAACACGCCAGCATTGTTAATCCACACATCAATGCGGCCAAATTCTGCCACAGTTCTTTTTGCCAACGCTTGTACTTCCGTTTCCTTGCGCACATCGGTATCACTGCGGTCTGAAGCCACGACCTGTGCGCCTTTGTTTGTAAATAAAACAGCTAAGGATTTTCCTATCCCTTTTGACGCTCCAGTAATAACAATGACTTTATCTTTGAGGATCATTTTTTATTTTGAATGAGTGCTTTCACTAGCAAGTTTTTCCAGAAGTTTATCTCTAAATTTCATAACCATCATCTCTTGAGTAATAACTGAAGGATCTGAAGAATCAGTGAGCTCGTTGCCATAGTGTTCATGCATAAGCCAAGTACGAATGTATTTCTCATCTCTTTCATCTGGCATCGCTTCTGCAATCGCAATAAGTTTCTTCACAAAATTATTTTGCCGCATCGCGCGAAGTTTATCTAAATTCTTTTCAAGGCCTGCTGCAGTATCGATTTTCAAAAGTGGTTTATCTTCAAAACCCTTTTGTACCATCTTTTGTTGGGTAATACCTTTTGTAAGCGGAACACCATTAAGGACAATAATAGGCTCCCCTTTTCTAATGATGTAAGTATCACGGGGTTTTTCGGAACTCCCAAAGTTATTCATATTTTCACTAAATCGAATCATATCTTTTACACAAACTTCTCCGGTATCGGATGACTTTCCGCCAGCGCTTTGATTTCAGCGCGAATGCGGTCTTTTACTCCGCTATCATCTTTATTACGCAAAGTTTCGATCAAGAGCTCCGCCACGCGAGCACAATCTGCTTCCATAAATCCTCGTGTGGTAATAGCTGGCGTGCCGAAGCGAATACCTGACGGATCAAGTGGCTTACGAGTGTCACCCGCAATAGAGTTCATATTGAGCGTAATGCCGACTTCATCGAGCACCGTCTGGGCTTCTTTGCCGGTCACACCGAGCGAGCCGAAAACATCAGCCAAGATCAAGTGATTGTCCGTGCCGCCGCCGATCATGCGCACGCCTTCTCGCTTGAGGACTTCTTCCATAGCTTTAGCGTTTTTGAGTATTTGCTTGGTATACGCTTGGTACGCTGGAGTCATAGCTTCACCAAAGGCCACGGCTTTAGCGGCAATGGTATGCATGTGCGGACCGCCTTGAATACCAGGAAAAATGGATTTGTCGATCTTCTTGGCAAGCTCTTCACTCTCACGGGTGAGTATCATGCCCCCACGTGGACCACGAAGTGTTTTGTGGGTCGTCGTGGTGATGATATCAAAACCATAATCAAATGGATTCTCCAGTGCCTTACCTGCAATGAGTCCAGCGATATGCGCCATATCAGCCATGGTGATCGCCCCGACTTCGCGAGCAATCTCCACAAACTTTTTATAATCGAGCGTGCGTGAGTACGCAGAAAATCCAGCGAGAATTATTTTTGGCTTCTTCTCGATAGCGACTTGTCGGAGGGCCTCGTAGTCAATCTCCCCTGTTTCCGGATCTTTCATTTTGTAAGTCACGAAGTTGTAAATCTTCGCCGGCAAAGTCATTGGATGACCATGGGTAAGGTGCCCACCATGAGAGAGATCCATACCAAGCACGGTATCGCCAGGAGAAAGAAGTGCGGCGTAGACTGCCAAGTTGGCCGGGGCACCGGAGTGCGGCTGGACATTGGCGTAGGCGCAATTAAAAAGTTTTTTCGCTCGCTCGATAGCAAGTGTCTCCACGATGTCAGTAAAATCCTGTCCGCCATAATAGCGCCGCCCTGGATACCCTTCGGAATATTTGTTGGTAAACACCGAGCCGTTGGCTTCAAGGACGGCGCGCGATACGTAGTTTTCAGATGGAATGAGCTCAAGCCCTTCCCGCTCGCGCTTCTCTTCGCCTTCGATAGCCGCTAATACTTCAGGATCTTGTTGTAAATAATGCATGGAATATAAAAATTAATTATTAATCAAACTGATGCCCAACAATATTCTGTGGATCTTTAATATTGAAAAGTTTCTCGCTATTTTTAAGTAAAGTAGCGTCTGAGATACCTGCTTTCAACATTTTATCCCAACATGGCTTGCAACACCACCAATGTCCCCATAAATACAGCCGAGCTCCTCGCATATCAGCTTTATGCTTTTCTCCATCACGCACGGCGCGAAACTCTCCATGGTTTTTATGAGATGCACAGCCAGGGCAAAGAAAATAAAGTTTTCCAGATGGAACACCGAACAATCGTCGTATGCAATATTTTTTATGAAGTGCGACGAGCCTTGGATCTCGAAGTGCTGATTGATTGGCTCCTTTGGCGACAACTTTCCCGTCTTTAACGATGATCGCCCCCGTGGAGATGCTTGCATCAGTCGAATACCTCCGCGCTTCTTCTTTGGCTTCTGCCATATAAGGATCAGAGATTTCCACATAGGCAATTTTTCCACTTTGTGGCATATAGGGATATTGGATTTCCATATGTAGCTATACTAACAGCTTTTATAGTAGAATGAAAACATGACAAAGTTCGACCAGCTCTACCAGGATCTTCTGAGAAATATTATGGAAACTGGTATTGCAGAGCACAACGAACGCACGGGCCATGAGACCAAAGCTTTGCCGGGAGTCTCGTTTTCGACCGATATTGAGCGTGACGGTCTCCCTATTCTTACGCTTCGCAAAATCCCCGTCAAAAGTTTCATCGCTGAACAAATCTGGTTTATATCTGGTGCCAAACGTCCAGATGAATTTTTAAATAAACACACTCAAATCTGGAACGACTTTATGGAAACTGATGGCACGATTGCGGCCGCATACGGCTATCGGTGGCGACACCATTTCGGACGCGATCAACTCGGACAACTCATCGCTCACTTAAAAGCTGAGCCACATTCCCGCCAAGGCGTCATCATCACCTGGGATCCAGCCGACGACGGACTCTATGGGGATGGGCTTACCGCCACATACAAAAAAAATGCACCGTGTCCGTTTGCATTTACCGTCAATATTATCGGCGGACGACTTCACATGATGAATATCGTGAGATCAAATGATGCCATACTCGGTCTGCCTTTTGATGTCGCTGGATTTTCAATCCTGCAATGTATTCTTGCTCAAAAGCTCGGCGTGACGCCAGGTATCTATACCCACGTCATTGCCAACGCGCATGTCTATGACAATCACTATGAAGCGGCGAAGGAAATCGTTGCACGAGACCATGATCATACGCCAATCATATTGCACTTGCCAGAACATTCATTTGAACGCGCAGAAAAAAAAGATGATGCGCTCCTTGAAGAAATACAAAATGATATCGCCTCGCAATATCAACCACTTGAATCAATTAAAGGACTGAAGATAGTACTGTAAGTACATTCTTATATGAATACTCGCCACGTCGTTGTGGGTCTCGTCACCCACAAAAAGAAGGTATTGATATTGAAACGATCTGAAAATGATCCGACATACCCTGATATGTGGGAATTTATTTCCTGGGTCTCCAGAGAAAAAGCCACACCGAAAATAGATGCGGTAAAACGGCACATCTGCCATGCCACAGGACTTTCTTTATCGGAGCCATATGCAGGGAAAAAATTTCGGGTAGCAAGCGTGCACAGCACGTTGTATATGCACCCGTTTATTTTTCAGGCCGATAGTGATGAGGTCACGCTACTGCCAGAAAAACACGAGAGTTATAGATGGGTGCGGCCGCAAGATATAGGTAAATATGCCTTAGTGCAAGATTTGGACAACTGCCTCAAACTTCTTAGTATTTTGCTTGAACACTGGTAAACTAGAGGTATGATACTTTCTTTTATTGCCGCTATCGGCAAAAACCACGAGCTCGGCTTCGGCAATCAGTTGCC
>JACCDT010850837.1_pt1 | contig 14385 bp, 14 predicted proteins | sample 7446291 | NCBI WGS metagenome assembly JACCDT01 (sample SAMN15323446, study PRJNA562643) | freshwater metagenome | isolation source: river surface water | place: USA:Blue River Watershed | collected 2017-08-17
GGCAGGGGCGAAAAGCGAGGCCTGTTTGAGCCCGAAGGGCGAGTTGCCGAGCGGGCCCCTGGCGAGCGAGCACCGAGGGGAGCCCGAAGGGCCCCCGCATCGGAGCTGCCGAGCCCGCCCCGCTCGCCCGGCGCGTTGCCGCGTCAGGGAGCCCCGCAGCGAGTGAAACGCGAGCCCACGCCTGCCCGCCCCTGGCATACGGCGCGTGCGGTGTGCGAAAGGGTTCCCACGGGACCCCGATGCAATAATCATCCGCATCATGATCCTCGTGACTGGCGGCGCCGGCTTCATCGGCGCGAACTTCGTCCTCGACTGGCTCGCCACCTGCGACGAGCCGGTGGTGAACCTCGACAAGCTCACCTACGCGGGCAACCTGGGCAACCTGGCTTCGCTGGAGGGTGATGCCCGCCACGTGTTCGTGCGGGGCGACATCGGCGACACCGAACTCGTGTCCCGGTTGTTGCGCGAGCACCGGCCCCGCGCCATCCTCAACTTCGCCGCCGAGTCCCACGTCGACCGCTCCATCCACGGGCCCGACGCCTTCGTGCAGACCAACATGGTCGGCACCTTCCGCCTGCTGGAATGCGCCCGCGCCCACTGGGCCTCGCTGGAGGGTGCCGAGCGCGAGTCCTTCCGCTTCCTGCACGTCTCCACCGACGAGGTCTACGGCTCGCTCGCGCCCGACGCGCCGGCCTTCACCGAAGACCATCCCTACGAGCCCAACAGCCCCTATTCCGCGAGCAAGGCCGCCAGCGACCACCTCGTGCGGGCCTGGCACCACACCTATGGCCTGCCGGTGCTCACCACCAACTGCTCCAACAACTACGGGCCCTTCCACTTCCCCGAAAAGCTCATCCCGCTGATGATCGTCAACGCGCTGGCGGGCCAACCCCTGCCGGTCTACGGCGATGGCCAGCAAGTGCGCGACTGGCTGTACGTCAGGGACCACTGCAGCGCGATCCGCCGCGTGCTGGCGGCCGGGCGCCTGGGCGAGACCTACAACGTCGGCGGCTGGAACGAGAAGGCCAACCTCGACATCGTGCGCACCGTCTGCGTCCTGCTGGACGACTTGCGCCCGCGCGCGGACGGCCAGTCCTACGCGCAGCAGATCACCTTCGTGAAGGACCGCCCCGGCCACGACCGCCGCTACGCCATCGACGCCCGCAAGATCGAGCGCGAGCTGGGCTGGAAGCCGGCCGAGACCTTCGACACCGGCATCCGCAAGACCGTGCAGTGGTACCTGGACCATCCCGAGTGGGTGGCCAGCGTTCAAAGCGGCGCCTACCGCGAGTGGGTGCAGCGCCAGTACGCGGGGGCCGCCGCGTGAAGATCCTGCTTTTCGGCAAGAACGGCCAGGTCGGCTGGGAGCTGCAACGCAGCCTTGCCCCCCTGGGCGAGGTGGTGTCCCTGGGCTCGCAGGACACGCACCTGCACGCCGACTTCGCCGCGCCCGAGGGCCTGGCGGACACCGTGCGCGCCGTGCGCCCCCAGCTGATCGTCAACGCCGCCGCCTACACCGCCGTCGACCAGGCCCAGGCCGACGAGGACACCGCCCGCCGGGTCAACGCCCTCGCCCCCGGCGTGCTGGCCCAGGCCGCCGCGCAGGCCGGCGCGCTGCTGGTGCACTACTCCACCGACTACGTCTTCGACGGCTCGGGCCAGGCGCCCTGGCGCGAGGGCGATGCCACCGGCCCCCTCAACACCTACGGCGCCACCAAGCTCGAAGGCGAGCAGCGCATCGCCGCCGCCGGCGCGCGCCACCTCATCCTGCGCACCAGCTGGGTCTACGGCGCGCGGGGCGGCAACTTCGCCCGCACCATGCTGCGCCTGGCCGGCGAGCGCGAGCGCCTGACCGTCATCGACGACCAGCACGGCGCCCCCACCGGCGCCGACCTGCTGGCGGACCTCACCGCCCACATGGCCCGCGCCGCCCTGCGCGATCCCGCCCTGTGCGGCCTGTACCACGCCGCCGCCGCGGGCGAGACCACCTGGCACGGCTACGCCCGCCACGTGCTGGCCGTCGCCGGCCAGCTCGGCGTGCCACTGCGGGCCCGCGCCGAGTGCGTCGATCCCGTCCCCACCACCGCCTTCCCCACGCCGGCGCGTCGCCCCCGCAACTCACGCCTGGACACCACCCGCCTGCGCGAATCCTTCGGCCTCGAATTGCCGCATTGGCAGTCCGGCGTCGAGCGCATGCTGCGCGAAGTGCTCGACCGCTGACCTTCCGCAGCGCGACCGCGCAATCGCCGAGCCGCGGCTCGCGCGGGTGCCGGGTCGATCAGTAGATTCTTACTTCCACTTACAACACGACACGGATTCATCGACCGGATACTCGCCGCTCTTTTTGAGCGCATGAGGCAACGATGAATCCACGCCATGGCCAGGTCGCGATCCTGCTGTCGACATTCGACGGCCGGCGTTTCCTGGCGCAGCAGCTGGATTCCATTGCCGCGCAGACCTGGCCGGACTGGGTCGTGTGGGCCTCGGACGACGGCTCGCGCGACGGCACGCTGGAGGTGCTCGCGCAGTACCGCGCGGCCTGGGGCCCGGCGCGGCTGGTGGTGCACCAGGGCCCGCGCGAGGGCTTTGCCGCCAACTTCCTCTCCCTCATCGGCGACCCGCGCATCCGCGGCGACTGGTACGCCTTCTGCGACCAGGACGACCTGTGGGAGCCGGGCAAGCTGCGCCGCGCGCTGGCCTTCCTGCGCTGCGTGCCGGCATCGGTGCCCGGCCTGTACTGCTCGCGCACGCGCCTGGTGGACGCGGCCGACCGCCCACTGGGCCTGTCGCCGAAGTTCGCCCGGCCGCCCTCGTTCCGCAATGCCCTGGTGCAGAGCATCGGTGGCGGCAACACCATGGTCTGCAACCAGGCCGCCCGCGAGCTGCTGCGGCGGGCCGGCGCGGGCGCCGATGTCGTCACCCACGACTGGTGGGCCTACCTGGTCGTCAGCGGCTGCGGCGGCCGGGTGCATTACGACCCCTGGCCTTCGGTGCGCTACCGGCAGCATGGCTGCAACCTGGTGGGGATGAACTGCACCTGGCGCGCGCGCCTGCACCGCCTGCGCATGCTGTGGCAAGGCCGCTTCCGGGACTGGAACAGCCGCAACCTGCGGGCCCTGGAGGCCGTGCGGCCCTGGCTCACCGACGAGAACCGCGCCGTGCTCGACGCCTTCACCCGCGCCCGGGACAGCCGCCTGCCCGACCGCCTGCGCGGCCTGGCCCGGGCCGGCATCTACCGCCAGACGCTGGCCGGCAACCTGGGCCTGGCCGCCGCCGGCCTGTTCAACCGCGTCTGAGGGCCGGGCGAGGACACGATGGCCGCACATCCCCACCACGCCCCCCGGGCCCCCCATGCACCCCGTGCCCCTTCCGCCTCGCAGGCCCCCGCGGCGGCGGCCAATCCCGGCCTGGACCACCTGCGCCGCCATGTCCGGCCCCCGGACTCGCCGGTGCGCGCGCTGTTCACCAGCCGCTCCTCGGCCGGTGCCTGGCAGGTGCGCGGCGAGCAGCTCGCCGCCCTGCGCGCCAACTGGCGGGCCCTGCACGAACCGGGCGACCGCGACATCGCCGCCTGCGACCTGCTGTGCGTGGTCAAGAAACCCGACCTGCGGGTCGTCGACCAGGCCCGCCGCCAGGGCAAGGCCATCGTCTACGACATCGTCGACGCCTGGGCCCAGCCGGCGGACGGCCTGCGCTGCGCCGGCCTGGAGGACGCGCGCGCGCTGTTCCGTCCGGCCTGGGCCGCCGTCGGGGCGGACGGCTACGTCTTCCCCACCCGCTGCATGGCCCGGGACCTCGGGCCCCTGGTGCGCACCGGCGTCACCATCTACCACCACCACTGGCCGCAGCTGGCGCCCAACCCCGTGCGGCCGCAGGTGCGCACCGTGGGCTACGAGGGCGCGGACTACCTGGGCCCGTGGCAGGCGCGCATCGAGCAGGCCTGCGCCGCGCGCGGCCTGCGCTTCCTCGCCAACCCGCGCGACTACAACGAGCTGGACATCGTCGTCCTCGCCCGCGGCGGCGTGCACGGCAACTTCCTGGCGCGCCGCTACAAGTCCAACGTCAAGCTCGCCAACGCCTACGGCGCCGGCATGCCCGCGCTGGTCCATGTCGACGAGATGTCCGCGCACGACACCGACGGCGGCGACGTGCTGTTCTTCACCGACCGCCCCGGCTCCTTCGAGCGCCAGCTCGACCGCCTGTGCGCCAGCCACGCGCTGCGCCAGTCCATCCACCGGCGCTTCCGCGCGCAGGCGGCGCGCTACCGGGTCGACCGGGCGGCCGCCAGCTTCGAGGCCTTCTTCCTGCACGTGCTGGGGCAGCGGCAGGCCCATGTCCTGGAGGGAACCCGCCATGCCTGAACGCATGCTGCGCCTGGTGCGCGGCTTCCTGGGCCGCCACCGTCCGGCCGCGGCGCCGGCGCGCAAGGCCCGCTGGGAGCCCCCGCCACGGGACGGCCGGGTCCGCCTCAACCTCGGCTGCGGCGACAAGATCCTGCCCGGCTACATCAACGTCGACGCCGCCGCCTCGCGCAAGGGCCAGGTGCCCGACGTGCTGGGCGACCTGCGCGCCTTGCCCTTTCCTCCGGGCCACGCCGACGAGATCCTCGCCGTCCACGTCATCGAGCATTTCTACCCCTGGGAGGCCGGCGACCTGCTGGCCCACTGGCATGCCACGCTCAAGCCCGGCGGCCGGCTCGTCCTCGAGTGCCCCAACCTCCTGTCCGCCGCGCGCAGCCTGCTCGAACAGCCCGAGCGCGCGGCCCGCGCCCAGGGCAAGGACGGCCAGCTGGCCATGTGGCCGCTGTATGGCGACCCGTCCTGGCGCGACCCGCTCATGTGCCACCGGTGGGGTTACACCCCTGCCACGCTGGCCGACCTGCTGCGGCGTTGCGGGTTCCAGAACGTCCGCCAGGAGCCTGCGCAGTTCAAGCAGCGCGACCCGCGGGACATGCGGGTCACGGGAGTGCGTCCATGAGGCTGCGTGACCTGCGCGACGTCTACCAGGGCCAGGAGATCTACATCGTCGGCAGCGGCCCCACGGCCAACGCCTTCCCCATGGACTTCCTGGCCGACAAGGTCTGCATGGCCCTGAACGACAGCTTCAAGATCCACCCGGCGGTGGCCCCCATCGCGCTCATGCACCACCTCACCTACTGCCGCGAGGGCAACACCCCCGAGGCCCCGCTGCACCCGCACTTCGACGGCATCCGCTACCCGGTGGTCAAGGGCACGGGCAAGCACCGCAACGAGGAAGTCGACTGGGACAACCCCTGCTTCTACTTCTTCGACTGGAACCACGAGATCGACCGCGTCTACGAGCTCGACAAGCAGACCGACTGCCTCTACTACACGCCCGAGGGCTGCTCCCTGCACGCGGCGCTGCAGCTGGCCTGGATCATGGGCGCGCGCGCCGTCTTCACCATCGGCTGCGACAGCATGACGATCGGCGGCCGGCACTACGCGCAGTACGACAAGAACCGCTTCCGCGACGACGAGGTCCTCAAGCGCGGGCAGCAACGCAACTACGACAGCTACGTCAAGGGCACGCTCATCGTGCAGGACTTCCTGCGGCGCAAGGGCGTGCCCGTCCTCAATCTCTCGCCCATCGTCGGCTACCACCGCGTCGAGTTCCAGCACGAGGTCCTGCAGGGCAACGTCCCCGTGTCGGACCTCATCGACGAGTTCATGGCCGCGGCCACCGCCACGCCGACCGGGGAGGGCGCATGAGCGCCGCGTCCGACGCGCCCCTGCCGGTCTACATCGGCACCGAGGACGACCAGCTCATCCCGCAGAAGGTCCTGGCCTACAGCATCCGGCGCAGCGCCAGTCGCCCGGTCGCCCTGCACCCCGTCAAGCAGGACCGGCAGCGCGTGGGCGGCACCAACTTCGGCTTCGTGCGCTTCCTCGTGCCGCGGTTGAACGGCCATGCCGGCCGCGCCATCTACCTGGACGCCGACCAGCTCGTCTTCCACGACATCCACGTGCTGGCCGCGCAGCTGGACGATCGCCATGCCATCGGCCTGGTCAACGAGCCGCAGGGCACCTTCGGCGGCCAACCCGTGGGCCGCCACAACCAGACCAGCGTGATGGTGATGGACTGCGCCCAGCTGCGCGACTGGGACCCGGACACCCTGTTCCACCGTGTCGTCCCCAACCGTGCCGAGCCCGGCCCCGGGCAGGTGCGCTACCGCGACTTCATGATGCTGTCGTGGTTCGACCCCGCGCGCATCCAGCCCATCGACCCGCGCTGGAACCACTTCAACCTCGTCACGCCCGACACCCGGCTCACGCACTTCAGCCACGTGCGCAGCCAGCCCTGGAAGAACCCTGCGCACCCGCTCACGCCCCTGTGGCGGCGCTGGCTGCGCGAGGCCGTGCGCGCCGGCGCCGTCGGCCGCGTCGAGCTGCTGCGCGAGATCTGGCGCGGCGCCATCCACCGCGGCTTCCTGCCCTGCGCGCTCTGACTGCGCCGCGCCGAACTTGCCCCCCTCATGCCCCGCCTGCGCTTCCTCATCGACGATGTCCCGGCCTGCCTCACGCAGCGCGCCGTTCTGGCGGACTTCGCCGCCGTGCGCCTGGCCGGCGGCCCGGTGGAGGTGGTGTGGACCTCCGCATGGCGCGAGCTGCCGGGCTGGCCCGACGTGCCTGCCGACTCCTCGCGCCGGCTGGCCGTGCGCCTGGCGGCCCTGGCGCCGCGGGAGGACACGGTCACCGTCTTCCTGCCCGCGCACACCCTGCCCGGTCCGGTGGACCTGCCGGCGGCCCTCGGGTGGCGGCCGGATGCGGCCCTCGCCACCGACGGCGCCTCGGCCGTGGCCGACCTGGACCTGTTCGTCGTCGACAACGCCAGCGCCGGGGCCGTGGCGCTGCGGGATCACCTGCTCGCCCACCCGGGCTACGAAGCGGCCAGCCGGCAGGCGCCGTTCGCCACGGGGCCGCTGCCGGCGTGGCTGGTGGGCCCGGGGCTGTCGGGCGCGGGACTCACCTCGGCCCGCCTGTTCACGAGCCGCCCCTGGTACAGCGCGCACGCCCCGGCCCGCGGGCCCTGGCTGGAGGCCGTGGCCCGGGCGCTGGACGCCGGCCGGCTCACCCTCGCCATGGTGGCCGAGGACGTCCGGCAGGGCCGCGTGCGGCCGTCCCTGCTCGAGGAGGTGGCGGCCCTGCGGGGCGAGCCCCTGCCCGTGGGGGGCGCGGACCTCACCCTCGATGCCCTGTTCGTCCCGCCGGAGCGCCGCCTGCCCGCGACGCAGCGGGCCCTGCGGCATTCCCCCGCGCTGCAGCGCCGCCTGCTGGCCCAGGCCCGGCGCCACAGCGCGCACAAGTTGCTGGGCCGGGCGCGGCACACGGCCCGTGGCGCCAGCGGCTGGCCGCGGGCGATCCGGCCGGTGCTGCGTCCCGTGTTCCAGGGGGTGCGGCGGGTGGTCCGGGCCGTGTGGCGCACCGGGCGGCGCCTTCTGCATGCCGCCTATGCCGCGAGCCTGCGCCCCCTCGTCCACCGGCTGCGCGCGCCCGGCGGCGCCGAGCCATGAGCGCCCCGCACCTGCTTCGCGTCGCGGCGGCCCTGGTCGTGCGCGATTGGCGCGTCCGCTTCCGCCGCACCGTGCTGGGCATGGCCTGGCTGTGCGTGCCTATGGTCGGCCTGGCGGCCCTGGCTGTCTCCCTGGGCCTGGCGGCCCCGGGCCCCGCGCCAGGGTCCGCGTCCGTGCCGGTGCCCGTGCCCGTGCCGGCGTCGCAGGTGCTGGCGTACCTGCTCGCGGGCCTGGCCCTGTGGCAGCTGTTCACGGATGCCTGGTTCGAGCCCATGCGCCTGTCGCGCCGCGCCGGGCCGCTGCTGCGGGCCTTCTGCTTCGACGCGCAGGCCCTCCTGCTGGCCGGTGCGCTCTCGGCCCTGGCGGCCCTGGCCGTGCGCCTGCCGCTGGTGCTGGCGGCCCTGGCCTGGGCGGGGCTCGCGCCGGGGCCCGGGGCCTGGGTGCTGCTGCCGGGCCTGCTGCTGATCGTGGCGGCGGGATCGGCCCTGGCCTGCTTCACCCTGCCGGCGGGCCTGGTCCTGCACGACCTGCGCCATGGCCTGCCGCTGGCGCAGTGGGGCCTGCTGGTGGCCACGCCGGTCCTGTACGCGCCGCCCGGCCAGGGCCTGCTCGCGCAGGTGGCGGCCCTCAACCCGCTCACCGTGCTGGTGCCCGGGCTGCGGGACCTGGCCCTGGGCCCCAGCGCGCTTTCCGGCCTTTCCGACCTTCCTGCCCAGGCCGCGCATGCCGCGCATGCCGCGCCTTCCTGGCCTGCCACGCCCGGGGCCTGGCTCGCGGCCGTGGCCGCCGTCGTGCTGCCTCTGCTCGGCCTTGGCCTGGCCTACTACGGCCCGCGGCTGCGGCTGGCCGTGGCCTACGTGGGGCACTGAGCATGGCCGGGCCCGACGTGCTGCGACTCGAGGGCGTGGGCCGCGCCTTCCCGCAGGACGTGGGGGAGTCCGCCGCCGCGATCTGGCGCGAGATGCTGCTGTCCCGCGCCTGGCTGCCGCGCGGGGGCGCGCATGGCCTGCACGTGCTGGCGGGCGTGGACCTGGCGGTCCCCGCGGGCCGCTGCGTGGGCGTGCTGGGCGGGCACCGCAGCGGCAAGTCCACCCTGGCCGCCATCGCCGCGGGCGTGCTGGCGCCCACGGCCGGCCGGGTCCTGCGCCCGCGCCGCTGTGTGCTGGTGGCCCGTCCTGCCGCGGGGTTCAAGCCGGGCCTCACCGTCCGCGAGAACCTGCGCCTGCTGGGCCTGCTGCACGGGCTGGCCGGCGACCCGCTCGCCCGGCTGCTGGACGAGGTGCTGGCCTGCTGCGGCGTCGGCGCGGCCCAGGCGGACGCCGCCACGGGCAACCTCTCGCCGCAGCAGGTACGGCCGCTGGCCCTGGCCCTGCTGCTCGGGCTGCCGGCGGACCTGCTGGTGGTCGACGCCGTCAGTGCCGCCGGTGCCGGTGGCCTGCGCGAGGCCCTGCACGCCCGCCTGCGCCAGCGACTTTCTTCCGGCGCGTCACTCGTCCTCAGCGCCGACGCCTTCTTCCTGCGCGAGGTGGCCGCCTGCGTCCACCGGCTCGAGCGCGGTCGCCTGGTGGGCCCCCTGGCCACCGGGCCGGTCCCCGGCCTGCCCCGGCCCCGCCGGCCCGCCTCCCCGGTCGGCCAGGGCCTGCCACCCGCCCGGCCCTGGCAGCTGCTGCGCGTGACCGTGGATGGCCAGCCATTCCGCCACGCGCAGGCCAGCCTCCTGCGCCGCCCCGGCGAGCGGCTGCGGGTCGAGCTGGACCTGCGCGCCATGGGCTGCCAGCGGTATACGGGCGGCCGCTTCGAGCTGCATGGCGGCCGCAGTGGCCTGCCCCTGGGCCGGTGGGACGCCCCCGCCGCCGAGGTCCCGGTGCAGGCCGGCCAGCGCGCCCGCCTGCGCTTCGAGCTGCGCGTGCCCGATGCCGGCGAGGACTTCTTCGGCCTGAGCTTCACCCCGGCGGGCCGCGGCCCGGGGGACCCGCCCGGCCATCGCCTGAAGGTCCTGATCTACGGCGTCGGCCGCCGCCCTGCGCGCGCGACCCCGCCTCGCCTGGACATCACCTGCCTGAGTTTCGAACCCGAGAGGAACGCCCCGCATGCCCCCCCACCCGCCGCAAAAACCGTCGCAGGCCTCGTCGCAGGACCCGTCGCCCACCCCCTCGCAGGCGCCCCCCCGTCCCAAGGACAACCAGCCGCGCGCCAAGTGGGCTGAGCGCTTCGGCCTGCCGCGCCCGGTGGCCGCGCCCCGGCGCTGGCCCTGGTCCCCCCGGGTCGAGCCGCTGGTGCGCGACCCCGACTACGCGCCGCGCCTGCGGGCCAGCCTGGGCGAGTACCTCAACTGGTACTTCAGCGACAAGGCCTTCCTCCACAGCATCGACTGGATGGGCATTCCCACGCGCAAGCTGGTCACGGACATGTGGGTCTACCAGGAGATCATTGCCGAGACGCGGCCGGACCTCATCATCGAGATCGGCAGCTTCTACGGCGGCAGCACGCTGTTCCTGGCGCAGATGCAGCAGCTCGCCGGGGGCGGGGAGGTGCTGTCCATCGACGTCTCGCACGCGCATTTCCGCGCCGAGCACCCGGCCATCCGCACCCTCACCGCGGACTGCAGCGACCCGGCGGCGGTGGCGCGCGCGCGGGCCATGGGGCAGGGCCGGCGGGTGATGGTGATCCACGACGGCGACCACCACGCCGCCGCCGTCGCGCGCGACCTGCGCCTGTACGCGCCCCTGGTCTCGCCGGGCATGTACCTGGTCGTGGAGGACGGCGTGGTCGACCTGCTCGACGCGCGCCACAGCAAGTTCGGCCGGGCCTACCCGCAGGGCGGCCCGTTGCGGGCGGTGCGCGAGGTGCTGGACGCCATGCGGCCCGAGTTCGAGCCCGACCCCCGCCGCGAGCGCTTCATCCTCACCAGCAATCCGCGCGGCTACTGGCGCCGACGCGGCGAGGCGCCGGCCTCCCGCCTGCAGGAGTGAGCATGGCCAGCACCAACAGCCTCGACTGGATCCGCGAGCACCTGCGCCATGTGGGCGACGAGGTGCTGGAGGTCGGCTCGCGCCGGTACAAGGACCATGCCTTCCTGGACCTCAAGGGCTTCTTCGCCTCGGCCCGCCCCGCGGTGCGCGTGACCGGCTGCGACCTCCTGCCCGGCGACAACGTCGACGTGGTGGTGGACCTCACCGCGCCGCCGCGCCAGGTCGCCCGGGCCCTGGGCGGGCGCCGCTTCGACACCGTGCTGTGCGTCAGCGTGCTGGAGCACATCCCCAACGTCTTCGCGGCGGCGGCCCGCATCGAGTCCCTGCTGCGCCCGGGAGGCACGCTGTTCGTCTCGGTGCCCTTCGTCTTCCGCTACCACGGCTACCCGGGCGACTTCTGGCGCTTCACGCCGGAGGCGGTGGTGCACCTGTTCCCGCAGGTCGACTTCCGCGGCCTCTCGCACTCCTGCGTCGCCTCGCTGGAGGCAGGAGACTGGATGTCCCTGCGCGGCCTGAACGTGCACAAGCTCAATCGCTTCCTGTTCCGCCCGCGCGAGCGCGAGGAGAAACAGGCGCGCAAGCAGGCCAAGGCGGCCGGCGAGGCGGTGCCGGCCTATGCGCTGGCGCCGGCGATGGTCAACCTGCTGGGATGGAGAACATGATCGGGAACACGCACGGCGGGCCCGTCCGGCATGGCCAGCACGGCATGGACGCCATCGACGACCTGGACGAACCCTTGCCCAGCGTGTTCCTGCGCCTGCAGGCCGGCCTGGGCTGGCGGGACCGGCCCTGGCTGGTCGCCGGCAAGGGGCCGAGCTTCGCGCAGGTCGCCGGCCTCCCGCTGGACGGCTGGCGCGTCCTCACCCTCAACGACGCCGTCCGCGAGGTCCCGCGGGCCGACCTGGCGCACTTCATCGACCTGGAGGCGCTGGAGCGCTGCTCCGGCGTCCTGGACCGCGCGCGCTGCGTGGTCATGCCCTGGTACCCGCACAGCGGCCACCGCCCGGGCCGCTGGCACCTGGGCGAGCTGTCGCGGCAGCACCCGGTGCTGGCGCGCCTGCGCGCGCAGGGGCGGCTGCTCTGGTACGACCTGGCGTCCGCGCCGCGGCGCCACGGGCCCGGCCCGGTGGTCACGGCCACCTTCTTCAGCGCCGAGGCAGCGCTGGACCTGCTGGCCACCGCGGGCATACGCACCGTGCGCACGGCCGGCGTGGATGGCGGCTCCGGCTATGCCGAGGCCTTCGCCGACCTGCGGAACGTCTCGCGCCTGGCCAACGGCCAGCGCGACTTCGACCGGCAGTTCGAGTCCTTCGCCCGGGTGATCCGGCGCACCGGGGTGGACGTCGCGCCCTGGGGCGTGGAGGCACCGATGCGCGTGTTCATCGCCGCCACCGCGCGCGAGCTCCTGCCGGCGCGGGTGCTGGCGCATTCCATCCGCTGCCATGCCAGCGCCAGCTCCGTCATCACGCCGCTGTGCGAGCTGGACCTCCCCGTGCCCCAGCCGCGCGACGCGCGCCACCGGGCGCGCACGCCGTTCTCCTTCCAGCGCTTCCTGGTCCCGCAGGCCTGCGGCCACCAGGGCCGGGCCCTGTACCTGGACTCGGACATGCTGGTGTTCCGCGACATCCTGCCGCTGTGGCGCCAGCCCTTCTCCGATGCGCCGGTCCTCACCGTGCAGGCCGGGCCCGGCGACCCGCGGCCCGCGCAGACCAGCGTGATGCTGATGGACTGCAGCCGCCTGGGCTGGACCGCGCAGGACGTGGTCGACGGGCTGGACGCCGGCCGCTACGACTACGAGGCCCTGATGCGGGATTTCGCGGTGGCGCCCGTGCGCGCCGCCCTGGACCCCGCCTGGAACGCGCTGGACCGCTACCTCCCCGGCCGCACCGCGCTGCTGCACTACACCGACATGGCCTCGCAGCCCTGGGTCTGCGCCACCCATCCCCTGGGCCGCCTGTGGGTGCGGGCCCTGCGCCGGGCGGTGGCCGAGGGCGCGATCACCCGCGCCTTCGTCGAGGACTGCGTGGCGCGCGGCGACGTGCGGCCCTCCCTGCTGCACCAGCTGGACGCGGGCCTGGATGACGGCCTGCTGCTGCCCGCCCCGGCGCGCGCGGCCGATGCCGCCTTCGTGCCGCCCTACCGGTCCCTGCCCGGCGCGCGGGTGGACGCCTGGGACCTGCCGCTGCGCCGGCTGCAGGCGGCGGCGCGGGCCGGCTACGAGGGCACCTGGGTCCACGGCATGGCGCACAGCCTGCGCCGGCGCCTGGGCGGCGTGGCCGGGCCGGGGCCCTACGGCGGCTGAGGCCCGGGCCATGGCCTTCGCGATCCACCTGCCGCTGTGGCTGCTCGCCCCGGCCCTGCTGTCCATGCTGCTGTGCGCGGCCCTGCGCCGCCATGGCTGGCTGGCGGGCATGGGCGCGCGCCCCTATGCGGCCGACATGCCGCAGCGATTCCACGCGGGCCATGTGCCCCGCCTGGGCGGGCTGGGCATGTGGCTGGCCGCGGGCGCGTGCTGGTGGTGGCTGTTGCGTGGCCAGGCCTGGGCCTGGTGGGCGGTGGCGGGGCTGGCCGTGGCGGGCGGGCTGGCGGAGGACGTGACGCTGCGCCTGCGGGCGCGCTGGCGCCTGGGCGCCACCCTCCTGGCGGGCGTGGCGGCCTGGTGGTGGCTGGACCTGCGCATCGACCGCCTGGGCCTGCCCTGGCTGGATGCGCTGCTGGCCGCCATGCCGGGTGCCCCCGCCGTGCTGGCCGTGCTGGCGGTCGCGGGCCTGCCGCATGCCTTCAACCTCATCGACGGCTACAACGGCCTGGCCGGCGCCGTGGCCCTGGCGTGCTGCCTGGTGCTGGCGCACGTGGCCTGGCAGGTGGGGGACCTGCCGCTGGCGTCCGTGGTCCTGGTCCTGGCCGGCGCGACGGCGGGCTTCCTGGTGTGGAACTACCCGCGCGGCCTGCTGTTCGCGGGCGATGGCGGTGCCTACCTGTGGGGCGTGGTCATCGCGGTGGCCGCCGTCCTGCTGGTGCAGCGCCATCCCCAGGTCTCGCCCTGGTTCGCGATGCTGGTGCTGGCCTACCCGGTGGGCGAGGTGGTGTTCTCGGTCTACCGCAAGCTCGCGCGCGGCCAGTCCCCCAGCCGGCCGGACGCCCTGCACCTGCACCAGCTGATCCACCGCCGCATCGTGCGGCGCGGGGAGGTGGGGGAGAGGATGGGGGAGGGAAGGTGGGAGGGAACGGGGGAGGGGGCGGACGGCGACGAGGCGCGGCGCATCCTGGCGCGCAACAACCGCACCACGCCCTACCTGTGGGGGCTGGCGCTGTCCACGCTGGTGCCGGCCGCCCTGTGGTGGCGGCACACGGCCTTGCTCATGGCGGCCTGCGCCGCCTTCGCGGCGGCCTATGTCATCGCGTACCTGGGCATCGTGCGCTTCAAGGTCCCGCGGTCCTTGCGCAGGAAGCGGTGAACCCTTTGCGGCACAATTTCCGCTTTACGTTCCGGTTCACGCAGAACCTCCCTCGCACGCACCCCCATGTCCGACGCCGCCCAACCCCTCGCTCCCCGCGCCAAGGCCGACATCCTGGCCCAGGCCTTGCCCTACATCCGCAAGTTCCACGGCAAGACCATGGTCATCAAGTACGGCGGCAACGCCATGACCGACCCGGCGCTGCAGAAGGCCTTCGCCGAGGACGTGGTGCTGCTCAAGCTGGTGGGCATCAACCCGGTGGTGGTGCACGGCGGCGGCCCGCAGATCGAGTCCGCGCTCAAGCGCCTGGGCAAGAAGGGCGAGTTCATCCAGGGCATGCGCGTCACCGACGCCGAGACCATGGAAGTCGTCGAGTGGGTGCTGGCCGGCGAGGTGCAGCAGGACATCGTGGGCCTGATCAACC
>JACCDT011609468.1_pt1 | contig 14366 bp, 12 predicted proteins | sample 7446291 | NCBI WGS metagenome assembly JACCDT01 (sample SAMN15323446, study PRJNA562643) | freshwater metagenome | isolation source: river surface water | place: USA:Blue River Watershed | collected 2017-08-17
ATACGCCAGGAACAGGCCCAAGGAAAACTTGTCGCCATGTGCGGCGACGGGACCAATGACGCACCTGCGCTGGCGCAGGCGGATATCGGCGTGGCCATGAATACGGGAACGGTCGCGGCGCGCGAGGCGGGCAATATGATCGATCTCGATTCCGATCCGACCAAGCTTGTGGAAATCGTCGGCATCGGCAAGCAGCTTTTGATGACGCGCGGCTCTTTGACTACTTTTAGCTTCGCTAACGACATCGCCAAATATTTCGCGATTTTGCCGGTTGTGTTCGCCGATATATTTCCGCCCTTGGGGCTGTTGAACGTGATGCGGCTTCATTCCATGGAAAGCGCGATCCTGTCGGCGGTGATATTCAACGCGCTGATAATCCTTGCCTTGATACCGGTTGCGATCAAGGGCGTAAGCCGCAAGCCGTCATCGGCTGAAAAGGCGCTGCGCGACAATCTTTTGATATATGGCGTCGGCGGCATTATGGTGCCGTTTGCGGGGATCAAAATTATCGACGAATTGCTGTCGGTGTTGGGGATGGTGTCATGATAATGCGGGAATTGCGCAGTTGCCTTGCGGTGTTTGCGATGCTGGCGATTCTGACTGGGGTCGCTTATCCCGCGCTGATTTGGTCGGCGGCGCAAAGCCTTTTTCCATGGCGGGCGGGCGGCAGCTTGCTGCGTCACGGCGATAAAATTATTGGCTCCGCGCTTATCGGATTGCCACAGGCTGGCCCGGGTTATTTTTACCTGCGCCCGTCGAATATGGCGTTTTCCGGCGATATCGCCGTTTCCGGCGCGTCAAATTTGCAATATGGCCACGGCGCGCTGGGCGCGTCGCTGATCGACCGCGCCGGCGCTTGGCGTCAAGAGCATAATAGCCATAATATCCCGCTAGAGATGTTAAGCGCCTCGGCCAGCGGATTGGATCCGCATATCTCCTTTGTTTCGGCGGAGCTGCAGTCGCGGCGCATTGCCGAGTATCGTGGCGTAGACCAGGATACGATAAAAAGGCTGATCGACAAGCACAGCAGCCAAAGAATCCTGGGCGGACGCATTGTGAATGCAGCCGCCTTGAACTTTGAATTGGATAAAATGAACGAGACCGATGATTGATCATACCCATGACGGGCAGCGCCCCGAGCCGGAATCCTTGTTGCAAGAAATAAAAAGCCAGGAAAAGGGCCGCTTGAAAATATTTTTTGGGGCGGCGCCCGGGGTCGGTAAAACTTATGCCATGCTGCAATCGGCAAGGCAGCGCAAGGAAGATGGCATCGATGTGGTGATCGGCCTCGTCGAAACCCATGGGCGGATCGAAACCGAAGAATTGCTGGCGGGGTTTGAAATTATCCCAAGGCTTAAAATCGACTATAAGGGCCATATTCTTTCGGAAATGAATCTGGACGCGATTATCGCGCGCAACCCGCAGATGGTCGTGGTCGACGAGCTGGCGCACACCAACGCGCAAGGCAGCAGGCATCCAAAACGCTATCAAGACATCGAAGAGCTTTTGGCGCGGGGGATCGACGTTTACACCTCGCTGAATGTGCAGCATATCGAAAGCTTGAACGACATTGTCGCGCAGATAACCCGCATCCGCGTGCGCGAAACCGTGCCCGACGCCGTGCTGGCAGAGGCAGAGCTGATCCTTGTGGACTTGCCGCCGGACGAGCTGATAGGCCGGCTGCACGATGGTAAGGTCTATATCCCGGAACAGGCGCAAAAAGCGATCAAGCATTTCTTCGCGCCGGGTAATTTGACCGCGCTGCGCGAGCTGGCGTTGCGCTGCACCGCCGAGCGCGTGGACGAGCAAATGCTGCGCTACATGAAAACCCACGCCATCAAAGGCCCATGGCCTGCTGGAGAAAGGGTTATGGTCTGCGTCAGCGGCAATGCCGGATCTTCGAACCTGGTGCGCGCCGCAAAGCGTTCCGCCGAAAGGCTGCACGCCAAATGGGTCGCTGTGTATGTGGAAACAGGCGATCATTTGCGGTTGGACGAGGAAAAAAAAGACGCCATCGCCGAATCGCTGCGGCTTGCCGAGCGCCTTGGCGCAGAGGTGGTGACATTAAGCGGCATAAATATCAGCGACGAGATCGTCCGTTACGCCATTCAAAATAATGTCACCCGGATCATTCTTGGCGCGTCGCGTTCCTGGAGCCTGTCGAAATTGTTTTCCGGATCGACGGTGCATAACGTCATCCGCAAGGTCGAGGGCATCGATGTGATGGTGGTGTCGCCGCAGGATTTCAACGCGCCGGATATAGACAAAAAGCCGAAATCCCAGATTGTCACGACCTATCCGCTTTGGAGTTACGGCTATGCGGTGTTTTTGGTTTTGGGCGTCAGCCTTGTGGGATTTTATCTGAACAGCGCCATTGCCTATAAAAACATTCTGATGCTGTATTTGATTCCGGTGTTGCTGACGGCGGTGGAATTCGGCTTGTTCCCGTCGCTTTTTGCGTCCTTATTCGGGCTTTTGACCTATAAATTGCTTTTCTCCGAAACCAGCCCGATAGGCAATCTGCCTACGCCGAATGATTTTGTGTCGATGCTGATGTTCCTGTTCGTGGCGTTTTTGGTCAGCAATCTGGCGTCGCGCATCGCGGCCCAGGCCCAGCTTGCGACGACCAAGGAAAAATCCACCGCCGCGATGTATGATTTCAGCCGCAAGCTTGCCGGCATAGGCTCGGCGCATGATTTGATGCAGGCGGTGGCCTATCAAATCGCGGAGCTGACCAAATCCAAGATATTCGTCTTGTTGCCGTTGCATGCGCGGCTGCAGCTTAGGGCATCGTTCCCGGATCATGACGGCTTGGCCGAGGACGAGATGGTGGCGGCGCAATGGAGTTTCGACAATGGCAGGGCGGCCGGAACGACGACCGATACGCTTCCCGCGCTAAAGAAAATATTCCTGCCCATGAACACGGCAGAAGGCACGGTTGGCGTAATCGCCTGCGAGCCTCAGGACTCCGACATTTTGCATAACCGCAGCGACATGCGGCTGTTGCTCTCCTTGGTGGATCAGGCGGCTGTGGCTATACAAAGAATGGAATATTCGATCAGCGCGGCCCGGCTGCAATTGAAAAAAATATCCGAAAGAATCAATCCGAACGAGCAGGCATGATCTAATGATCTGGCGTCGCGACTAAAGGTTGTGGAATTTCAACGTTTTCCTGGCGCGGGGATTTGTCTTTGCCGCTTGTCTTAGTGGCCGTCGCGATATGAAACAACCCGTCGCCTTCGTTCGCTGTGGCAAGGTTGCTGCACCCGATCAAAAGGCCGTTTTCCGGCGACAGCACCGGTATCGGATCGTCGCCGAATGGGTCGGATACATAGGCCAATATTTGTCCCGCCGTGACTTCGCTGCCCAATTTGACCCTGTCCCATAACACGCCGCCGCGCGGGGCGCGCACCCAAACCGCGCTTTTGGCGATGAAAGGGGGCTTGGTTTTTTGCGGAGTGGATTTTTCGATCATGCCCAAATATTGCATGACGCCGATAATGCCGTTGACCCCGGTGACGCTGGCATTTTCGTCGAAACGCAGGGCCTCGCCCGCTTCGTAAACCAGCATTTTTACGCCTTTGGACGTCGACGCTTCGCGCAACGAGCCGTCGCGCAAATCGCTGTGCAATATCACCGGCGCGCCGAACGCCTCTGCCATGGCAAGGGTTTCTTTATCCTCGCTATGCGCCCGGATTTGCTGCAGGTTTTCACGGTAAAAAGACCCGGCATGGATGTCGATGCCGTGGGTGGCGTTGGCGACGATCTCGTTCATGAAAATGTTGGCGATGCGGGACGCCATCGAACCGCCGGGCGAACCGGGAAAAGTCCTATTCAAATCGCGCCGGTCCGGCAAATAGCGGGAATTCAGCAAAAATCCGAAAACGTTTAAAATCGGCAGCAAGATCAAAGCGCCTTTTTTGATCTTGGAAATTCTGGTTTCTTTTATCAGGCGGCGGATGACATCGACGCCGATAATCTCGTCGCCATGCACCCCGCCCGAAACGAACAATACCGGGCCTTTTTTCTTGCCGGTGAAAATACGCACCGGCATATGCAGGGGCGTGTCGGTGTAAAGCTTGCCGACATTCAAATTGACGGTAACGCAAGACTGCGGGGCGATATTCTGTCCGGCGATTCTGACAATGACGTCTGCGTTTGTTTTTTTAGGCTGCGGGGGCATCTGGTTTGGGCGTCTTTTTGGATTCGTTTTGGGCTGCTTGGCTTTTTTGCTCGCGGCGCAAAACTTTCTTTTCAAGATATTCTACGATTTTACCCGCTACATCGACACCGGATACCGATTCGATACCTTCTAAACCTGGTGAGGCGTTGATTTCCAGCACCAATGGCCCGCGTTTAGAGCGCAGCAGGTCTACCCCGGCGACGCCCAACCCCAGGGTTTTTGTGGCAAGCACGGCCATTTGATGCTCTTGCTCAGAAATATCGGCGTTTACGGCCTTGCCGCCCCGATGCAGATTGGCGCGGAATTCCCCGTCCTTTGCCTGGCGCTGCATGGCGGCGACGACATGGTTGCCGACGACAAAACAGCGCAAATCCGCGCCGCCCGCCTCTTTGATGAATTCTTGGACAAGAATATTGGCGTCAAGTTCTTGGAACGCCTGAATAACCGACGCCGCCGCTTTGTGGGTTTCGGCCAGCACCACGCCCTTGCCTTGTGTGCCTTCGATCAGCTTGACGATGGCGGGTGGCCCGCCGACGATCTTGATGACGTCGTCGATGTCGTCGGCCGCGCGGGCAAAGGCGGTGATAGGCATGCCGATGCCTGCCTTGGACAGCAATTGCAGGCAGTGTAGCTTGTCACGGGCGCGGGCGAATCCGTCCGACGAATTCAGGCTGTGCAAGCCCATCATTTCCAGCTGGCGCAAAACCGCAAGGCCGTAAAAAGTGATGGATGCGCCGATCCGGGGGATAACCGCGTCGAAGTTTTTGAGTACCTCGTCGCCCCGGTAATGGATTTCAGGACGTTCGCCTGTTACATTCATATAGCATCGCAAAGGGTTGATAACCCTTACTTTATGTTTGCGTTTTTCTAAAGCTTCACAAAGACGCTTGGTGGAATAAAGCTGCGGGTTTTGGGACATTATCGCAACGCGCATGATTTCACCTAAGACGCTTGTTTTTTACGGTAATGGCGGATCATTTCCGATTTCGAATGTTCGCCGCCGGCATAAGATACTTCTGGGTCCACCACGAATCTTCCGTTCAGCGCCGTCCTTCCGATCAACATGCGGAATCGCATAGTGTCGCGCGTGGTTAGGGTGATTTCGACCGGAAAAAGCTGGCCGCTAATTTGCAATTCGCTTTGCACCACATAACGGTATTCTTGATGTCCTCCGGAATCGGTGACCCATCGCCGGTCCAGAACGGGGGATTCGGCGGTGATGGAGATGTCTTCGCGCATTTGCACGGGATGGAGCTGAAAACGCACCCATAATGCCCCGCCCTTATCGAAAGTTTCCAGCGCATAGGTGTGCAACGCCGAAGTACGTGCGCCGGTGTCGATCTTGGCCTTTAATAAAGGAATGCCAAGTTGGGGCAGGCCGACCCATTCGCGCCAGCCTATGGTTTTTTTGGAATAAGGCATCGAATTACTGTGAACCTTGTTGCAAGGGGCAATACTGACCTAAGTAAGCCTGGTTTTGGCCTTCCTTGTCAATGAATCCCGCGCCTAGCGCGCTGCGATAATTTTCCCATGCGGCATCTTTCCGTCCTTGAAAGCAGTCGATTTTTGCAAGCTCGGCATAGGCCATCCCCAATTTCGGATTCAAATCCAAACTGTGCCGGTAAAAACGCGTGGCGTTGACCCAATCCTGGGCCAGCCCGTAAATGCGCGCCAGATTGAAAAAATTATCGGCGCTTTCGGGCTGTTCAATGGCCAGCGATTCGTAAATTCTGCGGGCGGATTCTAAATCGCCCTTGGATTCCGCATGAATGGCTTGCTCGATACGCAATTGCTTGCCGGGCGGGGCTGGGGGCGCGGGCAGGGATGCCAGATTCTGCGGCGCGGAAATTTGCGTTTGCGGCGTTTCGTATTGCGCGGCGGCTTGGTTGTTGCCCAGTATCCTATAGCATTGCGCGATGGAGTTTTTGATGCCCGCGTCATGCGGCGTCAATTGATGCGCCTTTTGTAGGACGTTCAAGGCGGCATAAGCCTCGTTCGATTTCAACAAAACACCGCCCAGGGATTTCAACCCCAAAGCGAAATTGGGATCAAGTTCGACGGCTTTTTCGTAATAAACCCTCGCTTCGGCAAGGCGATTTTGCCTTTCATAACTGGATGCCAAGGTAAAATTGCTTAGCGCCGTGCCGTTCTGGCTGCGCGCCGCGCGCTGGGCGAATTCTTCCGCCCGTCCGATGTCGCCGCGCGATGCGTAATAATCGGCAAGATTCGCCAAAGCCTCGGCGTTGTTGGGATCCAGCGTCAATGCCTGCAAATAGGAATGTTCCGCTTGCGCGCCTTGTCTTGCGCCGGCCTGCAAATTGCCAAGCCCCGTTAATGTTGCACTGCTGGGATCTGATTTTGCCGCCTCTTGCGCCAGCGCCAGGCCTTGCTGGGTATGTCCCCGGCTTTTTTGGATTTCGGCCATAACCATATTGGCGCGGCTGTCATTGGGATCTGTCGCCAAGACTTGATTCAGCAATTGTTCCGCCGCGTCGGTCTTGCCTTGGCGGAAAGACATGTCGGCGATATTGGTTTTGGCAAGGCTGGAATCGGGGTTTATTTTCAGCACGTTGCGGCATTGTTTGGTCGCCGCCGCCATGAATCCGGCGCGCTTATAGGCGTCGCACATAATCTCGTTGGCGGCCAAATCATTCGGATTGCGGGCCAATTCCTTTTGCGCGTTGTTGGCCTGGTAAAACAGGGGGTCTTTGCTGCGGCTGCGAACCGCATGCTTTATCATGGCTTTGAACTTGTTTTCCTCGTTAATCGAATAGCTGTAAGTTTTCAAATCCAAAGGCAATATGGCGTCTATTCCGGCTTGGGCCAGAACGGGCGCGGCATAAAGCAACAGCAGAAAAAACAAAGATATGCGGGTCATGGTTAAACTTGGCACAAGTCGAATATATACTCAAGCCGGGAAATAAACACCGGTTTTTCGCTGAGCACACTTGGCTTTAAATGGTGGATGAAATAATATGCACGAAAGCACAAGGAAACCGCATGTCCAAAATCGCATTTCAATGGGAAGACCCTTTATCCTTCGAAGCCGCGCTCTCGGAAGAAGAGCGCATGGTGATGGAACAGGCGCATGCCTTTTGCCAAGATAAATTGATGCCGCGCGTGCTGCATGCTTTTAGGGACGAACACTTTCACCGCGAAATCATGAATGAAATGGGCGAAATGGGTTTTTTGGGCGCAACCATACAGGGCTATGGCTGCGCAGGCGTGAACAGCGTTTGTTACGGCTTGATCGCGCGCGAAGTGGAACGGGTGGATAGCGGTTATCGTTCCGCCATGTCGGTGCAATCGTCCTTGGTGATGTATCCGATTTATGCCTATGGCACCGAAGATCAGCGCAAAAAATATTTGCCCAAACTTGCGACCGGCGAAATGATCGGCTGTTTCGGATTGACCGAACCGAATCACGGCAGCGATCCGGGTGGTATGGAAACCCGCGCTGAAAAGGTCGATGGCGGCTATTTGTTGACCGGATCGAAAACCTGGATCACCAATTCGCCGATCGCCGATATTTTTATAGTTTGGGCCAAATCGGTATCCGAAAACAATGAAATCCGCGGATTCATTCTGCACAAGGGCATGACGGGCTTAAGCGCCCCTAAATTAGAAGGAAAAATGTCCCTGCGCGCCAGTGAAACCGGAATGATCGTGATGGACAGCGTGATGGTTCCAGAAGAAAATTTGCTGCCGAATGTGAAAGGGCTAAAAGGCCCGTTCGGATGCCTAAACAATGCGCGGTTCGGCATCGCCTGGGTCGTTTTGGGGGCGGCGGAATTTTGCTGGCATCAGGCAAGGCAATATACGCTGGACCGCAAGCAATTCGGCCGGCCATTGGCGGCGAATCAATTGATCCAGAAAAAGCTCGCCGATATGCAAACCGAAATCACTCTGGGGCTGCATGGCTGTTTACGTTTGGCGCGTCTAAAAGACGAAGGAAAATTGGCGCCCGAGGCGATCAGCCTGATGAAACGCAATAATTGCGGCAAGGCGCTGGACATAGCGCGCGTCGCGCGCGATATGCATGGTGGCAACGGCATTGCCGACGAATATCATGTGATCCGGCATGTGATGAATCTGGAATCGGTAAATACTTACGAGGGCACGCATGATATCCACGCGCTGATCCTTGGCCGGGCGATTACCGGGATCGCGGCGTTTTAGTTTACAGGAAAATTATTTGGATGTATCAGGAGCAGGATACGCCTTTTGCTGCATTCCTTCCTCGCTAATATAACAGCTATCGCCGCTATATTGGTAATGGGTAATGATATTGCGCCGGTTCACGCCAAAGGTGGTTTTGCAGAAACGGGTTTCGGTCACGGGATCGTTGAAGTCATGATAAAAGCCGAATCCCAAACCCCGGTGATGGCTCATCCCCGCATAGCCATAGGGATGGGGCACGATCTGCCTGCTGTGATAGGTCAGCAAATTGGTTTTATCGCTGCGTTCATACACGCTGTCGGGAGGGCCCCAGGCATCGACCAATTGATCGGAATGTTTGCCCACCCATGTTTGCAGCATGGCATTGTAATTGGCCTGCGTCGCGCAGGCGGCAAGTAATATTATGGCGATAAAGGGCAAAAAACGCATGGCAATCAAACTTATGTCTGGAGATATCTCGCATTCGCTCGAGATGACAGTATTTGTTTTTGAAATCATAAGCGCGTGCGACAGTTTAATAAATCAAATATTAGGCGCGCTGCCGCTTCATCGTTCTTTAAGTCATTAAAACAATCGGAATCGCTTGAATCATTTAAGGTTTTTGTCCAGTTCATTGTGTGCGCTATACGGCTTGCATATTGCGACAAGTCTTTGTAGCCGCAACAAAGTATGAATCCCTTGTTTAGGGTGTCTTTCATTTCTTCTTTTATCATATCTACTACTAATCGACTACATATTATGGGAATAACTTCTAGAAATGCATTGATCAAAAGTCGGTCCGATGGAGTTTTGTCTGCATCCGAAGAATATTGTCTGGGCAAAATGTCGTCCAATGTAGGGCTTTCTTTAAGTTTGCGAACAGTGACTTCAAATTTGGCCTCAAGGGCACTTGACGCATTTTTTGCAATATCATAAGCGCCTTTTCTAAGTATAAGATTTCTGTAACTCTTATTTTCCACATGCTCCGGATGCGCCATTTCGGGAGCAAGAATTTGGCTATCAGCCAAATGCTGTACAAAAACGGCACGCATTTGCGAGGCATGCTTTGAAGCTTTCTTTTTCTTAATTGCGGCAAGTTGCTTTTTGGCTTGTTCAATGGTTTTTGGCTTGCCGGGTTTTTTTCGGCGAAACAGATTTTGTATTCTTGATTTCATTCTAATTGCAGTAAAGGTAAGAACGGGCCAAGTTAGGACAGCACATACTGCATATGAGGATTTTATTAGCCAACCGCCGTTTGCGTTTATTGCCACAAAGATTGGCATAGCCACCCAAGCCAGCAGCCAAAGTGTTGCGGTTAATCCAAACAAATGTTCTAGACGATTTGATTTTTTCTTAATGCGTCTTTCTATTTTTTTAATATTTGGTCCCATAATAATCCTGTAGCATATTTTTTCCTTTAAAGAAATAATTTTTGTTTCTTGTGCCTGTCGCAATGATTGGCTACACAGGTGTTATGGCTAAACCCCTTAAAAACATACGAATCCTCGACCTTTCCCGCGTGCTAGCAGGGCCGTGGTGCACGCAGATTTTGGCGGATTTGGGGGCCGAGGTCATAAAAATCGAAAAACCGGGCGAGGGCGACGATACCCGCCATTGGGGGCCGCCTTTTTTAAATCCCCAGCCCTTCCCCCCATCCGCGCCAGCCGCCACGCCAACCCTGGCGCGGGGGGAAGGGGACGTTCCAGATCTGTCGGCTTATTTCATATCCGCCAATCGCGGCAAAAAATCGGTGGCGGTGGATATCGCAAAGCCCGAAGGCCAGAAAATTGTTCAAGCGTTGGCGGCGAAATCCGATGTGGTGATTGAGAATTTTAAAGCAGGCGGCCTAAAAAAATACGGGCTGGATTATGAATCGCTCAAAAAAATAAATCCAAAAATCGTTTATTGTTCCATTACTGGTTTTGGCCAGGACGGCCCTTATGCCCACAAGGCCGGCTATGACTTTATGATCCAGGGCCTTTGTGGTCTGATGAGCGTTACGGGAGAGCCAGCCGGGATGCCGATGAAGGACGGCGTGGCGCTGGTCGATGTGATGACCGGCATGTACTCCGCCGTTGCGATTCAGGCGGCCTTGATGCAACGCATGCAATGCGGCGAAGGGGCCTATATCGACATGGCGCTTTTGGATGTCGGCGTTGCGATGATGGCGAATCAAGCGTTGAATTATTTGGTCAGCGGCGTTGCGCCTAAACGGCTTGGCAATGCGCATCCCAATATCGTTCCCTATCAGGCTTTCGCCACCAAGGACGGGCATGTGATTTTGGCCATCGGCAATGACGATCAATTCGCGCGGTTTTGCAACGCTGCTGGAAAGCCGGAATGGATCAAGAATCCCCATTTTGCGACCAACCAGGCGCGCGTCGTCAACCGCGAAACCGTGGTCGGCGCGATTACCGTTTTGATGCATCAAAAAACCACATCCGAATGGCTGGTGATTTTGGAAAAAGAAAATATTCCCGGCGGGCCGATCAATGATTTAAAACAGGTTTTTAGCAACCCACAGGTGAAATCGCGCGGTATTGCGGGCGAAATCACGGGTTCGGACGGAACGCCGATCCCGCAAGTCGCCTCGCCGATCCGTTTGGCGGGAAAAGGAGCGTCCTTGCCCCCGCCGCGATTGGGCGAGCATACGGAACAAGTTTTGAAAGATGTTTTGGGATTCAACGATGCAACCATTCAAGAGCTTTTGAATAAGGAGATTTTATGAAAATATTTTCCTGGTTACCATTACCGTCATTCCCGCGAAAGCGGGAATCCAGGGCAGCAGGCACCGGTTTCTTCCGCCTCTGGATCCCCGCTTTCGCGGGGATGACATTGTTACTTTTATCATTCGCGGCCTATGCCCACAGCTATCAGCAAGGCGATATCACAATCGGCCATGCCTGGATGCGGCCCGTGCCAAAGGGCGTGAAGGTCGGTGCGGCCTATATGCCGTTGTTGAATTGGGGCGCGGATGACGCGCTGATTGCGGCCTCGACCCCGGTTGCGGAGAAAGTCGAATTTCACAATACGGTCAAAAACGGCGATGTCTATGAAATGCGCCAAGAAGCCAAGGTGGAATTGCCAAAGGGCCAGCCCGTGGCGATGAACCCCAAAGGCCGCCATATTATGTTGTTCGGTATTAAAAAGGAAATCAAGCCGGGCGATAAAATTCCCCTGACGCTGGAATTCGCCAAGGCCGGTAAGGTCGTCGTGGAATTATGGGCGGAGGAAAACGCCCCGGCGCACGAGGCGGGGCATTAAATATCCAGCTCGCCTGCTTTCGGCGCGTTTTCCTGGATAAAGGCAAGACGTAATTCGGGCTTTTTGCCCATCAGCCTTTCGACCAGGTTTTCGACCTCTTTCGCCTCGGCGTATTTTTTGGGATCGTATTTATCGGGCACGATCACGCGCAATAGCACGCGGCGGCTCGGGTCCATCGTCGTGTCTTTCAGGAATTTTGCGGGCATTTCGCCAAGCCCTTTGAACCGTGTGATTTCGACTTTGCCGCGCGATGAAAAATCTTTTAGCATTTTGTCTTTTTCCGCGTCGTCCCGCGCATAGGCGATTTTATCGCCCTGGCTAAGGCGGAAAAGCGGCGGAACTGCCAAAAATACATGGCCCTTTAAAATAATATCCGCCATTTCCTTGTAAAAAAATGTCAGCAAAAGCGCCGCGATATGCGCGCCGTCGACGTCGGCGTCGGTCATGATGATGACGCGCTCGTAACGCAATTTGTCGGCGTTGCACTCTTTGCCGAGGCCGCATCCCAGCGCCAGCGCCAGATCTTTGATTTCCTGGTTTTGCGCCAGCTTGTCCGAAGACGCGCTGGCGACGTTCAGTATCTTACCGCGCAAAGGCAAAATCGCCTGGGTGACGCGGTTGCGCGCTTGCTTGGCCGAACCGCCCGCCGAGTCGCCTTCGACCAGGAATATTTCGGTGTTCTTCGCGCTTTCGGACGAACAATCGGTCAGCTTGCCGGGCAGGCGCAGCTTGCGCGTCGCCGACTGCCTTTTCAATTGCTGTTGCTCTTTCCGCCTTTGCCGTTCTTCGACCCTTTCGATGGCGCGGTCCAGCAAAAGCCCTGCGGAATCGGGATCGTTCGACAGCCATAAATCGAAACGGTCTTTAAGGTTGGTTTCAACCAGTTTCTGCGCTTCGACGGTGACCAGTTTTTCTTTGGTCTGGCCCTGGAATTGCGGATTTGGGATGAACACCGACAGCATGATGCAGCTGCCTTCGATCACGTCGTCGCCGGTGATTTCGGACGCCTTTTTGTTGTTAATCAGCTCGCCATAGGATTTCAGCCCGCGCAGCAGCGCGGTGCGCAGGCCGGATTCATGCGTGCCGCCCTGGGCTGTCGGGATGGTGTTGCAATAGGAACGCAAAAATCCTTCCTCGTCTCTCGGCCAGGCGATGGCCCAGGCGATTTTAGCCTTGCTGTCCTTGATTTCGATCTCGTCGGCGAAAAATTTGTTGGTGAATGCGGGCCGGTCGCCGATGATGTGCTGCAGATAATCGGCAAGACCGTTGGGGAAATGCAAGCTTTCTTTGACAGGGGTTTTGTCGTCGCCTTTGACCAATTCCGCGTCGCAAGACCAGTTGATGGTAACGCCCTTGTACAAATACGCCTTGCTGCGCGCCATTTGATACAAGCGCGAGGCGCGGAATTGCAGCTTGTCGCCGAAAATTTCAGGATCGGGATGAAAGCGGATTTTTGTGCCGTGCTTGTTGGTCGGGCCGTGGGATTTCAATTTGTCCACGGCATGGCCCTGGCTGTAATTCTGTTTCCAGATTTTTTTGTCGCGGTAAATTTCGACTTGTAAATCGTCGGTTAGGGCATTGACCACCGAAATGCCGACGCCGTGTAATCCGCCGGAGGTTTCATAAAGCTTGCCGGAAAACTTGCCGCCCGAATGCAGCATGGTCAAAATCACTTCCAGCGCCGATTTTTTCGGGTATTTAGGGTGCGGGTCTATGGGAATGCCGCGTCCATTGTCGGAAATAGTGACATAGCCGTCGGCGTCGAGATGCATATCGATGGTATCCGCATAATCGGCGACCGCCTCGTCCATCGAATTGTCTAAAACCTCTGCGACCAGATGGTGCATCGCGTTTTCATCGACGCCGCCGATATACATGCCTGGGCGCTTGCGGACAGGCTCCAGCCCCTCCAAGACCTCGATGTCTTTGGCGGAATAGGATGAGGATTTTTTCGCGGTTGCGGATTTTGCCATGATGCGAATGAAAATGGCACAAACGCGGCAGGGCCGCAACTATTCTTAAGGCAAGAATAAAAATTATCCAAAGCCGCCGTGGCCGGAGCTATCGCTGGTAAATTGGACCCGTGCTGCCGAAAAAAAGATATTCTAAAAAGTCGAAAGGGTCTTGAATCGGAATTCCGGCGCTCTGCAGATGGGGTTTGCGCTCGATCGCGGCAAGGGCCGTGTGCAGGCACGATTGCGCGCGCTCGAAACTTGCGGTCAAATTGCGCTCTATTTGCGAAAGCTGGGTCAATAGCTTTTCGCTTTCTTCGTCGATACGGTTGCGGGTTTGCGCGGTGCGGCTTTGCATGTCTTCAAGCGCCACCAATCTTTGAATTTCTTCTTTTGCGTCGGAAAAATGCCTGTCGATCCATGTGGGCTGCGTATGGCCGCTTCTTCTTCGGGTCATTTCAAGCGGTAACTGCCTTAAAAAGAAAGCCACCTTTTTCTTTTGTTCCTTTCCTGCCCAGCTTGAATTCGCTTCATCGGCCGCGTCAAGGGTGATACCTAATTGATGCGGCTCTAAAACCCGCAGCAGGCCGGACGCCATGATCTGCCACTCTTCGAGGGAAAGACAAATTTTCCTGCCGTCGCCAAGGTCGATATAAAATTCTTTATTGAAAATGCGTTCAAGGCAGTTGCCTAGGGCCAAGCAAAGGCCGGAAAGAAGTCCGATGGCGTCCAGGCAATAATTTATATCGTCCTTGCCGGCAAATACCCGCCGCTCGTAAAAATCTTCAAGCTTGCGCTTCAATTCGGCA
>JACCDT010477369.1_pt1 | contig 14360 bp, 18 predicted proteins | sample 7446291 | NCBI WGS metagenome assembly JACCDT01 (sample SAMN15323446, study PRJNA562643) | freshwater metagenome | isolation source: river surface water | place: USA:Blue River Watershed | collected 2017-08-17
GATATGCCAGCGCCAACGATGGCTATTTTCATGAGACTCTTTCATTGGCTTTAAATAAGAAAACCACAAGACACCCCTGAGCATAAATAAGGGAGGGAGAGAAACTGCGCTCAGCGGGCTTCATGTCTTGTGGTTAAAAGGGTTAATGGATCTGTCGTTTATCTTTGGCTAACCATGCATAAGCAGAGTGGTTGTGAATAGATTCAAAATTTTCTGATGACACTTCGTAAGCAATAACTTTGTCTGAGTGATCAAGTGCCACAGCAATGTCGCGGACCAAATCTTCTACGAACTTAGGATTGTCATAAGCTTTTTCAGTGACGTATTTTTCATCCGGGCGCTTTAATAGACCCCATAGTTCACAAGAAGCTGCTTGTTCAGCAATTTTGATCAAATCTTCTGCGTCCATGTTTTCAGTGATTTCTGCAGCAATCACGATGTGTGAGCGCTGATTGTGAGCGCCGTACTCAGAAATTTTCTTTGAGCAAGGGCACAAGCTGGTCACTGGCACTTGAACTTGCAATGTATAACGTAGAGCACCTTTTTCAAAAGCTGCTTTGATGTGTAAGTCGTAATCAAGCAAGCTCTCAACACCAGACACTGGCGCCACTTTATTTAAGAAAAGTGGCATCTTCATATCAATGTGACCTTCTGTTGCTTCTAGACGGTCAAGCATGGTGCTCATCAATGTTTTTACAGAATCAAATTCAAGTGGCGCATGTTGATTTTGTAGAACTTCCAAAAATCTGGACATGTGAGTGCCTTTGACATCTGATGGGAGCTTAACGGTCATATCAATCATCGCAACACTCGCCTGTGAGCCTGCTTTGGTTTTAATCTGAACAGGATGACGCACAGATTTAATGCCAACTTTTTGAATCACAATATTGCGTTCATCATGGCTTGCTTGAACATCAGGAAGAAAAATCTTTTCTGGTGCATTCATTATTGTTTCTCCTGAAGTAACTTTTCAAGTTGAGCAACTAGCTTTGAGCTAGTAGGTGATGTCATGCTGCTGTACGCGTCAATCACGTTGCCTTGACGATCCACTAAATATTTGTAGAAGTTCCAACGAGGTTTGGTGCCTGTTTGTTCAATCAAATGCTTGAACAGCGGATTTACATTGGGCCCAGTGACAGATGATTTAGCAAACATTGGAAATTTCACGCCATAGGTGTTGTGGCAAAAGTCAGCGATCTCTTTATTAGATCCAGGCTCTTGTTTGCCAAAATCATTGGAAGGAAAGCCAAGAATCACCAAACCTTTGTCTTTGTACTGGCTGTAGAGCTTCTCTAAACCATCATATTGGCTTGTAAAACCACAGTAACTCGCTGTATTGACGATGAGAACCACTTTGCCTTGGTATTGGCAAAGATTCTGAGGGGCTTCGTCTTGGAGCCTCAGAAAGGTGTGGGACAGCGTTTTTGAACAATTCATGGCAACAGCTTCCTTCGGCCAAAAAGACCACATGAGAATGACCAACAGAAGGGCCGTGAAGGCCATTCTGTAAAAATGAGCCCCCAGGCTTTTAACTACCTGTTGTGGGGCCCTGGATCTGCTCTCAGTTCCGACCATCATTGGGTTTGTCTCCTCGACCCATTTTTATGAGTATTTGTGATTGACCATGGACAAGATTTGATTTTGTCTAGGTCAAATCGACAATATGGTGCAATATTAAGCACAAATCAAAATAAATGCAAATTATGTCTAAGACAGTGTAGAATTTAATCGTCGATACCTCGTATTAACTTGGCGACAAACCTGAGTTTTCCCTTATGAATGTTAGATTTACCAATTTGCCAGACATGCTGAGCATCGCTGCAGTCGAGCGTGACACTGGTATTGCTAAAGACACACTTCGGGTGTGGGAAAGACGTTATAACTTCCCGATACCGCTTCGGGACAAGAATGACGACCGCGTTTATCCAGCCGACCAAATCGAAAAACTTCGAATTTTAAAAAGATTATTGGACTCAGGATTCCGTCCTGGGCGCATTGTGCCTTTACCAATCGAGGCGCTCAAAGAGTTAAGCACAAGAAGCAATCAAACGGCAGAGGTCAGCTCTCATTCTTTATCGATGATTTCTCAAGAAGAAATGGATCGATATTTAGATTTATTGAGATCTCATCAAACTGAAGCCTTGAGATTAGCTCTTTCTACAACTTTGATGAAGATTGGCTTGGATCGCTTTGTGATTGAAGTGGTTGCACCGCTTATCAGAAACATTGGCGAGTACTGGGCCAATGGTAAGTTGGAGATTCACGAAGAACATTTGTTCACAGAACAAATCAAACATTTATTGAGAACCGCGATCAATTCAGTACCTCGTGGTCACATTGGTCAAAATGAAGAATTGGCAAGACCAAGAATTTTGTTAACAACATTTCCACAAGAGCATCACAGCTTAGGCCTTTTGATGGCTGAAGCGTTGATGGCTTTGGAAGGATGTTCTTGTGTCTCTTTGGGAACGCAAACACCGATTCTTGAAATTGCTCAAGCAGCAAGAGCTCAAAAAGCAGACGTGATCGCTTTGTCGTTTTCATCACAAATGAATCAAAACCAAGTGGTGGATGGTTTGAATGAGCTCAAGTCAAAATTGGCACCAGGCATTGAGTTGTGGGTGGGTGGCGAGAATCAAGCCTTGCGCAAGCGAACTCCTGAAGGTGTAAAAGTGATGGCTGCGCTTCAAGATATTTCTGCGAACGTCAAAGGTTGGCGTACAAAACGCTCAGACAGTTGATTTGAAAAAACTTGTCTTAGTTCTAGGTGATCAATTAAAGGCCGATAGTTCGGCCTTTAATCATTTCGGTCCTGCAAAAGATGAAGTGATCATGATTGAGTCTGAGTATGAGGCCAATTATGTTTGGACGCATAAAGCAAAGATTGCTCTTTTCTTATCGGCGATGCGCCACTTTGCAGAAGTATTAAAAAAGAAAAAATACGCGCTGACGTATGTGAAGCAAAGCAAGCTATCCATAGTCTCTGTTCTTAGGGAGCATATTCAGAAACATCAGTTCACTCATTTGGTTTGTGTCGAGCCTGGTGAATGGCGCTTAAGAAAAGAGTTGCAAGATTTAGCCAGTGAGCTTGGAATCTATTTGACTCTTGCACCCGATGATCATTTTTATTGTGGCCTTGATGAATTTAAAGAGTGGGTTAGTGAGAAAAAAGAAATCAGACTTGAATACTTTTATCGCTACTTACGCAAAAAACACAAGATCCTGATTCAGGCCAATGGTGAGCCAGAGGGTGATCAGTGGAACTTTGATGAGCAAAATAGAAAGCCTTATCCCAAAAAAGGCCCTGGACAAATCACTGAACCTAAGTGGTTTACGCCTGATGCCATCAGTAAAGAGGTGTTGGCCTATGTGGAGTCAACATACCCCAAGCATCCTGGAGAGTTAGAGAGCTTTGCCTGGGCCGTCACAAGAGAGCAAGCATTGTTGGCCTTGAGTCACTTCATTGAATATCGCTTACCTCTATTTGGAACTCATCAAGATGCCATGTGGACGAACACACCGTTTGGTTGGCACTCCATATTGTCTACATCACTCAATTTAAAACTCATTGATCCCAAAGAGGTGGTTGATGCTGCCATTAAGGCTTATGAAAACAAGCAAGTGTCCTTGAGTGCCGTTGAAGGATTTGTTCGTCAAATTTTAGGTTGGCGTGAATTTATTCGAGGCATGTATTACTTGGATATGCCGAAAATGGCAGAGGATAATTTTTATCAGCATCAACGACCGTTGCCTAAGTGGTACTGGACCGCTGATACCAAAATGGCCTGCATGAAAGATGCCATTGGGCAAACTTTGAAACATGGTTACGCTCACCACATTCAAAGATTGATGGTGACAGGAAATTTTGCTTTGTTGGCTGAATTGCTACCCCAACAAGTTTGCGAGTGGTATCTCGCCATTTATGTGGATGCCATTGAATGGGTTGAGTTGCCCAATACAGCAGGCATGGCTTTGTTTGCCAATGGCGGACGATTTACGAGCAAGCCCTATGTTGCCAGTGGCGCATACATCAAAAGAATGAGTAATTATTGTGAGTCTTGCTCATATCAGTCCAGCAAAAGGTATGGACCCGATGCTTGCCCAATGACCACTTTGTATTGGAATTTTTTAATCAATCATCGAGCAGAATTTGAGAAAAATCCACGAACTCGTTTGATGACGGCCAATCTGCAGAAAATTGAAGCAGAAGAGCAGTTGCTGATCAGTCAGCATGCACAAACAATCTTAAATAATTTAGAAAATATCTAGTCGGTTGTAAAATGTCGTTTATGACAACGCCAAATCTTGATAAATTACCGCTGCCAGCATTTGAGAAGAAGATTTGTTCTGTAGAGAATCTACAGGAGGCTTTGGCTCGTTTGCCAAAACCAATCGTTTTCACAAATGGTGTATTTGATATTTTGCACAGGGGTCACGTGAGTTATCTTGCTCAAGCTAAAAGCCTTGGGGCTAGTTTGGTGCTGGGTGTTAATGCAGACAGTTCTGTGCGCATGTTGGGTAAAGGAGATGCAAGACCACTCAATGCTCAGGATGACCGGATGGCTTTACTGGCCGCTTTAGAGTCTGTGGATTTAGTCGTGATGTTTGATGAAAAAACACCGGTTGAATTGATTGCTAAGGTAAAGCCAGATATTTACGTCAAGGGCGGCGATTATCAGATTGATGATTTAGCTGAAACAGCCTTGGTCAAAACTTGGGGTGGAAAAGCTTATGCGATTCCATTCATTCATGATCGATCAACGACGGCTCTTGTCAACAAGATCAGAGCTTGATGAGTTAGATTGGCCTGATTGAGCTGGGCTGAGAATTTTGATTTGATCGTTTTCTTGAATCGCCGTTGTTGATTGTTGTGTTGATCCTTGAAACGCAGTTTCTACCCAAGAGTTGATAGTGCTTTTAGCTCTGAAAGAGTTGGCATTAATTTGCAAGGCCAACAAAATAATGATGCATATTGCAATGATCAAAGCAGCTTTTAGTTTTTTACTCATGAAGCTAATCCCATCTGGTTCCAAGCTAAAAGTCCTTTAAGCACCAATTGTTCCTCATGATGAATCGCCAATGGTGAGAAAGAGCCTTTCAAATAGCCAATTAAGTTTTTAGCATGACCGCCTGTGACAATCATGAGGTCCAGAGTCATTTTTTGATGCTTCACATATTCTTGAGCCATCGTGACGGCGCCAACATGGCTCGCCAAAACCCCTTGATAAATACCATCATTGGTGTTCGTGCCTATCTTCAATGATGAGCCCTGATCGTCGGTTGATACATTGGGTAATTGAGCCGTATTTAAATTCAGAGCATTGGTCATCAATGTCATGCCAGGAATAATCCATCCACCCATGTGGTGAGTTGGCGTGATGAAATCAATGGTGGTCGCAGTTCCAGCGCCAATCACCAGCACATGTTTGCCAGGAAACATCTGGTGGGCACCCAGTGCCATCGCTCTTCGATCCGAACCCAGTTGTTGTGCTTGATCGTATTGGCTGCCCAAATGTTTTATTGCTGATGCGCCATTGATTTGAAGCCAGGCTGCTTGGGGCATGATTGTTTGGCAATGTTTTTTGAGTGCCAAGGTTTTATCTTCACTGATGACGCTTGAGCAAATGATTTTTTCAATGATTTGATTTTTTGATATTTGATCAAATTGACTAAATTGATTGATTGAGTCATTGGTGCTGAATCCCTGGTCAATAAAACCAGAGAGCGCATCACCATCGCTCGGCGCGATTGCCCACTTGAGCCTGGTGTTGCCAACATCAATCAATAGGATGCTCATAGTTTTGCCTTTAAAGAAACATCACCGCTGATGACTTTTTGCATCTTGTTTTCAAATTCAATGAGTAAGTGACCTTCTGCATCAACGCCTCGTTCAATACCCTCAAATTGTATTTGTTCGTTTTGAACGATGGCGCAATTTTGATTTTTATACATATCCCAAGAGTTCCATTCATCTTGATACTTCGCGAATGAATGTTGTTCAAAGATTTCAATGGTTTCTGCAAGTTCTTTCAATATAGCCAGCCACAAAACATCAGCATCCATCGATTTAATTTGGCTGATTTGATCTAAGCTGGCAATCGGACGCTTGATGCTATTTTCAAGATCTTCATCAGCCGTCAAATTAATGCCAATGCCAATCACAATCCAAGTCGCTTGAGATGCATCTAATTGACCGCCCTCCAGCAGCATGCCAGCCAATTTTTTATCGTTCAAGAAAATATCATTGGGCCATTTGAGACCTAAACCTGCTTTTTTTAAGTCTTGCTGAGATATTCCACCGGCTTGGCTGATGCCTTTTATCACCGCAAGTCCACAAGCAAGGCTCAACCCTGATAGTCCAGAAATGCTTTTTTTAAATGGATAGGCAACTGAGAATGTCAGGGCTTGTTTGGCATGGCTCACCCAAGATCTGCCAAGGCGTCCTTTGCCAGATGTTTGTGTGATGGCTTTTCTGGCGATGGGCTCCCATAGCTGACCAGCTCGCCACCGAGCCATCAAGTCTTCATTGGTTGAAGGACTTTGATCAACGCTTTCTAGGATCCAATTGATTGTCATTTCATTATTGTAGGTACTATGTCGTTATGACAGGGAATTTTCAGAGACCTCAACGCCTAAACTGGCCTGATTTGCCAATGCCAACTGCAAGGATGGCATGCCTTTCCTATATTTTGTTGATTATCTACGCCAGCATTTATCCGTTTAATTTCAATGTCAGTGTGGGCGCCACTTATTTGGATTGGATCTTAGCCCCAATACCGCAATACATCACTTCCTTTGATGTCTTCACGAATATCTTGGGTTACATGCCTTTGGGATTTTTAATTGTTTTTGCTGTTTATCCTCGCCTGAAGTCTTATCGTGCACTTTTGTTCTCAATCATCATTGGGGCATTTCTGTCTGCAGGCTTAGAGTCTTTGCAAACGTGGCTGGTCACTCGAATACCCAGCAATGTTGATTGGTGGGCCAATATATCTGGAGTGACCATTGGTGCACTGTTTGCCATCAGCTTAGATCCCACGTGGCTTTCTGGAAGTGTGTTTCAAAGAAAGAGGATTGAATGGTTTGGTGTTAGATCCAGCGGCATTTTGTTATTGATCGCATTTCCATGGGCGCAAATTTATCCGCAAACAGCTTGGTTAGCCATGGGTGGGCTTGCCACCAAGTGGCCCAATTCCATGCTTTGGACCAGCACCTTTAATTTCGCTACGATTGAAATCGCCACCACCATGTTGGCTTGGATATTCGCTGGTATCAGTATTGCATTGACCATGCGCAAGGGCGCACCAAAATTACCACTGTTATTTTGTTTGCTGATTGCCACCATTATTTTGAAGGGCTTGTTTTCAGGTATGCAGTTCGGAGCGGATAAAAGCTTTGCTTGGTTAACGCCACCTGCATTGTGGGGAATGATTTTTTCAACAATTTTGTTATTTGGCGCTTTGCAATTGAACCGGGTTTATTTGTACTTGATTGGCGTTTGCGCTTTGCTTGGGATGTTGTTCTTGGTGAATTTCTTTCCGCAAAACCCATACTATTTGGTGACCATTCAAGAGTGGCGCCAAGGTCGTTTGCTGCACTTTAATCATTTGATGTCATGGTTGGCCTGGATTTGGCCTGTGGTGGCCTGTTTATCTTTGATAAAAGGCTTAAAACTCAAGTCGTCTATATAATTTTCAATATGAGCCACTATAAATACCACTTATTCTTTTGTTTAAACCAGCGTGAAAACGGCAAGGACTGTTGTGCCCAGCACAATGCCCAAGGACTCTTTGACCACGCCAAACTCCGTTGTAAAGAGTTGGGTTTGGCAGGCTCTGGGAAAGTCAGAGTGAATAAAGCCGGATGTTTGGATCGCTGTGAGCATGGTCCGGTGATGGTCGTTTATCCAGAGGGCATCTGGTACACCGCCGTTGATCAAAGTGACATTGATGAAATCATTGATACACATTTTGTTAAAGGCCAAGTGGTTGATCGATTAAGGATTGATTAAGTGAATCGAACCATCAAAATTCATTTAAAAGGTCCTGCCGGAATCATTGAGGCATCTTTGGATTTGCCTGAGGGTCTCAAGCATGACCCAGCAAATTTTCGTCCAAGAGGTATTGCTTTGGTGGCGCACCCTCATCCGCTTTTGGGTGGCACGATGGACAACAAGGTAGCGCAAACTTTAGCTCGTACTTTTGCACAATTAAATTATGTGACGGTAAGACCAAACTTCAGAGGTGTTGGTGCAACAGAAGGTGTGCATGATGATGGCAAAGGTGAAACTCAAGATTTATTGGCTGTGATTGCTTGGATGAAAGATTCTTTTGGGTGGCAAGAGATACCTGAGCTAGAAGGGCAAGGTTGGCCATTGTTGGTTGGCGAGTTGCCGTTGGTAATTGCAGGTTTTTCTTTTGGTAGTTACGTCAGCAGTTATGTTGTGAAGCATTTAGAAGAAATGCAAATGCCACCTGAGCGACTCATCATGGTCGGCTCTGCAACGGGTAAGTGGGATGTTGCTCCGGTGCCTAAAAATACCATCGTGATACATGGCGAAGTGGATGACGTGATTCCTCTGTCGAGTGTTTTAGATTGGGCCAGACCTCAAGAGTTGACGGTTCAAGTGATACCGGGCGCTGATCATTTTTTCCACCGCAAATTACATTGCATCCGAGATTTGATCGTGAGTGCTTTCCATGGCCAACCTGATCCACGAGGTACTCCTTGAACATGGATATTCCAGCAGAAGAATCTCTGATCAAATACCCTTGCGACTTCCCGATCAAAGTCATGGGCAAATCTGTTCCTGGGTACCGAGAAGCAGTTGAGAATGTTGTTTTGCAGTTTGATAAAAATTTTGATATCAACACCACTGAATGTAGACCATCAAAAAATGGTAATTATTTGGGTTTGACAGTGACAGTGCATGTCACAAGTCGCGAGCAATTGGATGAGCTCTATAGAACTCTCTCGACCCACCCGATGGTGAGTGTTGTTTTATAAACAATGACGATCATTATTCGCCAATTGGGTTTGCAGGAGTATTTGCCAACATTTGAGGCGATGAAAAACTTCACGGCACAACGCACCAGCGAAACCCCCGATGAGATTTGGGTTTTGCAGCATCCGCCGACTTATACATTGGGTCAGGCTGGCGATGCAGCTCACTTACTCCAGCCTAATGCACAAATACCATTGATTCCGATTGATCGAGGCGGTCAGATCACTTATCACGGTCCTGGGCAATTGGTGGTTTATTTATTATTGGATTTGCGTCGCAGACATCTGTTCGTTCGAGACTTGGTGTGTCGCATCGAGCAAGCCATTATTGATACTTTGAAGGATTTTGGAGTTTCATCCGTAAGAATATCGGGGGCGCCGGGCATTTACCTGTCTGATGAGACAACCATCCCTCAAGAGCTGCATGGGGTAAAAATTGCTGCCTTGGGATTAAAAGTGACCAAGCAATGTTGTTATCATGGACTGGCACTCAATGTGGATATGGATTTGAAGCCATTTTCGGCTATCAACCCCTGTGGTTATGAGGGTTTAAAGACAATTGATATGAAGAGTCTTGGGGTGAGCGACAATATCGACATTGTGGCAAAAAATATAGTGAGCCATTTATCTCAACAATTAGAGGTGCGGTCATGACCAAGACCTACGATCCAAATCAAAAACAAAAATCTGCTGACAAGACATCGCGCATTCCAATCAAGATTGTGCCGATTGAAGAAGTTTTAAAAAAACCTGATTGGATCAGAGTCAAAGCTGCTTCTGGCAACTCTCGTTTCAATGAGATTAAAAAGATTCTTCGAGAGAATCAATTGGTGACTGTTTGTGAGGAAGCGAGCTGCCCAAATATTGGTGAGTGTTTTGGTAAAGGCACTGCAACATTCATGATCATGGGTGATAAATGCACGCGCCGTTGCCCGTTTTGCGATGTTGGTCATGGAAGACCAGATCCTCTGGATTTAGAAGAGCCGAATAATCTTGCTAAAACAATTGCAGCATTGAAGCTCTCTTATGTGGTGATTACCAGTGTTGACCGCGATGATCTTCGTGATGGCGGTGCTCAGCACTTTGTGAATTGCATCACCAAGACAAAAGAATCATCTCCCCAAACAAAAATTGAAGTCTTAGTGCCAGACTTCAGGGGTAGACTTGAGAAGGCTTTAGATATTTTCAATGATGGCTTGCCAGATGTGATGAATCACAACTTAGAGACTGTGCCTCGTTTATACAAAGAAGCGCGCCCTGGTTCAGACTACATGCACTCTTTGAAGTTATTAAAAGACTTTAAGGCTCGCTATCCTCATGTTTCAACCAAGAGTGGTTTGATGGTTGGTCTTGGTGAAACGGACGAAGAGATTTTAGAAGTGATGAAGGATATGCGTGAGCATGACATCGATATGCTCACGATTGGTCAGTACTTGGCCCCATCAGGACATCATTTGCCTGTGCGTCGTTATGTGCACCCTGACACATTTGCCATGTTTGAAAAAGAGGCTTATGCGATGGGCTTTACTCATGCAGCAGTTGGTGCAATGGTTAGATCAAGTTATCACGCAGATGAACAAGCCCACAAAGCGGGCGTTGTTTAATTAACAATCAATTGGCAGATAAGTAACTAGCTAAGAACTAAATCAAGACTAGCTTTTATCTGCCAAAGATTTTTCTAGCAACTTGTGGAAGTCATTCCAGTCAGGTTCACCAACATAACGCTTGATGATTTTCCCCTGCTTGTTAATGACCAGCGTTGTTGGGGTTAACTGAATTTTCCCAAATGCTTTTGCTGCACTTCCATCTGAATCCATTGCAACAATGAATGGTAGTTTGCGAGTTTCAGCAAAGTTCACAACGTACATCGGGGGGTCATAAGACATGGCCAAGGCAATGAACTCTAGACCTTGTGGTTTGTACTTTTCGTAGGTGTTGACCAAGTCAGGCATTTCTTTAACGCAGGTCACGCAACTGGTTGCCCAAAAATTGATCACAGTTACTTTTCCAGCAATGTCAGCTTGGGTCAAAGTTTTGCCTGAAATTTCAGAGATCTTGAAGTTCGGCACTGATTGCTGGGTATCTGATGTACACCCCGCGAGGAGGGTAAATATAGAAATGAGACCAGCTGCTAAAAGATGTTTGATTGTCATAGATCTGCTGAAATGAGGTTGAGTGGGCATAATCTTATTTTATGCAAATTAAACAAATCATGTTGCGAAATTTATTCATCATTCTTGGCTTGTTACTAGGCGTGTCTGCATGTTCCCCAACCTTGGATTGGAGAACAGTTCGTGCAGACGATTTACTCTACGAAGCCCTGTATCCAGGCAAGCCAAGTCGTGCTGAAAAATCAATTATTTTTGATGGTCAAAAAATGACCATGACGATTGAGGCTTCAAAAGTTGAGAATGCACTTTACGCAGTTGGGGTTATTAATGTTCCCAAAGACATCAGTCAAAAATTTGATACCAATAACCTTTTAAAGTATTTACAAACAGGCATGTTGAGTAATTTGAAAAATTCCTCAACACCTGTTGAAAAGACAGTGACCATTAAAACTGCTGGTCAATCCAGCATTGATTTGAGCGCTAAAGAATGGGTGATCCAAGGTGATGGCCCTGATGCGAAAAAAAGATTGTTGAGATTTAGAATCGTGCAGCGTCAGTTCCCTGATGGGCAAATCCAAATTTATCAACAAAGTCTTTTGCAAACAATCAACGGCGAAGTCTCTCTTGAAAAGATGATCCAGACGGATGCTCATGAAATGTTCTTCTCTGGGTTCAAACCTTACTAAGTGGCCATGAGTCATCCTGCCCCAGCTCTGCCGATGAAGGGTGCGCTAGCGCTCAAGGTTTTTATATTTTTTGCTTTTGCTTATATTTTGTCTTACGCATTCCGTTCTGTGAATGCAGTGATTGCTCCTGAGTTGATGGCTGATTTAAAAATCAGCAATGCAGAGTTAGGACTTTTATCGGCTGCTTATTTCATTGGTTTTTCAGCGATGCAGATACCTTTGGGAATTGCGCTTGATAAATTTGGCGTGAGAAGAGTTGAAAGTATTTTGTTGTTAATGGCTTTGGCTGGCACGCTTGTTTTTGCTTTTTCAGAATCTTTATTTGGTTTAACCGTTGGCCGCTTATTGATTGGCATTGGTGTCTCAGCTTGTTTGATGGCTGCATTCACAGCCTATCGCAGGTGGTTTGCGCTTGAGCAGCAAGGTCAGCTTGCTTCGGGGATGTTGGTCTTTGGTACGGTGGGTGCATTGATGACCACAGTGCCTGTTCAGCTATCTTTGCCTTATATTGGCTGGCGCGGTATTTTTATAGTCATGGCGTTAATGGTTTTGATTGGTTTTATTGCTATACGCTTTGGCCTGCCAACATTTGATGACCATCCGCACAGCAATAATGCACCCCTGGGTGATGATCACCAACCGATTGGTTTGAAGCATATTTTTTTAAATCCATTCTTTTTAAGAATGTTGCCAGTCGGTGTTATTAATCACGGTGGCTTTTTAGCTTTGCAAACACTGTGGATTGGTCCATGGATGATCGATGTGCTTGGGTATAGCTCGGTTCAGAGTGCGCAAATTTTATTTTTATTCAATGGCGTGATGTTGTTGGGTTATGCCTTCAACGCTTGGTTCATTCCTCGCGCCAATCGTCAGGGCTATCAAACATTGAATTACATCAAGTATATGTTGGGCTTTGGTTTGGTGGCGCAATTGATTGCCATCACTTGGCAAATTCACTTGAGTTGGATTGTATGGATTGTTTTAGCGATCACAGCCACTGGTCATATTTTGGGTCAGAGTTGTGTGATCACAGCATTCCCATCGCGTAACGCAGGTTTGGCCAGTACCAGTTACAACTTATTGATCTTCGTTGGAGCTTTTATTTTCCAATGGAGCATTGGGTGGGGCATTGATTTGATGACTGCTCAAGGCTTTGCAAAACCAGATGCTTTTCGCCAAGTATTTTTGGTATTTTTAGTACTGCAAGTGATGTCGTTTATTTGGTTTTTATATTATCCAAAGCCACTGAAGCATCACTTGGCAGCTAAATAGGCAATCACTTCTTTTCTAAAGCGCTGACCTTCGCTTCAAGCTCTTCTAATTTGGCACGTGTCTTAGCCAGTACCTGTGTTTGCAAATCAAATTCTTCACGAGTGACCAAGTCTAGTTTCTGAAATCCCTGTGTCATCAAGCCACGAACATTTTTTTCTAAGTCTTTGGCTGGTGATTGGCGAATCGCGTCTCCCACTTTGGTTTGCATGTCGTTGGCAATGCTTTGCATTTTTTCCATGATGTCTTGCGGGTTCATACAGTCTCCAGAGGAATTTCTTGAATAGTATCTTTTTACCAAAGATATGAGAATCTCATGCACCAATACGGTGCTTTATTTTGGTGCATGGCGTGCATACTTAAATGGTGCATTGAAGCAATAGCAACTAGTTTATCAATTAATGTTGCAATTAAACCATTGTTTATATTCAATAAAATTAAACTGGCACAGCTTTTGCTTAATAACTTTGCAAGGAATTTCCCTTGGATTGTTTATTAGGAGTGCAACATATGAAAACTTACTTAACTCTCTCAGCGATCGCTTTGGCAGCAGCTGCTACTTTATCGTCAGGCACAGTATTGGCTCAAGCCGCAGCACCAGCTGCAGCGCCAGAGTTTGCCGTTACAGGTAATTTTGGTATCACCAGTGATTACCGTTTCCGTGGTTTGTCACAAAATAATTTAGATCCAGCGGTACAAGGTGGATTTGACTTGGCACATAGCTCAGGTTTGTACATCGGTACATGGGGTTCAAACGTTTCAGCTTGGGCTGCAAGTTCAACTGGTTCATTAGAGCTTGATATCTATGGTGGCTATAAAACAACTTTAGGTGATGTAGGTCTTGATGTTGGCGCAATTGCTTATAAATATCCAAGCTCAACACAAAGCTATAGATCAAATACTGAGGAAGTATATGTTGGTTTGAGCTATGGTCCAGCAGTATTTAAAACATCTTATGTGACTAGTAAAAATTATTTTGCATCATCTGGAACAGATAACAGCGGAACAATGTATTACGACTTAACTTTAAGTCAAGAGATTGCACCAAAGTTAGTAGCATCTATTCACGCTGGTATGACTGATTACAAGGAAGATGCTACTGCTTATGCGAGTGGAAAAGTATCTTATGCTGACTATAGTGTTGGTTTGGCGTATGACCTTGGAAGCGGTTTAACTCTTGGTGCTAAATATTTTTGGAATGATGCTAAAGCTGGCACAAAAGAATATGCAACATCTGTTTCTGGCGCACCAACTGGAGATTTGGCAAAAGACGGCTTCGCAGTATCTTTAA
>JACCDT010010739.1_pt1 | contig 14359 bp, 10 predicted proteins | sample 7446291 | NCBI WGS metagenome assembly JACCDT01 (sample SAMN15323446, study PRJNA562643) | freshwater metagenome | isolation source: river surface water | place: USA:Blue River Watershed | collected 2017-08-17
GCCATTATACTATATCACTACCTTTTTTCCGCACTAAACCTTGCGCCCCACGAGCTTCTTACACATAGGCAGGCCGTCGTCGTCGTCCTCGTCGCTGGAGGACACAATGGCATCATCCTCGTGCTTGTTCATCGCAAGTTCCATGACCTCCTTGGGATCCGCGTGGCCGGCGTTCTCATCGAGGTCCTCCTCATCGGGCACATTGTCCTCGGGCACCTCCTTGAACGCGTAGCCGCGGATGGTGGCGTTGGGCACGACCTTCATCTGCAGCACCTTCCAAGTGGTGCCATACTTGCCGCCCGCAAACCACAGCCCCATCCACTGGACGATGGCCGTGACCCGGCTGCCCTTGGTCTGCATCGCCAGCAGGTCCACGAGCTCACGCTTGTCGTCGTACACCTCGCACGTGGGCTTGCCATCCTTGTTCGGCACGGTCACCTTGAAGGTAGGAGGGTACTTGTCGGTGATGTCCCCGTTCTTGTCCTTGGCGTGGCGGATGAGCGGCGTGTACAGCGCCTCCAGCACGTCCTTGGACACCTTCTTGCCCTTGAACCACGTGGCCGCATTTGCGAGGCCGTCCTCAATCATCTTCTTGTCAATCGCCTCGAGCACGTTGTAGAAGGTCTGGAGGCCGGCGTTACGGTCCATGCCCTTGAACGACAGGTCCAGGCTGTACTTGAGCGGACCCTTGCCGTCGTTGTCCCAGGTGGAGAGACCAAAAGGCGCGCTCATGGTGGGCGTCTGCAGGATGAGCGGCGCGCCGTTGTAAGACATATAGGCCACCTTGCCGCCATTGTCGAGCGTGCGGATGTCGCTCGAGGACACGTTGTTGATATCAAACTCCTTGGCGAGAGTAATGGTGGACATGATTGCGGTTGGTTGTTGAGACTTGATGTGGGGGCATCTTTATATGCTTTCAAATTTTTCATTTCCCAGTCTTGGCTTAAGGGGCGCCAGCTAACATTACCAAATGGAAAACGTTGTGGGTATCGTAAAAGCGTTCCACGCCGACATTTATGGGTCCCACGTGCGCGATCTCTACGCAGAAAAGGACCCCGGAAACAGCAGCAAATCGCTCGACGTTCGCATCGACGAGCAGTTGTTCACCTATTTCATCGCCGTCCTAGGTGTGTTTTACAATGTCACGGTGCGCATTTTACACACGACGGGCGTGTCTATTGGGTTGTGCCCTAAAAACGCCGGAACCGAACACCAGAGTGACATCGACATGAACATCACGTGGTGCAATGCGCTGCGTTGGAGCTCTGTGCCCACGGAGCTGATAGACGTCAACCTCTTGGTGTCCAACGGCACCGCCATTTACGTGCGCCCAGATGCAGTCTTGAGCTTCACCGCAATGTCAAACAAGATCGACCACGTCATGAAAAGAGTGCGCTCAAACAGGTTTGGTTTGGTGCGGTTGCCGGCATTCCCACCAACAAGCGTCCTCAAGGTGCTCAACAGATGCCATGATCTGGTTCAGGCTGGGTGGACCATGGATGACGCGTACATCGGAAAGAGTTCCGCAGTCATCAACACGTGGCGCAATTTTAAAACCCAGGATGTGCGCAATGCTTTTACACCCCAAGAAAAAGAGTCCTTGACATCCCAAGATCAATGCAGCCTGTGCCAAGACACGTTTCAAGACGACGACATCGTGCTAAACACGTCCTGCAACCACAACTTTCACTGGGTGTGCCACTCAGACGACCGCACAACCCGCATGTCCGGGATCTCAAGTTGGTTTCACCTCAAGCGTGACTTTGCTTGTCCATTTTGCAGACAGGCGGCGGTCAACTATCTAGCTTGACAAAAGTCTCTCTTCCCCGCACCTTCAAGCCCATTATCTCTCCTTTTCTTCTCTTTTCTCTTTTTCCTAGTTAATGACGCTAGTGACGTTTCCAACGAGGGAGGAGATTGCCCCGATCCTGCGTGCAGCTACGTATTTTACCGAGATGAGCACCTTGGACATCCGCGCTAGGGGCGCAGACTCCGCAGAAGCCTACCTAACAAGGTACGAGCGCAGCATTGTGCCGCTCTCTGAAAAACAAAAGGATGCCATAGAGGACCTCGCGCACGGCGTGGACAACCTGACTAAAGCGTACAAGCGGCTTTACGCCATTCCGTGGAAGGTCGTGGCTTTTCAGGGCGTTGAGCACGACTTTCCCCACACGATCGCGGACATTGTATTCTTGCCCATAGACATTCTGGACGACACTGCCAAGAGCGCCATGGAAACGCTGCTGCACGAGAAAATTCACGTCTATCAAAGGGCATTTCCCCTGGAGACCAACCTTCTTGTCCAAAAGATGTGGGGTTACAAGATGCACTCTCTCCGCGCGCGGCATCCCTTGGCCCGCAACAACCCGGATCTCAACCAGGTGGTGTATGGCAGGCAACGCTGGGGCATGCTACAAGAGTTCACCAACACGGCAAACGACCTGCGCGACTCCAAGGTGCGCTTTGTGGGAGACGAGCCGGACACGTGGACGGCGGTTGCGGAGCGATACGAACACCCCTACGAGCGCATGGCTTACGAGATAAGCAAGTTTCTTGTCTCGGGCTCAACAAAAGAAGACAAAATTCAGCTCAACGAGTGGATGGGTAGGTACTTTTAGGCGAGGCCTAGGCCTTGACAAAGTTGTGCTTGATGAAGCTCTGCAGGTTGAAAAAGGTGAGGTTGTCCTCCGGCTTGGTGTTGAGGACCTTTTGGAGCTTGGCATCGGGATGGATCTTGCGCTTGTCCTTGGCATCTTGGAGGTTGTGCTCCTTGATGTACAGATTCAGGCGGCGGGTGACGTCGGTGCGCGCCAGCTCAGTGCCCTTGGGCACCGCGAGGAAGTCGCACAGCGCATCAGATAGCTTGGTGGGCTTGGCGAAGCCACTTGGGGTCTTCTTAGCGTTGGGGTTGACAGAGCGGGTGCGGGTGCGCTTGCTAAAGGTCTTGGCGAGCTTGACCAGCTCCTTTTGCACCGCCTTGAGGTAGGACTGCAGGTCCTTGAGGTTGTTGGACAGGTCCGCCACCTTTTGGTTCAGAGCCTCAAACTTCTCGTGCACCACTGCGTCCGCCGGCTGGGGGACTGCCACATCGGCAGCCGTGGTGGTGGTCACATCTGGGGTGGTCACCTCGGGAGTCTGAGGGGCAGGTGTTGCGGGGGGAGCTTCGGCCACGCTGCGGGCCTTGATGCGCTTGCTGGGAGTGGTGGTCGTAGTGGGTTTCTTGCTTGCCATTTAGTACTATATGCCACGGTAAAATCCTTAAGTATTTTAACGCACTGCTGGCCACCTGATCTGAGTCATGGCAATGGAGGCGCCCAAGAATTCTTTGGGGTCACGTTTGGGAAGGTCGAAATCGCGCAACTCCCCCGACAAAAAGTCCATCGCCCTTTCCGTAGACTGCCCGAGCGCATTAAAAAAGCCCTCTAGATTTCGAAACATGGCAGCCTTGCACACGTAGTATGCGAAGGCGTGCGTGCCTTGTGTGGCGCCCGGCGTAGCCAAGTATGCCATGACCTTGCTCGCTACGTCAATGTAGTGTCGCCCCTCTCGACTCAGGGCCTTTGAGAGTGCGGCCTCTTTGTTTGTCCTGCTGCTGCCCGTGAACAAAACGTAGACAGCGGCGTGAAGGTAGCACGCGATGACCTCTGTAAACGCTTCATTGAGCGCCAGTTTATTGAACGGATGGACCACCACCGCTTTTTCATGCAGGCGCAGGTTGTACTGTGTAGCATAAAAGCGGTCGATGCGTGGGTCGTACCTCTTGAAATCCAAGTCCCAACAATGCACCATCTCGTGTATCAACACTTTGTTGAGATCTTCCTTGCGGTAAACAACGATCGTGCAGTGTTCGCCCCTCCCCGGCACCTTCCACGCATAGCCACTGTTGACCTCGTCGACACCTAAGACCATCCCAGGCTTCTTAGGAAGCCGTTTGGGCGCACGCACCGGCATCAAAACAACCCGCAGTGACCGTTTGGCATTGAGTTTGGTCAACACTCGCACCGTGAAAGCGAGAATGTCCAGAGTGACGCCTAGCTGCATGTCCTTTGGCATGGTCACCACAACTTTGGTCCCCCCGGCTCCCGCGATGGTAGCTGAAACCGAACGAGTCTTTTTGGCGAGCTTTGCCACCGCCCTCTTCAATTTCTCACCAATATATTCTCCGGACAACACCTGATTGAGGTCACGAACGTCCCCATCCCAAGGCTGCCACACCACTGGTGTTTTCTTGTGGCATTCAAACTCTTGATGCATGAGGTCCCACAGAGCCATTTTAATATTTCAATGGATAAAGAAAGACCCGACCATGAATGCGTACCTGATTTTGGGCGGCATCGGGGCACTTGCAATTCTTGTGATCCTCGTGATGCGAAAGGTTGAAAAGTTCAGGCTAGTTTCGTCCTAAGCCCGCTTTCCTTCAAAGAAAAAAATGATTGAAAAGAGTTGGCAACACATCTCAAATACACCATGGGCGTCGATCACTTCCAAGCCTTCCAGCGAGATTTCAATGACCGCTACTTTCAAGACCTCTGGAACCCGCAAGTCCAAATCCTCACCACCATGACTCAAGCCGACTTCTTCACACAGCCCCACCAGCTCTTCCACGGACAAGACCCCACGCTCACGAGGATGCTCTTGGATGCTGTTTTGCATCACGTCATGGGCGCCTTCAAAAAAAGAGAAGCCTCCATTGAGCTCGTCGTCGGTGGCAGCAAATGTACTTTGCCCTTTAAACACAGCGGCATCCACGTTGAGGTTGACCTCGACACCATCAGCAGTGGGGAGCGCCAGCTCTTGACAGAATTCATCCACAAACACCTCGGCGTCACACGCTCGGTCAATACCGAACAACAAAAGAGAATCGTCGTGCTGCACGGCATAGAAAACTCGGTATGCGCCTTTGCCTTGCGCAAGGTCTTGGAGACGTGCAGCAGGAATGTGTTGTTCCTGCTCACCGCTCGCAATGTCTCCAAGGTCAACGAAGCCATCAAGAGTCGGTGCGCGCTCGTGCGCTGTGGCGTGTCCAGCGACCGCTTCGACGCCTTTTGTCAACGATTCATGGAGGACCACGGCATCGAGGAGGCAGAGGTGGACCGAGGTGACGGCGTTACGTACACAGTGCTCAACTTTGGAACCAGCGACGGCGATGGCGTAGATGAATGCATCAAAGCACATTTACAAAAAATGACAGAGTCCCCTTTCCCCGCAGCGCTGAAAAGCAACCGCGAGTTTGCCTTCAAGATGTTGCATTTTCACGTGCCCATCGCCCACACCTTCAAAAAGGTCATGCACTTTTGTCAGAAGCGCAAGCTCCCCAAGCAACGCCTCTTGCTAATTGTCGAGATGGCGGCCTCCCTAGAGCACAAGGCAACGGAAGTGAGCAAGCCCAGCATGCCCATTGAGCGCCTTCTCTTGGAAGTCTGGAGGCAAGCGAATGCCACTTAAGTCTACACCTTTTCTTATGTTTGCAAATGGCGCCACACACCACATCTGCGAGGCAAGCACAGAACACCATATTTGACGAGTACCAAAAGTACCTCGAAGACCTCCAAGGAGAGTATGGCCCCAAATCCGTCGTGCTGATGGAGGTGGGTTCTTTTTACGAAATGTACGCAATGGACACAGCTTTCATCGACCTCCCCGCAATTGCAGACTTGCTCAACATCCAGGTCACGCGGCGCAACAAAGCAATCTTGGAAGTGTCGAGGACCAACCATTTGTTGGCGGGCTTTCCTGCCTATTGTCTTGAAAAGTTCACCAACACCCTGTTGGACGAGGGCTACACCGTCGGCCTCGTCAATCAAGTGACGCCTCCCCCAAAGCCCAAGAGGGCGTTGACGAGCGTACGAAGCCCGGGCACCAGGCTCGACAACATCAAACCCAGCAACGACTCGTTTTTGATGTGTGTGTACGTGCAGGCTAAAACCCCCGCGGCAGGTGTGGCCTACGTCGACCTGAGCACAGGGGCAACGTTCGTGTTCGAGGCCTCTTGTGAAGAAGAGCTCTTCCGCATCGTCACTGCGGTCGCTCCAAAAGAGGTGCTGGTCCTTGGAGAAGACCCCGAAAAGGCGCTGGGCGACGTGCTCACGAAAACTTGCGTGCACGCAAAGCCAGCCGACCCCGAGCTCCTGAACATTCATTACCAGCGGCAACTCTTGGAAACCGTGTATCCCAAGCACGGTCTATTGAGCGTCATCGAGTACCTCGACCTTGAGCGTCGACCACTCGCGCTCACCAGCTTTGTGGCGCTCTTGCGTTTCGCTCACAAACACTCGGAGCGCATCTTGGCACACATCCAAAAGCCGGCGGTATTGTCTGCAGATGCAGAGCTCGTGGTGTCCTTCAACGCGTGTTTACAGCTCAACGTGATTGGACCCGGGAAGACTCTCGTGGACACATTGAACCGGTGCAAAACCGCCATTGGACGGCGCCATTTCAGGCACAGGCTGCTGCACCCTACATTGGACCGCGTGTCTCTACTTGCGCAGTACGACGCCATTGATTCCCTCATCGCAAACCAAAGCTACAAATCCATCCGCACAGATCTCTCCAAAGTGTGCGACCTCGAGCGGGCCTTCCGGAGGATCCAGCTTGGCACTGCAAATCCGATGGAATTCCCCGCGATATTAGAGAGCATAGAGTGTCTGACTCACGCATCAAGCAAGTTGGAGCCCTCCACAGCAACACAAGAGGCCCAACTCGGCGTGGAACGCATCGCTGCGGCGTGCGCGTGTTTGGACTTGGACAATGCAGCCAAAGCGACCCAGGAGAGCATGGGCGCCTTCAATCTGTTTGTGCCGGGAATGCACCCGCAACTAGACACTCTCAGCCAACGTGTGCATGAAGAGTTGTTCGAATTGGAATCCTTGGCGGAGGCCCTCAACAAAGCAGCCGGCGGCGCGCACTTCAAACTGGAAAAGGGCGACAAAGAGGGGTACTACCTCCTCATTACCACCAAACGCCTCGCCACTTTCAAGAAACACTGCTCGACCCCCACCCAAAACACAATACTCTATGGGTGTCGAGGACATCACTTTGACATCGCCGAAATGAAAAGCCGCCCAGTGTCGGCCTCCAGTGCGGCGAGCAAAATCCCACTGGCGGATCACACCAAGCGCGTGGAAGAAGCATGCGAAGCCCTCAAGTCGACACTGCGGAAAGAATACGCCGAATTCCTCCAGCGCCTCGGACAAGATTGCGCCGACGATTTCAGAAGCGTCGTGGAGTTTGTGGCGCAACTCGACTACGCCACGACGAATGCATGCAACGCGGTGGACTTTTGTTATTGCCGTCCTACCCTCGCGTCGTCGACGGCCACCACCGCCGCCCCCTCGCCCTTTGTGGACATCCAACAACTCAGGCACCCCATCATCGAGCGCATCCAAGAGGCCGTCGCCTACGTCCCCAACGACGTGCGATTAGGTTGTCACGGTGTGGATGGCATGCTGCTCTACGGTGTCAACGCCAGTGGAAAGAGCAGCTTGATGAAGTCCGTGGGACTCGCACTGATCATGGCGTGCTCAGGTATGTTCGTGCCGTGCGCCGCCATGGAATTCTCCCCATTCTCCAAGATTTTCACCCGCATTCCCTCTGGTGACGACATGTCCCGCGGGCACTCCACCTTTACGAATGAAGTCAGCGAGCTCCGAAGCATCCTCAAGAGCGCCGACGCCCGGTCTCTAGTCATAGGAGACGAGCTGTGCTCCGGTACGGAGTCGGTGTCGGGCATGGCCATTGTGGCGGCGGGCATCCAGACCCTCATTCGCAGGAACGCCGCTTTTATATTTGCCTCTCACCTGCACGACCTCGTGGACCTTCCACAGGTGCAATCCCTGCCCGGACTCAAAGTGTATCACCTGAGCGTGTTGTACAACGAGGCATCCAAGAAGCTGGTATATTACCGCAAGCTTGAGCCCGGGCGCGGCAACACCCTGTACGGCCTGGAGGTGTGCAAGGCACTTGATCTAGACCCAGCGTTTATGGAGCTGGCTCATGAAATCCGGCATCACGTGCTCAAGATGGAATCCAACATCGTCTCTGGCAAAAAGAGCCGGTACAACAGCAAGCTGTTCAAGGGCTACAGTTGCGGCGTGTGTGGGTGCACAAACATTAGCGAGGTGCATCACATCGTCGAGCAAAATAAGGCGGACGCGCGTGGCGTCATTGGTGGACGATTCAAAAAAAATGCGCTGCACAATCTGGTGTACCTTTGCAAGGATTGTCACCTCAAAGTCCACACAGAAGGCTTGGCGATCAAGGGGTACATTCAAACCAGTGAAGGTCGCGCGTTGCTCTGAACCACTCGCTTAAGCCGCTGTCTTTTTCGCAGCCGCCCTCTTCTTGGCATTCTTCCTCGCTTGTTGCATGGTGCTCATAAAGCCCTCGAGTTGGCGCACCGCAGTATCGCTGCTGAGTTTTGTAACACCCTTGAGCGTCTTACCGCACTTGTCCACGGATGCATCCAGATAGGCATCGTCACCTTGGATGGACAGGATCTCGCGGACGTTGGTGAGCATTGCAATGGTAAGATCGATGCTCTTGAGCATGTCGAAAGGTTGCGTGAGCATCTCCTTCTTTTGATTGAGCTGCGCTTCCAACAACTTGAAGCCGGCTTCCAAACGCTCTACCGAGGACTTGAGTTTGGCATCCTTTTTCAAGCACGTCAAGTGTGCTTGGAATTGCTTGCTTTTAGAGAGGTCAATGAGGTCGCGCTCGGGGCCTTGCATCTTTTGCTGTTTTATTATTGTCACAGGAATTAAAAAAGTGAGGTCGGGGAAAATACCAAACCAACACCACACCACACCATTTCATTGTTATGTCTTCCACAAATCTAGTAGACGATCTCCTGGAATCCTTTTCCCCACGCCGCCGCTTCGACCCCCTTCAATGCTTCATAGACATTCTGCAAGACAAACGCATCGTCAACTTTGAGCGCGCCACCAAAACGACGCGCGACTTTGGCGACGACGACACGTGTCCCATCTGCTACGACCGCTTGGAAACAAAGCTGCCCGCACGAAAAACAGTGTGTGGCCATACCTATTGCCAAGAATGCATCGCACGTTGGTTGGCGCGCAACGTGAGTTGCCCTATTTGCAACCGCCACTTGGCAGGCTGACCCTTTTTTTGTGGTAAAAAATTGATTACAGTTTAAAGATTGCTTGTTGTCTCTCAACAGCTGCAGCCAACATGGCCTCCCACCACCAAACCGAGCGCGTTTGGGACCTGGTGCAAGGCTACTTTGACGAAAACTCCTTGGTCAAGCATCAACTCGACACCTATAACGACTTTATCCTTCGCAAGATGGAGGAGACGATTGAGGGCTTCAATCCCATCGAGGTCTTCAACCAATACCTGCCAGAGCACGATGCGTTCAAGATGGTGATGTCGGTGAGCATGAAAAACCCCGTTTTGTCCAAGCCCACCATCCACGAGAAGGACGGCAGCACAAAGATCATGACGCCCAACGACGCCCGGCTGCGCAACTTTACGTACGCGGCGCCTCTGAGCGTGGACTTGGAGCTGAGCTTCCGCACATTTGATGAGGAGACCAAAACCGTGCGCAATGAAAAGAAAAAGCTGCAGACGATCAATCTTGGCAAGATCCCCATCATGGTCAAGAGCAAGTATTGCGTCCTGGATTCCAACACCGAGGTTGAGAACATAAGCGAGTGCCGCCGCGACACGGGCGGCTACTTTGTCATCAACGGCAACGAAAAGGTTGTCATTAGCCAAGACCGCATTTCGGAGAACAAAACGTTTGTGTTCACCAACAGCAAGACGGGCACCGCTTTTTCCCACATCGCCGAAATCCGCTCGGTCGCGGAGAGCCGTTTCGGCGTACCCAAAACCACGACGCTCAAGCTGTCCGCCAAGTCGAACCACTTTGGGCGGTACATCCGAGTCAATGTGCACCATGTCAAGCACGACGTGCCGGTGTTCATCCTGTTCAAGGCGCTGGGCATCGAGAGTGACAAGCAAATCCTGGAGTATATCTGCTACGACGTCAACGACCCGGCCAATGAAGTCGTGCTGAAGGAGCTCGTGGGCAGCATTGACGAGGCGAGCGACATCGTGTGTGCGCGCGACGCTTTGGAGTACATGGCGAAGTACTTTCACATCAACGGGTATCCGCGCGAGATGATCACGAACAAGCACCATCGTCTGAATATCTTGCGCAACGTCCTGGAAACCGAGTTCTTGCCCCACGTCGGACCAGACTTCAGGAAAAAGGCATTGTACCTCGGGTACATGACGAACAAGCTCGTGCGTTGTTACCTCGGGCTGTGGCCGTTGGACGACCGCGACTCTTACATCAACAAGCGCGTAGACTCACCTGGTGTGCTGATGGCCAACCTGTTCCGCCAGTACTATGGTAAGATGGTCAAGGACATGAAGAACATGGTTCAAAAGGAGATCAACAATGGCGCGTGGAAGGCGACGGGCCAGTTTTCAAACGTCATCAACAAGGTCAATGTGTATAAGATCATCAAACCCACCGTGATTGAGAGCGGGCTCAAGTATGCGCTTGCCACTGGCAACTGGGGGGTGAAGTCCAACAAAAATAAGCAGGGCGTCGCCCAAGTGCTGAATAGGATGACTTACAATGCTGGCCTGTCGCACATGAGGCGCGTCAACACGCCGCTGGAAAAGTCGGGCAAGCTCGTGCAGCCCCGTAAGTTGCATGCCACGCAGTTTGGATACATTTGCCCGGCGGAGTGCTTCGATCCAAAGACACCTATTTTGATGTGGGACGGGACCATCAAGGAGGCACAAGACATCATCGTCGGCGACTACTTGATCGACGATAACGGCAAAGCAGTCAGGGTGAAGAGCACGTGCTCCGGCGTCAAGGCCATGTACGAGATCTTCCCGAAAAAGAGGAACTTCATGAGATACACGGTGACGGACAACCACATATTGACCTTGAAGGTCGGGAACTGTGTGGCGGTCAGGAACCACAGGGGCAAGAAGGAGCTCTCTTGGTTTGACAAAAATGAGCTGAGGTACAGGTACAAAGACTTCGACAACGAGGACGACCTGAATGCACACTGCTCGTCTTTGGAAGATGACATCGTGATTGATATCACAATTGAGAAGTACCTTTCCCTTCCCGAACAAGTCCGGAAGAACCTGTACCTATTCAAGTCTAATGGCATCAACTGGGACCACAAGGATGTTGCCCTCGATCCTTACGTCCTTGGCACGTGGCTCGGAGATGGTTTCTCCTCAGGTTTCGGCTTCGCAACGGCGGACAAGGAGCTGCTAAACAAGTGGATCGAATGGGGGATGGAGAACGACGCGACCATTACAAAAGGGATCCGGTACGCTTACACCATCGGCTCTACCATCAATAAGACGCAACCTGGAATCAATTGCAACAAGTCACAACCAGCCCCTCTCAAGAAGTTGTTGGCAAAGTACGGGCTCGTCAAGAACAAGCACATCCCACTGGACTACCTGGCGAACGATCGTGCGACGCGACTGGCGGTCTTGGCTGGGCTGGTCGACACGGACGGCAGCGTGCGGGCCAATGGCCACGAGATCAGGATATGTCAAGGTGAGAGGAACTACAGGGTCCTCTACGACGCCGAGTTCCTGGCAAGGAGCCTAGGATTCTCTTGTCACGTGAGCGAAGGCGTATGCACCTACAACGTGAATGGTGAGAAAAGGCAAAGACCATACAAGGAACTGACCATTACGGGAGAGAAGCTGTATGAGATCCCGACGATTCTGCCAAGGAAAAAGCTGAACAAGTTTGACAATCCTGTTTCGGCGAAGAGGTGCTCGAGCTTCTTGCAGAGCTCTTTCACGCTGATCAAGAAGGACGTGCAGCCCTACGTCGGCTGGCAGCTGGAGGGCTCAGGAAGATTCCTGCTGGGAGACATGAGTATAAGTCATAACACACCAGAGGGTTCTTCAGTAGGACTCGTTAAGAATCTTGCGATGCTATCGAGTATCACCATTGCCTCCAACTCCACCAACGTGAGGACGTTGCTCGACAGCCTCGGCACAGTCCCATTTGATGGCACAAATGTGGGCATTTTTGCAGGCGGCGCGACCAAGGTTGTGGTTAATGGCGACATGATCGGCACCCATCCAGAACCCGCCCAGCTTTTCAGGGAGCTCAAGGAGAACAAAATGTCGGGGGCCATCAACGTGTACACCAGTGTCGTCTGGAACGTGCAAAGGAATGAGCTTCACGTCAACACAGAGGGCGGGCGTTGTGTGCGGCCGCTGTTTGTGGTTGGCGACGACGGCAAAATTGGAGATGTTCCTCTCAAGTCCTCGTGGAAGGATCTCGTCATGAAGGGCGTGCTCGAGTACCTGGACGTCGAGGAGTCCAACACCAGCATGATTGCGATGCGGCCCATGGATCTCGCGCCACCTCTTGACCGCAGACCACACTACACGCACCTCGAGATCCATCCCTCGCTCATGCTGGGCGTGTTGGCGGGCAGCATTCCCTTTTCGGACCACAATCAAGCACCGAGGAATACCTATCAATCGTTGTTTTACGAAGAAAATGTATTGATGGCGGACGGCACACACAAAATGATCAAGGATGTCAAAGTTGGGGATGAAGTGCTCACGTTCAACCCGATCACAATGTATCCTTCCAACAGCAAGGTCATTAATCAGTACGTCAAGACAACAAATAACAAGATATACAAGATCACCACCACCAGTGGACGTACCATCATAGCGACCGAAGAACACAAGTTCATGACTAGTGCTGGCTGGCAAGAGGTCAGGGACTTTGATGCCACATCGACCAAGCTGGGCGTGCAGATTCATCCCCTTCCAGTCGATACTAAGTGTGAGGAGTATGTCGTCCTGGATGTGCACAAGTTTAGCAGCATCCTTCGCAGGATCGGAGTGAGCGACAACATCATATCGAGGCATTCTGATAAACTCAGAGATATCGGCATCCTCCCTTTGATGAGTTCAGATCCCAAACTCGCAGTATTGGCAAGGATTGCTGGATTCCTGTCCACTGATGGTGGGATATACATGACCAAGGCAACCGGCAGCTATAATGCGAGCGCATTCTTTGGCTCCACAACTTCAGCCGACATGTTTGAAGATGACGTGGCAGCACTTGGGTTCAATCGCGTCAAGACATGCAAGACACAAGGCGATTACGATGGCCGACCCATGTACAGCTATACCAAATCATTCAGCGGTTGTTTCGCAACACTCTTCTTAGCTCTAGGAGTGACGGCCGGCCGCAAAACTGAGACGCCTAGACAACCAGTTCCCAAGTGGGTGATGCATGGCTCTCTCATGGTGAAACGAGAGTACCTAGCGGGATTTCAAGGAGGAGATGGATGCAGGATTCGCTTCAACAATATGAAAATGCGTGGACACAACTACATCTGCGCCGAGACAAGCCAGCAAATCAATCCGGCGTATGCACAAACACTGTGTCACTTCATGGCGCAACTCAACAAGTTGATGAACGAGCTTGGGATTGAAAGCAAGTGCGTGCACCGCAAAATCTCCCCCGAGCGCGTCCTCTACGGATTCAAGATCAGAGATACTCACGCAAATCTCATCAAGTACTTTGACACAGTTGGGTATAGGTACGACATTCACAAGACCACAACAAGCGGTCCTATTGTGGAGTACCTCCGATACAAAAATATTCTGTTTCAAGCTCACAAAAAGAAGATTGAGACCCTGAGGCGTATGCACGACAATGGATCAACTACGCGCGAAATAGCGGACACATTGGGCATGATCATTGACCGCGTGAGGGATACCATCCGAAGCTACAAAGATGGACGGGTGATCAGTTGCTTCAATCTGAAGGAAAATTCCGTTGAGGCTTGGTTGCAGCAGGTTGAAGTGAAGGGATTGACCATGTTCATCCCGATCAAAGAGGTCCAGGAAGTTCCCAATTGCTTGATTGCCGACATCACTACAGAGTCGAGCAACCACTCTTTCATCGCGGGAGACCAATTTACCGTTCACAATTCCGCTATGGGAAAGCAAGCTATCGGAATATACGCATCCAACTTCCGCCATCGTTTTGACACCATGGCACACATCCTTAACTACCCTCAAAAGCCCATCGTCGAGACCAAGATCTCCAAGCTGGTGTACACAGACGAGATGCCCTGTGGCATCAACGTGATGGTCGCGATCGCGTGCATGACCGGCTTCAACCAAGAGGACTCGGTGATCATGAACAAGTCCGCCATCGACCGCGGCTTGTTTGCGAGTACTTACTATCGCACGTACAAAGAACAAAACAACCGCAACCACTCCAACGGTGAGGAAGAGTTCTTCGTCAAGCCCAAGCACGACCGCGTCAAGGTCATCAAACCTTTCAACTATGAAAAGCTGGGTGACA